>Ga0302312_10001026_pt1 | contig 17723 bp, 22 predicted proteins | sample III_Palsa_N2_1_FD_200529 | JGI IMG/M metagenome (GOLD analysis project Ga0302312, IMG submission 200529) | Peat permafrost microbial communities from Stordalen Mire near Abisko, Sweden - III_Palsa_N2_1 | ecosystem: Environmental > Terrestrial > Soil > Palsa > Peat permafrost | place: Sweden... | reverse complement strand
TGCACATGGAGAACCTCGGGTATCCGGGGACGTTGGCGTCTGTCAAGGTGTTAGTGATGAGCTATTCTAATATGAAACCTACTTCTCCCACTGTACATGAACAGCTTGCCCGCTGGGTGCGGTATGGTGGCGTGCTGATCTATTGCGGCCGCGATGACGATCCGTATCAATCCGTCATGGAATGGTGGGATACGAAGGGCAGGCATTTCCGGGCGCCGTCCGAACATTTGTTAGGCCTGCTGGGACTCGACCCGCATGCTGGCTCTGGCCGCTATCCCGTGGGGACCGGCGCGGTGTATGTCATCCGGCAGGACCCTAAGGAGTTCGTGTTGCAGCATGATGGGGATGGAGCGTATCTCGACGTTTTGAAGAAGGCTTTTGAGACAGATGCCCATGCCGGCGCGCTGATCCTCAAGAACAGCTTTTATTTGCAGCGTGGGCCTTACGATATTATCTCCGTGCTCGATGAGAACCCGGATGCCCGGCCCTATGTCGTCAAGGGGCCGGTGATCGATCTGTTCGATCCTACTTTGCCCGTGCTCGATGCCAAGACCGTTGCGCCGGGGGAGCAGTCGTTGTTGTATGACCTGGCGCGGGTGGCGGATAAGACGCGGCCTTCCGTGCTGGCGGCGGCGGCGCGGATCTATTCGGAGACCCTGAACGCGCGAGCGTTCTCGTTTGTGGCGAAGAGCCCGGTGAATACGGTGAATAGTATGCGGGTGTTGCTGCCTTCGCGGCCGACTGCTGTCAGCGTGACGGATGCCCAGGGGGCGGCGGTTTCCGACGTGCAGTCGTCATGGGATGAGGGGTCGCATACCGAGTTTTTGGGTTTTGCGAATAGCCCGGAGGGCGTGAAGGTGGAGTTGACGCTGCGCTGATGGTGCGCGGGGGCTGCGGCGGCCGATGCGCGCTTATTCGCCCTCCATGAAATCGCCGAGTTCGCGCCGGTCCTTTTTTGTGGGGCGGCCGACTTTGCTCTGGCGTTTGCCGGTGTTGAAGGAGGATGCCTGGTACTGGAGGCGCTCGATTTCTTCGGCGGGGGTAATGTCGATATAGTACTCAACAGCCTCGGCGTATTGGAGACGATGGTCAAGTAGTTTGGCGACTTTGATGCGCCAGCGTTTGGCCTCGGTTTTGACTTCATATTCGTCACCGACGCTGACATTTTTAGAGGCTTTGGCACCGATGCCGTTGTACTTCACCCTGCCTTTGTCGCAGGCTTCGGCGGCTTCCGTCCGGGTCTTGAAGAGGCGGATGGACCAGAGGTATTTATCGAGGCGGAGTTTTTCTTTTTCGGGCATGTCTTATGGGCGGCGGGTGGATGCTTTTGGAGCGGCCGGGGAGTAAAATTAAGGAGAATTAAGTTTTTCTAATTTGAAAAATAGTTTTTAATATCTTTATGGGATAAAACCTTTGAACATGAACGATAAAGACTACCAAAGAATATTGGATTTAGCTGAGCAAGAACTGAAGAAGGGTGTTAACAAGGAAGAAGGATTACGTTCGCTTTACAATGCCGGAATCCTTGATATGAATGGGAATTTTACTGAGATGTATAAAGACCTCGCTACTCTTTTCCCGCCAATTGAAGGTTAATCCTTCTTAGTTCGCTATCTCCCCTTTTTGTTTCCGACTGATTCAGGTCAAATTTACGTTGTATGTATGACGTGGCTAGCTCCACTACCGATAACGAAGGCTGGCGCGGCCCGAGAGCACAAAAAAGCCGCCTCGTGGGAGACGGCGGGATTAAGGTCTGTAAGGTCTGGTCTGTTTGGCTGGTTGGTTGGTAATCAGGACAACGTATCTTTCTTTTCGGTCTTGTTCTTTTTCTTCTCGATCTCCATCTCCACGAGCTTGAACATTTCGGCTGCTGTCAGGTTAAAAAGCGTCCTATCAACAACAGATCTTTCACCACGAAGTCTTCCACATGTTCCATCAGCTGGCTGAACCGGTTCACCTTCTTGCCGAGGTCGGCAGCCACCACAGATTTCTTGATGTACTTGAAGATATCCTGAAAGGTTGTAATTTTCCCCTCCTTCAGCATCGGTTTAATCAGTTCATAACGAGGATCACGCAGTTGCATCATCAAAGAAAACACTTATCGGGAAGTACAGGAGTTTTTTTATATTTTGCGGGTTTATCACCCTTCATGGTCCTTCCATCCACCATTAAAAGACAGTTGTGGGTTGCTGCCTATACTTCGCCGGTTGTCAGTGTCCTGGCGGTTACGCCGGTCTTCATGCTCGGCAGTAGTTCATCGCGTGACTATCCGATCACCATATTGTTCTTTACCGCTTTTTTCTTTGTGATGTGGCTCATCAATATCGGCATTTATGCCTGGTTAAGCAGGGGCCGAGCCGATGCGGGCCCGGCCTGGCTGAGGTATATGATCAGCTATCTGATCAGCCTGTTCCTGACGCACGCCGCCTTGTACTGGATATACTACCATGTCGCCCGGCCGGAATTTAACCTGGAACAGGCCGGGTTTCATTTCCATCTTATCGTCTTCCTTGCAGTAGATACGGTGCTGCTGATCTTACAGGACCTCACGATCACCCGGGAGAAAAACACCCAATTGCGTATCCGCAACATGGAGGCGATGAATATGCAGCTCAAACAGCAGATCCAGCCGCATTTTCTTTTTAATTCGCTCAGCACGCTAAAGTCCCTGATTACGTTTTCCCCCGACCTGGCCAGTGAATATCTTGTCCGGCTGTCGGGATTTCTTCGGGCATCGATCTCCGCCCAATCCGTCAACCTGGTGAAGGTGGAACGCGAACTCGACCTTTGTGTGGATTATCTTGAAATGCAAAGAATACGCTTTGGCGGCGCTTTGCAGTCCACGGTGGACGTGCCCCCGGCGGTGGCGGCATCGATGTATATCCCCGTCTTTTCGCTGCAATTGCTGCTGGAAAATGCGATTAAACATAATATCCTGACGGAGGAGCAGCCATTGCACATATCCATTGCCTACAGCGGAGGAGTGATCACCGTCCGGAACAACTTGCAAAAGAAAGAAGACGTGGAGCCTTCGGCCGGGACAGGGCTGGCTAATTTACGGGATCGTTACCAGGCGCTCTCCGGCGACGATATCGACGTCCGGCAGGATGCGAACTTTTTTTCAGTTGGCCTAAAGCTATTTCCGCATGACAGTGGCGATCATTGAAGACGAACCCCACACCGCCAAAGACCTGGCGGCTTGTATCCTTGCGGCCTCACCGGGTACGCAGGTCATCGCCACTTTACGGTCGGTCAGGGAAGCAATCCTCTTCTTCAGCGGTCCACAGCCTGCACCGGATCTTATTTTTAGCGATATCCAGCTGGGGGATGGGTTGAGCTTTAGTGTTTTTAAAGCGATGCCCTACACAGTGCCGGTGATCTTCTGTACGGCCCATGATGAGTATGCTCTCAAGGCTTTTGAGGCAGCGGGCATCGACTATATTTTAAAACCGTTTACGGCGAAGAGTGTCGGGTTAGCGCTGAAGAAATTCGATTTATTGCGAGGCATTCCGGAGGCAGGCGGACGCCTTAGGGATTTAGTGCAGCAATCGGTGTTGGTTCATCATGGGGATAAGATCGTTCCGGTCAGCCTATCAGACATTGCCCTGTTTTATGTGGCACGCGAGTCAACCCGGCTACTAATGTACAACCTGCAGGGGTTTATCGTCAACAAGAGCCTGGAGGAATTAGAGAAGGCGGTTGCCGGGCAATTTTACCGCGCCAACCGGCAATACTTGATCAACCGCGAGGCCATCCGTGATGCATCACCCTATTTTGCGCGGAAACTACTCGTTAATCTTCGCATTCCTTTCGATGCAACAATCACTGTCCCAAAGACCAAAGCGAAGGATTTTCTGGATTGGCTGGCCGGTTGAACCTTTGTTTTGTCCGGTCCACGGAAAAGTAAATGCCATCAGCCTTCCGGCTGTCTACATTCGTGGAGACATTGTTTTTATTCACCTAAAAAATGAGCGACATGAAAATGCCATTGCTGATCGCCGGTGGACTGCTCGTCAGTGCCGCAGCCATCCATCATTCGAGCCTGTGTCCCTTTGCAAAGTCCAAGGGAATCGTGAAACAAACCAAACACGTCCCTGCCGCCACTATCGCCGCCAACACCACCGCCGTTGGCACGGTTGCTGTCAACCGTTGATAATATCGGACGATGACATCGCCTGGGAGCGAGGACTGGTACGCTTCCAGGCTTTTTTAAACGGACAGCCGCCGTCGCGAAAACGGACAGTCGGCGGCGCATACGAGAGGTGGGTATCCGGAAGGTGCCAGGGTGCAGATACTGTGGCGATTGTTCTACTATTATCGCGGAACTTTGTGGTGCTGGTGGGGCCAGGGATGGCGGCGCGCACCGCGTAGCGCCGCCCCGCCGCGCACCGTGTAGCGGCGGCCCCCAGTTAAGGCCACGGGTGTGGGGTATATGCGCCCCAGGGATTTTAACAATTCATTTATGGCACGGTTGTGGATTTATACCCCGTAAACAAATACACCATGAGTACTTCCAAAACAAAAACTACAGCCATAGTGGTTCTTGCCATAGCCTTTGTAGGCAGCCTGGGTTACGCTGTCATCAGCAATAATAATGGCACCCAGGTTATCGAACAGAACCACACACAAATCGCGAAGATCAGCGATGAGAAAAGCGATATCCAGAAAAATTTCGACGAATCGCTGGTGCGCCTCGACTCCATGACCAGTGTATCACATAGCATGAACAGCCAGCTGGCCGGGCTTAACAAGCAGATCGCCAGGAAGAAGGCGGAGATCCGCAGGATCCTCAATGACAGGAATGCCAGCGCCGCCGATCTCGCTAAGGCCAGGCAAATGATTGCCGACCTGAATGACAAGATCACTAACATGCAGCAGGACATCGCTAATCTGACGCAGACGAAGACACAATTGACAGCTGACAAGATGGGCCTGGTACAGGACACCACTACGCTGGACTCCAGCCTGATGGTCACCAATACCGCCAAGCAGGGTCTTGAAAAGCAGGTCGACATTGCCTCTACGCTGAATGCTACTAATATTGCGATCGTTCCTGTCGATGTCAAGAAGAACGGAAAGGAAAAAATCACCACGACGGCTAAGCGTGTCAACAAACTGCTGGTCAAGTTCGATGTGAACAATCGGATTGCACAGTCCGGTACCACTGATGTCTACGTAGTGGTTGTAGGTCCCGATGGGAAAAGCGTGATGGCCCCGGCTACCGGAGCAGGTACTTTCACGACCCGCGAAGACGGCGATAAGTCTTATACAGGCATGGTGCCGGTTGACTTCGAGACCGCCAAGACCAAGAATATACAGTTTGCTTTTACCCCTTCTGGCGCTTTCCAGCAGGGTAGTTATAAGATCATGATCTACCAGAACGGCTTCAAGATCGGGGAAGGAACCCAGGAGTTGAAGAAAGGTGGATTGTTTAGCTAATTGGTCACTCGATGAATGTGCAGAGGGCTAAAGGGTCGGTGGTCGATGAATGACGTTCGGCGTGCGATCGGGAAGTCTAAGAGTCATCAGTGATCGAATGATCGGGCGGGGAGTGCGATAAGACGCGGTATTTGGTCTTGTCGGCTTCCCGTTCGTTATTTTAGTTTGCGGCGGTGAGCGGGCCGCTGCTGTTTAGCAGGCGGGAGATTTTTAATTAGATTCGGTGTATGTTGCGTTGAAGTCGCCGTTAATCACGGGAAGGCTATCAGCGGCGCTGAATGCGCTGGCGACGGATCCGTGGAAAGTACCGGTGATGTGGTGCCCGGAGGAATCCCAGCCGGTGATAGTCAAGATCATGTGGCCGCGCTCGTTGAGTTGGGCTTCGTAATACAACAGACCGTTATTGAAGCTATAGTCGACGCTGCCGAGTGTGGTATCGGAACTAAACGGGACGTTGACCTGAAACGGCAGCGTGAAGCCGATGGACAGTATGGAGGTGTCTTTTGATTGGATCATGTTGGACCCGATCACGAAGGAGCCACTACTGGTGTAATAGTAGCCGGTCACGCTGGTGGATGTGTAGGCAAGCGAGTTGACCGTCGCGGTGACGGAGGGGGAGAAAGAGTTGCTCTTTTTACAGGCGGGCAGGATGGCGAAAAGGCTCAGCGCTATCAACAGGGGGGTTAGCTTCATGTTAGAATGGTTGGTCCTGCGAACATACCCATATTTATCCCATCTTCATAATCAATATATTTTTCCGGCATACCCGACAGGGCAAGGTAATAGAGTTAAGTACTTAACTCAAAAAACCCCGAATTTTAGGAGATAACTTTAAGATCAGATCCAAGCGTTTGGTTTAGTTTGTCGTCGTATAGGTTGTAGTGAACTTCCCGTTGGTCATGCTCAGGCTGTCCGAGGAGTTACTGCTGTTGATCGTCTCCCCGCTGAAGGTGCCGGTGATCGTGTGCTGTGTGGAATCCCAGGCGGTAATGGTTATTATGCAGTGGCCATAGGCGGCGTCGAGCCCGGCGATATAATTATCCGATCCCTGACCGATGGAATAGATGATGGTTGTCGTGAGCGCCGTATCCGAATTAAAGGGGACGTTAAGCTGCGACGGTGATTGGAACCTCAACAGGAGGCTGGAGGTGTCGGCTGTTGTAGTCATATCGGCATTGATCGTAAAAGTGCTGCTGCTTTCGGAATAAGTATTGGAATAGGTGGTAGCCTGAAAGTTCGTCGAGCCGAAGGTGGCGGTGATTCCATAAGAGGTATTGTTGGCTTTTTGGCAAGCGGGCAGGGAGGCGCAGAGGGTGATCAGACTTAAAAGGAGGGCGGTGGCGGAGTTGGCGCGAGTCGGTTGGGTGCTTGTCATGGGGCAAATTTAGGTGTTTTCACTCTTGACAGTCCCCCGGGAAATGCCGACTTTTCGCCAAAAAAATGATAAAAAGAATCGGATTGTCCGTCCTGGTCAGCGTGCTCCTGCTGACGAGCTTTGCTCCGGTGCATATAAGGTGACGCTGGAGGAGGCCGAACAAGGATCATTCGCATGATACCCGGTCTTCTCATCCCTCGGCAAAATACTGATGAAAATAAGGTATCGTCTCGATGCCCTTATAGAAGTTCTCGAGGTCGAACTTTTCGTTGGGCGAATGAAGGTTGTCACTATCCAACCCAAAGCCCATAAAGACGATCTTGATCCCCAACTCCTTCTCGAATAACGCACAGATGGGGATGCTGCCGCCGCCGCGCACGGGAATAGGCGCCTTATGGAACGTCGCTTCGATAGCCTTAGCCGCAGACCGGTAGGCTTTGCTGTCAATGGGGGTCATATAGGGCTCGCCACCGTGATGCTCCCAAGCCCGGACGGTCACGCCGGGCGGCGCGATCTGTTTGAAATAGTTCAACAGCTTTTCGGTGATCTCCACCGACGACTGATTGGGGACCAGCCGGGCCGAGATCTTGGCGGTGGCCTTTGAAGGGAGTACTGTTTTGGCGCCCTCGCCGGTATACCCGCCCCAGATACCATTCAACTCTATCGTCGGCCGGATACCCGTCCGTTCGTTCGTCGTATAGCCTTTTTCACCCCAGAGCGTGGGGACGCCGAGATCTTTTTTATATTCTGCCTCGTTGAAGGGGGCAGCCGCCATCAGAGTACGCTCGGCAGGCGTAGCCTCCACCACATCGTCATAGAAACCGGGGATGGTGATATGATTATTCTCATCATGACAGGATGCGATCATCTTCGCCAGCATGGTAATCGGATTGGCCACCGCCCCGCCATAGACGCCGCTGTGCAGGTCGCGGTTAGGGCCGGTGACTTCCACCTCGATATAGGACAGCCCCCGCACGCCGATGTCGATGGATGGCGTGTCAAGGCTAAGCATAGCGGTATCGCTGATCAATATAACATCCGCCTTCAGCAAATCTTTATGGCCCGTGACGAACTTCGCCAGGTTGGGACTGCCGATCTCCTCTTCCCCTTCGATGATGAACTTGACATTGGTGGGCAGGGTATTGGTGCGCACCATTGTTTCGAAAGCCTTGACGTGCATATAAAACTGGCCCTTGTCGTCTGCCGACCCGCGAGCGTATAACTTGCCGTCCTTAATGACAGGGTCGAAAGGTCCGCTATGCCATAGCTCAAGGGGATCGGGTGGCTGGACATCATAATGCCCATAGACCAGCACGGTAGGCTTCGTCGGGTCCGTGATCTTTTCGCCATACACCACGGGATGGCCCTCGGTGGGGTAGACTTCCGCCTTGTCGACACCGGCGTCGAGCAGGGCCTTTTTGACCGCATCGGCGCATTTGAGCATGTCGGGCTTATGTTCAGTACGCGCGCTGACAGAAGGGATGCGTAAGAGATCGAGGAGCTCACTGAGAAAGCGGTCTTTATTTTTTTGCTGGTAATCGGTCCATGTTGACATGGTACAAATATAACGCGATTCACGTATAAACGCGTAATTTGCGGAATGCGTGTTTATACGCTGGCACTGACCGCTCGCCGCGGTTACTTTTGCTGCCTAAATCAACCCACCAATGAACCTAGAAACTCCATTACAAACATTGAAATTCCTTTGGGTGAAGTGGCCTATCGCCCAGGTGGAATTCTGGATCAACAGGCCGACAACAGGCCTGGACTATTTCCTGTTCGATTTCCATTTTCCGGCCACCAATGATCCGTCGCTGCCCCTGGGGCTATGCGCTTTTGCGCACAATTCGACGCCGCCGGGTTATTTCAACCCGTACAACCCCGACATCCTGCTGCCCTATGAGAGCAATGCGGCGTTGTTCAGCGGCCCGATCAAGCTGACGTCGAACATCCTTTCGGTGGCCGAGATCCAGACCCTGATAGGGCCCGATCCTTCCGGGAAGGAGTATCTTTTATTTACGCCTAACTTGAACACGGACCGCCAGGTGTACTATGACGTCACCGTGGTGCCGTCGGCCGGGTCAAAGGTTGGGGTAACGGTGACTGCCAAGACAGCGACGCCTGAGGGCGGTGGTGGCTCCAGCACCAACCCTTCGCCGCCGGCGACTATTTAAAAAGTATCCGGAGATGGGATCATTCTTAACCGACATATTAGATTGGTCCGAAGCGTGGGCGCCGCTCATACCCTTAGCCATTTGGGTGCGTCACAGGGAACAACCGGGGTATCTCCGGCCGGTTGTTCTTTATATCTGGGCAGCATTCTTTATCGACCTGGGCATCGACCTCATCTGGAAGTGCCGTACACATATCTCACCTCCCTGGAATTCCAACAACTACCTGTATAACGTTCATTCGCTGGTACGCTTTTACCTTTTCGTCGCCTTTTTTATCCGGCTGAACCAACCCTTCCTGGTCCGGGTCAAGCGGATCGTCCCCTGGCTGTTCGGCCTGTTCGTCGTGCTGAACTTCAGCCTGTCCGAGCATTTTTTCGACTATTATAATCTCAGCAGCCGCCTTATGGCGCTGGAGGCCGGCATCCTGCTGTTCTATTGCCTCCAATATTATTTCTACAAGGTGAAAGAAGACCTGGAGATCGGCATCAACCAGCCCGATTTTTGGGTCGTCACCGGTCTTGGCATCTATGTTGCGATCAATTTCTTTATTTTTTTGTTATATAACGAACTGACGGCCTATGACCTTCACTTTGCGGTGGATATCTGGACCGTTCATAACCTGTCTTATATTTTGCTGCAACTTTTTCTCGCAAAAGCGCTATATGAATCTACACGAGGGTAACATCAAGCTGCTGGTACTGGTAGGCATCTCCGTGATGCTGCTGTTATTCGTCAGCTTTCTGCTGATCTTTATTTCCACGCAACGCCGGAAATTGCAGTACCAGAAATATATCCAGCAACTCCACCAGACCCAGCAGAACCTGCTGATCGAAGCAGCGGTGCGCAGCGAGGAATCCGAGCGGTTACGGATCGCCGAGGCCCTCCATGATGAAGTAGGCACACTGCTGTCCTCTTCGAAACTCCATTTTCAGAATATCCGGCTGAATGAAAACGATCCGCATAATACCCCGCTGTATGCCAAGGGGCAGGAATTAATGGACGAAGCCATCGCCCAGATCCGCGGTATGTCGCATAACCTGCACAGCAGTATATTGCAGGAGTTCGGTCTCTTCGAGGCCGTCAGGCATTTCATCCAGAAGATCATGGACGAACACCTGACCGAGGCGACTACATCCCTGGATTGCCACTACAATGCGGCCTTCAAGGAAAATGAGATCAGCATCTACCGGATGGTACAGGAGCTCGTCAACAACCTGATCAAGCATGCCAAACCCAGGAAGATCCACGTGAGCTGCGTCAATACCGATAACTGGCTGGTGCTGACCATCTTCCATAACGGTAAAGGGTTGACGCAGGAAATGTTCGAAGAGCTCAAATTCCAAAAAAATAGCATGGGTTTCAAAATTATCCAGAACCGGCTTATACTCCTAAAGGGCAAACTTGTCTTTTCTTCCCGACCGGACGGATACTTTATTGATATATATTTGCCTACAGAGGGCACGTCTGTTGACGGGGTGTAGCCCTAAGCGTTACCACTTACCTTTTAACAGCTAAAACCATGAGCAAGATCAGGATTGCCATTGCTGACGATTCATCCATTTTCCGGGATGGATTGAAAGTCGGCCTGGCAAGGGACGACAATTTCGAACTCGTGTTGGAGGCCGCCTCCGGTGAAGAACTGGTAGCGGGCATCGATCGAATTCCTACCGATGTCGTCCTGATGGACCTGAAAATGCCCGGCATGGACGGAATGGAGGCTACCAAGGTGATCCGCCGGCAATGGGACCACGTAAAGGTGCTGGCCGTGACGATGTATGACGATGAGAAGTTCGTGATCCACCTGATGGAAAATGGCGCTAACGGCTACCTGCTCAAGAATGCCGACTCTGCCGAGATCCGCAAGGCGATCTACTGCGTTTTCGAGAATGGCTATTACTTCAATGACCTGGTTAATAAGGCGCTGCTGAAAAAATTAGTCGTCAGGGCCAACCTCTCGCCCACTTTCCGTCCCGATATCGATCTGTCCGAACGCGAGTTGCAGGTGCTGCACCTGATCTGCGAGGAGAAGACGAATGTGGAGATCGGGCAGACGATCTTCCTGAGTTCGCGGAGCGTGGAGGGGATCAGGCAACGGCTGATCGAGAAGGTGGGGGCGCGGAATACGGCGGGGTTGGTACTTTTTGCGGTGAAGAATGGGATTGTTTAGGGGATAATCGATTGCTTTTCGTCTATCACGAAGCTGTGTGTCCACCGGTCATGCCACGGATAGGACGGAGAGCCGAAGGCCGAGAAAGGCTCGAAGGGAACGGCGCGGCTGAGCCCGCGTAAGATGGCCGTCCGGGGCGTAAGGGGGCTGCCATCCTGTTCGACCGCACGGGTGCGGGTCACCAGTTTGCCAAAGCTCTTGCCTTTCAGGATCGTCTCCAACGCGCCCATATAGACGCCATACAGGAAGTTGCCCATCATCCGGCCGAAGACTGTTCCCATCGGGGAATCGCCATACCCGAAGAGATTGCGGGCAAAGCCGGGTGCGGCCGTCGCGAGGATAATAACGAAAATATAGAATCCGATGGCGTCGATGAACATGTTTAGGAAGCGCTGCCCGGCAGAAGCTTGTTGCAGATGGACATCGAAATCGGCGAGGAGGTGCTCCTCGGTTGGCGGCAGGTCGTCAGAGGTTTCCATGCGAAAGGGGGTTTCAAAGGGTAAAGTAGGAAAAATCCGGTAATTTCCCCGCCGAAATCGCGATCTCCATGGCTAAGGAAAAGATCCCGCTATACCGACTGTCCCATCTGGCCGCGCCGGCGCCCGCCCCTTCGGCCGCCGGAGGCCTGGCGATGCCGGGCGAGTTCATGATCGAATCGTTCGGCCCTTATCTGGAGCGGCAGTCGCCGCATTTGCATCATGCTCACCGGCATATTTTTTATCATTTGGTTTGTTTTACCCATGGGGCGGCGATCGGCCAGAAGCAGCAGGTGGTGGTGCAGTTCAGGCGGCTCATCGATGAGCATTATAAGACGCTGCGGCTGCCGGGGGAATATGCGCGGTTGCTGCACATTACGCCCAATCATCTGAATGCGCTGTGCCAGGAGTTCCTGGGCCGGCCCGCCGGGGCGGTGATCCGTGATCGCGTGCTATTAGAGGCCAAGCGGCTCCTGACGAATGCGGACATGACGGCGGCGGAGATTGCGTATGAGCTGAACTTCCAGGATAATTCCTACTTTTCGCGGTTTTTCAAGAAATATGAGGGGGTGACGCCGGAGGGGTTCCGGCGGGCGGCATTTTCATAGATTATATCGACACTTGGTCGATTAGGGGTTGGGCGGTACCGCAGTGCCGGCGAACTTTACCGAAAACTTATTTATTTATGAAATCATATACCTTTTCGTTGTTGATAGCGCTGGCAACGCTGTCCTTTGTCCGCCCTGTTCATCCGACTGCCTTTCACAATTATGTGTCCTTCAAAGGCAGCAAACAGGGCCAGTTCAAGGGTGAGAGCCGCGGCAAAGGAGGCCGGGAAGACAAGGGCTGGTTCGAAATTCAAGGTTTCGAGCTGCAGGGTGAAGTGCCGGTGGATGCCAACAAACCCGGCGCCGCCTCGGGCAAACGGACCCATAAACCCATCATCATCACCAAGGAAATGGATGGCGCTTCCCCGCAGCTGTTGAATGCCCATTCCACCAATGAAGTATTCGATAACATCGTCATTCAAACCCTCGATGATCAGAATAAGGTGACCAAGACCATCACGCTCACGAATGCCGTTATTTCCGACCTCAGGAAGAATGGAGTGATTGAAACGTATTCGTTTAACTACGAGAAGATCGAGTCGCAACAATAGGGAATGATTCTCCGGTCTTGATATTGGCTTTGAGATCGCTGAGGATGGAATACAACCCGAAATAAGTCCGGTTGACGTACAGCGAATGGCGCGACCCGCGAGCCACCTTTGATTCCCGCACCTCCTTCAGGTCAGAGAGGTAATCCATGTATTCATAGATCGCCCTGAAGTAAGATTCGTCACCGAAGTCAAACTCCTGGCGCGTAAAGGGCAGCGTCAGCATATCGATCATCTTCTGAAAGAGTTCGGAGAAGAAGACAATCTCCTTTTCCGTATCGCTCGGATGGATCATTTCCAGGTTGGTATAGATCTCCCGGCGCCGGACCTCATCCTGTAATACTTCCTTGTTCGTCAGCAAAAAGTAATTGACATAAAAGTCCTCGGGGATCTCCTTGATACACCCAAAATCGAAAACGCCCACCGTCCCATCCTCCCGCATAAGGAAGTTGCCCGGATGTGGGTCTGCGTGCACCTTTTTGAGCTGATGCACCTGGAACTGGTAAAAATCCCAAAGGGCCTGGCCGATGCTGTTGCGGACTTCCTGCGAGGGGTTCCGATCCAGGAATTCCTTGAGATGAAAGCCCTGCAGCCAGTCCATGGTGATGACCCTGTCACTCGATAGTTCGGGATAATAGGTGGGAAAGACCAGATTCTTAATATGCGCACATTGCGCCGAGACTTCAATAGACCGCCGGAGTTCGAGGCGGTAATCTGTCTCCTCCAACAGCTTGCCCTCTATCTCGTCAAAGTATTTGTCCATGTCTACTTCATTCATGCCCACGATCCGCAAGGCAAACGGCTTAACGATCCGCAGGTCTGACTTCACGCTATTGGCCACGCCGGGATACTGGATTTTTACCGCCAGTTCCTTTCCCCATTTTTCAGCCTTATGCACCTGACCGATGGAGGCCGCATTGGATGCCTTCATCTCGAACTTGTCAAAGAGCTGGGCTGGCGTTTTGCCCAATGTTTTGACAAAAGTATTGACGACCAGTGGACCCGACAGCGGCGGAGCGCTATATTGGGACATGGCGAATCGGTCGGTATATGCTTTGGGCAGCATGCCCTTGTCCATCGACAGCATCTGGGCCACCTTGAGTGCGCTGCCTTTCAGGCCGCTTAGGGTATCATAGATATCCTCGGCGTTGTCGGCGTGAAGCTCGTCTTTGGTGGTGGAGGGATCAATAAGCCGCTTCGTATAATGCTTCAGGTAATTGGCCCCTACTTTCAACCCTGTGCCTACAAATCTACTGGCCCGTTCTACCTTGCCGGTGGGAATGCTTGTCTGTTCTTTCATGATATTTGGGCTACACTTTCCTTGCGAACACGAATTTGCCAAAGTCCAGAATGCTATCCAGGGTATTGCTGCTGATCAGTTGGAAGCTGAGGTTCACCGCTTTTTCTATCGCGGCATCTGTCATCTCAAACCGCTCGCTGTCGTCTTTGACCCAATACTGAAGGACGAAAAGGGCCTGCAGCCAGAAACCATGAACAAATTGATCGGAGATATATTTTCTTTCTTTGACCTCACCACTCTCATACCCTTCTTTGATCAGCTCACGGATATAGTCATAAAATGCGATGCGGAAGGATTCGAGCGACTCGAGATGGCGGGGTGGAGCGAGGTATTTATCCTTTTGAAGGAGGATATAGCTCCTGTTGCCGCGAAGCTGCTGTACCCACAGGAAGTAAAAGGCAAGGAGCTTTTCCCGGGCGCCATAATTGAGATAGGTTTCGTCATCCTTCATCTTGACCAGGGTGTCTTCAAAGAAGGAGCGCCAAATGTCCTTTTCTAACGCTTCGAAGGAGGCATAGCTATCGTAAAAGGTGGATTCCGGGATGTCCAGTTGCTGGCTGAAGGTGTAAACGGAAATAGGCTTTTTGGCGTTTTCCAGCCAATATTTGATATAGGCTTCGCGAATGAGTTGCTTGTCCATGGAGGAATATTTATCTGTTCGAGTCAATAACACGCCGGACAGCCGGTTGGTTTAGGGATTTTATATATATTTATGAGTGGTTTGAACCCGATTTTTATGAAACATTTATACCCGAAATACTTCCCCCTTCTCCTGCTTATCTTGTCGTCCCACGGCCTCTTTGCCCAGTCAACCTTACCCCTCATCCGGGCGACTTCCCGGCAGGTTTCTATCAACGACGGCGGCTACCTGGATAAGAATACCTGGAACCTTTCTCCCAAGGCAAGGCCTGACATTTACACGGCGGACCGGGCGCGGCACGCCAAATGGGTCACCTTCTATACCGATATCGATTCGATCAGGATAAAACTGCGACCTGGCGCGACATTCGACTTTATCATCCTGCTCAACGGCAAAGACTCCTGCTATACGGAAATTGCATCCGCCTTGCCGGGCAGGCAATGGGCCGTTGGAGGAAGGGTCGCCGGGGAGGTGGCCGAAAGGAGAAGGGTAACACATGACACGATACCGTTCACGCTAACTGACAACAGCGCCATCTGTGTCAAATCTATCATTAACGATTCGGTCACGCTGAACCTCCACTTCGATGTGAGTTCCTTCGGGTTCGTCCTGTTGACTCCCACCTATAAAAAATTCAGGCCCATCACGAAAGTGCAGCTAGGCCCGCTCAGCTGGACTAATCCGCGTGTACTCTCCGCGCCCAGCACTGCCACGGGCATGGACGGCCGCTTCGGCTGGGATCTCTTCGAAGGAAAATGCGTCGAGATTGACTACGATCACCACCTCCTCATCGTCCATTCCAAACGACCCGGAAACCTGAAAGGCTATACCCGATCGAGACTGGACTTTCTCCGCTCTTATCCCTGTGCAAAAGCCACTATCGTCGTCAATAAGACGGCCTATACCGGCGACTTTATGTTTGACACCGGCTCCGACCGGGCCCTTTTCCTGGATAGTAATTGGGCCGTCCATCAACATTTCCCCGGGAATTTGCGAGTGCTCTCTACCTCCGTCATGCACGATGGCGCGGGCAGAAAATATGAAAATAAAATTGTGGCGGTCCCGCTGCTGACCTTCGACGGCTATGCGTTAAAGGACATTCCTTCGTGGCTGCTCGGTGGCCGTAACCCTGCGGGATTTTCAGTCAACCTCTTCGGTAATGATCTTCTCAAGCGGTTTAATATGGTGCTGGATTTTCAAAACGATCGGGTTTATCTGAAGCCTAATGGGTTGATGAATATACCTTACAAAGGGAATTCGTGAGGCTGGCGAAAAGAGGGGCGGCTCAATGCCCGTTCTGCTTCAGATACGCCGCCATATTACGGATCAACTGGCCGGTCGTCCAGGGCCTCCAGCCATGCCCGCCGCGGTCGCCATACATGAACGATCCGCCATAATACGGGTCTTTGGTCGCGCTCAGAAAATCTTCCATGTGATAGACGGCGATGTTGAGGTAAAAGTCGTCCATGCGGCCGGCGAAGACGTGCAGCTTACCCACCAGTTTCGGGCCTACTTCCGACCAGTGATGCTGCAGGTAGTACAGCATATCAAAATGCTGCTGCCAATAGGGCGCCACGGTGCTGTCGATCACACCCGTAGATTTGTCAAAGAGCGGTTTGAAATACCCATCGTCACCTACCGGTCCAAAAACGGCACTCCAGATATCCAACTGTCCGCCTGACCGGCCATGCGTGCCATTCACCAACTCCATCGTAATACGCTGTGCAGAAGTCAGCATCACCTCTCCCGTCGCGGGGACGCGGGTATTCGGCGTCGGGGCCCTGTACCATTCATGCTGTTTATAGAAAGCATTCTGGTCGTTGTAGATGTTAATACCTTCTACGTTATGGAAGTCCAACGGATCGGGCGAGAAGGCCCAGCAGCCGCCATAGAAGTCAGGGTAGAGGACCTGCAGGGCAAACGACTCCCAGCCGCCCGTCGATCCGCCCGTCAGCAGCCGCGCATAGCCCTGGGGGATACAACGGAACTGCCGTTCGATTTCCGGGATCAGTTCATCCTGGATGGCATCGCCATAGGGGCCGTTATTGGCCGAATTGACGGCATACGAATCATCGAAATATGGCGATGGATGTTGGATCGTCACGGCGATAAAAGGGGGAAAGCTATCCGAGGCCCAGTCCTTTGAGAAGTCGTTGCTGCCATCGTCTTTGAATCCGAAAGGGGCGGCGATGGAAAAATGACCCTCCTGATAGATGGTAGGGTAGTGCTGGTCAGGGTGGGCCGCGTAGTCTTTGGGCAGGAGGAGCGTGGCGCCGATGTAGATGGGCTGGCCCCAGAAGGCTGTCAGCTTTTTACTTTTGATTTTGATATGCTTTACCCATTTCGTGTCTGCGGGTTCGGGGATCGGGGCCATTGCCTGGTCGACAGTCAAAGGGATACGCTGCACCTTTGTACTGCCGACGCTGACCTCCTTCGCACCGCTGATACTTACCTTGATGACCTTGCTGTACAGGTTTCCGGGTGAGCGTCGCCAGTCCTGGCCTTCCCACTGGTCCATGTGCATCCACAGCGTATGCCCGTCAGAGCGTTTGAATTCCGTGTACCTGTCCAACACGGCCTGCACATAATAATCTCCCGGAGGAATAGCCGCCATTTCGTTTATCGGATAGCCGAGGGTCGAGCCGTCGATGTGGACGGCCTGGTCGGGTGGGAGATCGGTGAAGTCGACGCCGAAGAACTGAGTGCCGTAACGGCCTACCTGTAGGCGCGGTTCGACGCTGTCGGAATGGGCGAAGATCACGAACATCCGGCCGGTCAGCCGGCCGCCGCCGCTGGCGGAGGAATAGAAGACGTCGAAGGTTGGGACGGGGGGCGCCGTGGCGTTCTGTGCGGTGGCGGCGGGTTGCGTGGTGGCAGTGGGTCGGGCGCTGGCCTGGGGCTGTGCGCTGGCGGTTGACTGCGTCGTGGCTGCGAGGGAGGCCAGGAGCAGCAGGCGGAAGAGCTTTCTCATATGCGGTGGTTGGTGGTGTTCGGTA
>Ga0302312_10001024_pt1 | contig 17760 bp, 10 predicted proteins | sample III_Palsa_N2_1_FD_200529 | JGI IMG/M metagenome (GOLD analysis project Ga0302312, IMG submission 200529) | Peat permafrost microbial communities from Stordalen Mire near Abisko, Sweden - III_Palsa_N2_1 | ecosystem: Environmental > Terrestrial > Soil > Palsa > Peat permafrost | place: Sweden... | reverse complement strand
ATTTTTTTTACACCCTGCTTCACAAATATCTCTGCAAGCGCTAAAATCTCATCCGTTTGCATCAAGCGAGATGCGGGCGTAAAGTCATAATCTTCATTTGGCATACAGTAAAAGCACCTGAAGTTGCAATTATCCGTAAGCGATATCCGCAAATAATCATGTACCCTGCCAAAAGAATCCTGTATCATATCCAATTTAATAATTATGCCATCTGCGTTAAAGGCCCGAATAGTAGTCGTATCCATTTTCGGCCCAATAATCGCGCGGACGTGTATTACTAAAGTAAATGCTTCCAATGCGCTTAATGTTTTTAATACCGTATTTTACCGGTATAATTAAACGTAAAGGGGCACCGTGTTTAAGTGGGAGCGGCTGTCCATTCATCTCGTATGCCAAAATTGTTTGCGGATGCATAGCGCTATCCATATCAAGGCCAACGTAGTATCCCTTATCAGGTGTCATCATGCCAACGTAAGCCAATTTTGCCTGGTCGGTTAAGCCAAAATGTTCTACAAAATCAGTAAATTTCAACCCACCCCAATATTGTATCTGATCCCAGCCTTCCACGCATTTAAAATCATAAACTATTTCTGTTTTTTTGAGTGCTTTAATTTGGTCCAGTGTGATATTTTGTGATTCGCCGTTATGTTTAATAACCTGTATAACCCCGCCGGATGTCTCGGCTCCCTTTGAGCCAATATCACTATTGTGGCGTACATTTTTTGCGGCCATTTCTTTTGGATAAGTTTTAACAAGGTTCTTGTTGCTAAAAACCCGTCGAAAAGCTAATTCTGTTTTATTAAGTGCCCGGCGTAATGGCGCACGCACCCCGGCAGTAACACCTGCAACCTCATTTGGCGAAGTGTACAGTAAACGCCAACCCTTATAGGCAGCGACAGATAGTACCCCGAAAACTCCGAAGGAGATAAAATCGCGCCTTTTGATTTTCTGCTCGGTAGTAATCGCAACCTTTGTTTTCTTTTCCGGCTTATTCTCCATCTTTATTCTCTCCGGGTAATGATTCAACAAATTGGCTTTTCGGCTCATTCACAACCTCAAACCCTGAAATAACTGAACGGAAATTACTCCAGCCGGCTAATATGACTTGTATGATATGGATTACGAAAAAAAGCACATAGCCAATTGTTAAAATAAAATGTTCGATACGTGCTGCGTGATAACCACCACATAGCCAGGTAAGTGTATGGAACTGAACGGGTTTATAAATAGAAAGCCCTGTAAATACCGAACCGGCACCCATCACAATAATGGCTGTATAAGCAATGCGTTGCGCAGCATTGTATTTATCTTGTGGCGGGGCAGATTTTCTGATATGAAGATCGTGCAGTAAAACCAGCCATGCCTCTTTAAATGATTTTTTTTGAGGCAATAATTCTCTCCACTGGCCCGACAAAACAGTATATAAAATATAAATGAGGCCGTTTATTACAAAAAACCACATAAATAGAAAATGGAATGCCATCCCCTCTGCCAGCCGCTGTGGTATGTGCAGCAGATTATAAAACCCGTCCGGGAAAAAATGAAAATAGGTTTTGCCGGCAATCTCAATCTTGTACTCGTCATCAGCCCAATAAATTAATAGCCCGCTCCAAATCATTATGGCGAGTATCGGGAAATTGACCCAATGAGTCCAGCGCATTAAAAAGGAATGTTTTTCTTTAATAACTTTCATTTATAGGGCAGCAATTCTTTCAGTCAATGTAAAGTTAACTAATATTAGTTGTCTTCAGTAAATCAATTCTTGCGTTTTATGGTTATTTGATAAAACCAGGGTGGTATAGGCAGGCCTATGAGATGAAAGAAATTATAGACATTGTAACGGCATATGAAAAAGCGGTAAAAGCGAAAAAGAAAACCGCATTGGCTACTGTAGTAATGGTAGAAGGCTCTGCCTACCGCAGGGCTGGTGCCCGTATGCTTATTACGGAAGACGGTGAACTAACCGGCGCGATCAGTGGTGGCTGCCTCGAAGGTGACGCTTTGCGTAAGGCAAGGATGGTTATCTTACAACAGGAACCATTATTAGTTACTTACGATACAATGGATGATGACGATGCCAAGTTGGGCGTTGGCCTGGGCTGTAATGGCATTATACATATTTTAATAGAACCTATAAACGACGGGCAAACCAATCCAATTACCTTATTAAAGGCAGCGATAGATTCACGAGGCTACTCGGTATTGGTTACTGTATTTTCCATCGAAGACAGGAAGGCGCCGCAACCGGGTTCTTGCTTATGCCTGGCTAATGGCCAAATCATCCCGAACGGGTTAGAGAATTTACCTTACAAAGATGAATTGCTGGAAGATGCAAAAAATGTGCTGGATAATCAGCAATCATCAATCACAGCCTACCAAGGCTATACGGCATTTGTAGAGTGTGTTAAACCATTAATTTCTTTGGTCGTTCTCGGTGCTGGCAATGATGCTATTCCTTTGACTAAAATTGCTTCCGTATTAGGCTGGAATATTACAGTTGTAGATGGGCGTCCAAATTATGCCTCTGCTGAGCGTTTTCCATCTGCAAATAAGATTTTAGTCGCTAAACCTGAACTGGTTTTGAACGGCCTCGTACTCGATGAGTGGACTGCTTTTGTGCTGATGACACACAACTATAATTACGAGATAGCTTTTTTGAAAGAGGTTTTACCATTACATTCATCTTATATCGGGATTTTAGGGCCAAAGAAAAAACTGGAACGTATGTTGGACGAACTGGAGGAAAACGGAACTACTATAACTGAAAAGAACCTGGAAACAATTCACGGCCCTGTGGGTTTGGATATCGGTTCAGAAACTTCAGAAGAGATTGCGCTATCAATCATCGCAGAGATAAAAGCAGTATTCTCTGAAAGGAACGGACACTCATTGAAATACAAAAAAAAGCTTATTCACAGTACTTAGAGGGAATCTATATTGATACACCTAAAATGATGAAAAATTATGCGACTAACCGATTAACTTATCCGGTGTAATCGGCAAATCTCTTACCCGTTTACCTGTAGCATTATATATCGCATTCGCTATTGCAGCCGCCATTCCTGTTACGCCAATTTCCCCGATTCCTCTTGCGCCAATTGGAGAAATATACGGATCAGGTTTTTCAATAAATTGGACATCAATTTCCGGGATATCTGCATGCACAGGTACCAGATATTGTGCTAAATCCCGCGTTACAATGCGGCCATTATTGGGGTCATATTTCGTTTCTTCCATTAAGGCCATACCCATACCGAATAAAATTCCACCCATAATCTGGTTGGTGGCTGTTTTTAAATTCATTACCGTTCCTATATCCATTACACTGGCAATTTTTTCAACACGAATAGTCCCCAGGTCAGGGTCAACCAAAACCTTGGCAAACTGTGCACCGAACGAATGAAAAACGTAATCTTTACGATCCGTTTTTTCATCTGCCTGCACCGCGGCATTGGTTTTACTTTCTTCTTCTATTTTTGCCTCCGGGCTTCCATCAGGGGCTGGAGCATCCTGCTGCGGACGGGTTGAAACATTGGTTTTCGCTTGTGCTTCAACTTTATCCATGCCTTTACGGCGTAATACATCTGCGAAAGATTCGCCCGTATTAGGGTTGTCTTTCAGTTGGATACGCCCATTACCGGCAATAATATCTTCTTCTATTTTACCATATAGAGGTGAACTTTCATCAGCGATAGCCATTTTAACCACTTTATTTACTGCACCTAAAGCCGCAGCCCTTATTGGTGGGCCTACACTTGCTGATACCTGTGAGCCTCCGGATTGCGCGCCTTTAGGGTATGAACTATTACCTAACTTAACCGTCACCTTATCAACCGGTAAACCAAATGCATCGGCGGCAACCTGCGTCATAACGGTGTAGGTACCGGTACCTATATCCTGCGTGCCGCATAATATTTCGGCGTGGCCATCCGCAAACAAAGTGGCTTTTGCGGACGATGCGCTACGATTAGCCGGGTAGGTAGCTGTTGCCACACCATAACCAACCAATAAATTGCCCTGTTTGGTTGTGCCTGGCTCTGCACTACGGCTGCTCCAGCCAATAGCATCAGCGCCACGCTGATAACATTCTTTTAAATATTTTGATGAAAATTGCTTTTTCTTCTGCTCATCCATATCGGAATGGTTGGCTATCCTGAATTGAACCGGATCCATTTTTAGTTTGTTAGCCATTTCATCCATGGCTACTTCAAGCGCATACATCCCCACGGATTCACCTGGCGCGCGCATTGGGCATGGGGTACCACGGTTAAGTCTTACCAGGCTATGTTTAACTTCAACATTCGGGCTGCTGTATATCATGCTGGTAGCAACGCCTGCTGTTTCCACAAATTCATCAACAAATGATGTCTCTGAAATTGTACTATGCGTAATAGCTATTAATTTCCCATCCTGTCCGGCACCAAGACCAATTTTTTGTTGGGTTTGTGTACGCCTCCCGGCGGCTGAAAATACTTGTTGTCTTTTCAACTCGATCTTAACCGGACGATTAAATTGTTTGGCAGCCATAGGTGCCAATAATGTATTAGCCCAGGTAAACCCTTTGGAACCAAAACCACCACCAATATATAAAGCATATACTTGTGTGTTTTCTTTTGGTATGCCCAATATGGTTGATAATAAACCCTGCACTCCCATAACAGATTGCGTAGCATCATAAACGGTCAGCTTGTCACCATTCCATTCGGCAATTGTTGCGTGGGGCTCCATAGCGTTGTGACTATAAACAGGTGTTGTATAAGTTTCATTAGTGGTTACAGCGGCGGATTGCATGGCTGCATCCGCATCGCCTCTTTTTTCCTGGGTTTTTGCACCGCCTAAACCCGAACCTGGTTGATAGGCGGTAGCAAAATTTGCCTCAAAACCTACTGCCGGATTTTGCTCTTCGTAAGTAACTTTTACAAGGGCTGCCGCTTGCTCTGCCTGTTCGGATGTCTCAGCAACAACTACAGCAATATATTGGCCACCATAAAGCACCCTGTCATTTTGCAGTGGCAACAAATCCTTTTCAGCAAATTTCCCACTGCCGGGATCTGAGCCTGAAGGTGAATGCAACATCATACAATTTTCGCTGGTCATAACACCTATTACACCTGGCATTTTTTGTGCCTGCAGTATGTCGATATTTTTAATTCTGCCTTTGGTTATGGTACTTAATATAGGCGCGCCATAAGCCAGGTTTTTAATTTGATATTCTGCTGCATAAGTAGCTGCTCCGGTTACTTTTAACCGGCCGTCAACGCGGTCTATCGGTTTTCCAAGTGATTCGTTCATGACATACCCTCCACGGTTGTTAAGGCGCGCACCAGGGTACGTTTGGCCAGTTCTACTTTAAATGCGTTGTTTGTATAAGGTTTTGCGGCTGCCAATGCGGCTTCTGCCGCTGCGCGATAGGTTTGCGCATTGGCCGGCGCTCCGATCAGGGCCTTTTCAGCTTCTAATGATCGCCAGGGCTTGGTGCCCACGCCACCCAGCGCGATCCTTGCACCTTTAATAGTTCCGCCCTGTATATCCAGCGCCACAGCGGCTGAAGTAAGCGCGAATTCATACGATGCCCGGTCACGAACTTTTAAATAATGAGATTTGGTAGCAAATGATAAGGCAGGGATTTCTACATGTGTAATCAATTCATCCTGTTTTAAATTATGCTCTATTTGTGGTGTTTGCCCCGGCAGTAAATGAAAGTCTGCAAATGGTATTGCGCGTGCCCCTTTTTGCCCCTGTACATGGATGATGGCACCTAAAGCCGCCATAGCCACGCACATATCCGATGGGTGGGTGGCGATACATTTATCGCTGGTGCCTAATACAGCGTTCATACGATTATAGCCTGTTATAGCCGCGCACCCTGAACCTGGAACGCGTTTATTACAGGTAAAGTCGGTACTGTAAAAGTAGGGGCAACGGGTACGCTGCATTAAATTGCCGCCGGTTGTTGCCATATTTCGCAACTGCGGAGATGCTCCTGACAGCAAAGCCTCTGACAATACCGGGAAATTTTTAATGATATAGGGATTATAGGCCAGATCGCTGTTTTTTACCAATGCGCCTATTCTTACCCCTCCATTTTGCAGTTCCTCAATTTTATATAGCGAAAGCTTATTAATATCGACAATTTGTTTAGGGGTTTCGATATTCAGCTTCATCAGGTCGAGCATATTAGTGCCACCTGCTATGAATTTAGCTTGGTTAATACCGGCCGCGCGTATGGCAGTTAAGTTGTCCTGTGCTTTTACAAATCTGAATGGTTCCATAATGTGATAGGTTTAAGCGTTTTGAACTTCTTTAATGGCCGCCAGTATATTTTGATAAGCACCGCACCGGCAGATGTTTCCGCTCATCAGTTCTCTTATATCAGCATCTGTTTTGGCGTGTCCTTCTTTGACGAGGCCAACAGCCGAGCATATCTGCCCCGGTGTACAATAACCGCACTGGAAACCGTCATGTTTCAAGAATGCAGCCTGCATGGGATGCAATTCTTCTCCCTTGGCCAGTCCCTCGATGGTGGTTACTTCAGATCCTTCGCACATAACTGCCAAATGAAGGCAGGAGTTGATACGCCTTCCATCTACTAAAACAGTACAGGCACCGCATTGCCCATGGTCGCAGCCTTTTTTGCTGCCGGGCATCGCCAGCTTTTCGCGCAGGGCGTCAAGCAAAGTTACACGGGTATCTAATGTTAATGTTTTCGGGCTTCCGTTAACCATCATGGTTACTGTTACCGGTTCGGCAGGCAGGGCATCGTTACCTGGTAATATGCCTGTTGCTTTGGAAAGTAATGGTGCCAGCTGCAAACCGGCACCTACAAATCCAACCTGGCCCAAAAACTGGCGCCGGGTTGTACCGCCCGTTGGACGGTCTTTGCCTTCGGATGAATTGTCCATGTTTTCCACTATACTATTGATCTATAGTAGATGAACACGCCGTTTAAAGAAAATGTTTAAATGAGAATGAAATATTTAACCTTTTCCGGGTAACAAAATAATGATCTTATCACAAATATTAATTCAGGATTGAATATGTCCGTTTTGTAGCACAGGGGAAGCCAATTTTAGTTGTAACCATTTGGTTATAAATGTTATTTTAAGCTGAAATGCGATTTTATTTTTTGGATAACCGCTAAATAAAAAAAGCGCATAGTTAAAAAAAACTATGCGCTTTAATAATATTAAGCTTACTATTTAATTGTTTACGTCCCACCACATACGGTTGGTCAATAAATCACTTCCACCCATGCGTGCTACTGCGGCCCTATAGGCAGCTGCATCTTGTATTTGTTGATCAGCTGGATAATTTAATCTGCGGGGTATGGTGCTCATGGTAGCATTTCCCGGATAATGGGTAGGATAAAGCGTTGGGTAACCTTCACCTGTAATACCATTTAATGTTTTATGGGTTACATCATTATCGGTACGGCGCCAGTTACACCATGCTTCATATTCATCCATAAAGCAACTGATCCAGTACTCATAATTGATTTGACCAAGCGCTGCCGCCTGGCCGGTTGTATTTAATGGATGTGCAGCTAAATAACCATCCGCATCTGTAACACTAATGGTAGCGCCACTGCCATATGCCGATAATTGAGTTATGGCAGCAACAACTCCATTTTTATAATGAGTTTCAGCATCAGCCATCGACCCCCATCGTGCAGCAGCATCAGCAAGTAACAGCTCTGTTTGTGCATAAGTTAGCACCAGCGTAGGGGCGCTTATATTTAATACATTACTGTTAAGTGTTGAATATCCCTGTATGCCGGCTACCTGAAAATAGGGATCAACAATTTGAATGTTTACCTGAGGGTTACTGCCGCCCAATATACAACCGGCAGGCAGGCCAACCTGGTCTGCTGATGTTGTGTCGGAATTGTTATCGTTTCTATACAAATAGGCTATTACATGAAGCCTCGGGTCCTTGTTTATTTTCAAAGTATCAATAAATGTCTTGCAGAACTTCAGCCCGCTGCTGTCATTGCCTAATATGGTTTGCGCATCACGATTAAAGGTTTCATCACTTTGCCCGCTATGTTCAACAATAGCGTTATCTGCATTACTTGTCATTGTTGTACCCGCTGCCGCTGTTAGTTTTGCTATATAACTTTGGGCTGTAGCCGGATCAACTTTGGTTAAACGCATAGCCATACGTAATAACAGCGAGTTCCCGAATTTTTTCCATTCGGCAATCTGGCTGGTTCCGCTTGGGAAATAAAATATGTCACCTGTCGGGTAATCAGCCGATGTACTCAGGCTATCAGTTGCCTGTGATACTTCTTTAAGCAGGTCGGTGTATATGCTTTGTTGCGTATCAAAAGCCGGATTATAAATATTATCATAGTACCCTAAACCAGCCTGGAAATAAGGCACATCGCCATACAGGTCAGTTATTCTTTCAAATACCAGAGCTTTCATTAGCCGTGCTATTTGATGCAGATTATAATATTGGGGCTTATTTTTGGTTAATTGATAAAGTTCAATTACCGGTTGTACCGAGGCAATGTACTGCTGATCAAAATAATTTCCATAACCAGCGCTATTCAGATATTTATCACCGGGATAAAAGCCATCGAGAGAAGCCATTTGCTGAATAAATTCGCCGGTACCTCCCCATTCTGTAGCCCAGTTTTCACCGGCCTGGCTTCCGCAATAATTTAGTTGCACTTCGGTAAGTAACAAATTGGGGTCATAATTATCTGCTGTAACTGCTGTAGGGTTAACGTTTACCTTTGTCAGGTCTTTTACACAGGAAGCGGATGCCAATAATAACATTGCCCCTGCAATGTAATATATATTTAATATTTTCATATCTTTTTATTTATCAGTTGATACTTAATTATAATGTTACCTTCAGGTTCAAGCCAAATGTACGGGAGTAAGGAACAGATGGTGCTTCAAAGCCTTGTGTTTGAATTTCGGATGAATAGCTGGATTCGGGATCAACATTCGGTATAGCTTTGAAGATGGTGAATACGTTCCGGCAAACAAAACTTAGGTTTAAGCCATGTATTTTATTATTGAACACACTAGCCGGGAAATCATACCCGAAAATAATTTGCCTTAATTTTATGAAACTATCACTATATACAAATTGTCCCTGGTCGGCCGAGCCCCAGTTAGCGTAATAGGTTGACGCATACACTCCGTCTGTTCCGTAAGCTTCATTGCGGGGTAGTGTAAGCTTAGATAGGCCAGACTGGTTAGCCCAAAAATTAGTTTCAGAATATATATGACCGCCAAACTTACCATCGATCAAAAACTCAAATCTGAAGTGTTTGTACTTGAAGGCATTATCAATACCGGCACTCCAGGGGTTTTCTGCCGAACCAAAATCTTTTACAGTAGAGTTTAATGGGTTAGGGGCATCAGTTGTAGGGTCAATTACTATCTTTCCATTAGCATCCGTTTCAGGGTATGCAGCATATATCTGGAGGGGCTCTTTTCCTACTACCTGCTGTGTGTACGCACTTGCACCGTTGTCGCTGGCCTCACTGCTCAGGGTAATGTTTGGCTCTCCGCCTAACGATAATACCTTGCCTTTTGCATAGGTAAAATTACCGTTCACCTCCCAGTTAAAATCTTTTAATTTAACAGGTGTGCCACCCAAAGCAACTTCAATACCATTATACCTTAAATTACCAACATTAAGTAATGCAGTATTGTAGCCGGAGGTGTTGTCGATACTTACCGGCACAATGTCATTGATAACGTTCTTACGGTAAACGGAAAGGTCGAACGTTAAACGGTTATTGAAAAAATCCATCTCCGTGCCTATCTCAAACTCTCTTCTTGATGAAGGTACTAAAGCACTGTTTGGAACTTGCAAGCCACCGGCATATCCTATAGGATAGTTATAGGTGTTATTATTGACCGGAACACCCAGGCTTCCCTGTAAACCATAAGTTTGCAATGTTTGGTATGGCTGGTCTACAGCGCCGCCCACGTTGGCATAACTCATTCTTAATTTACCGAGGTCCATGTTTTCAATATGCAATAATTCAGAGAAAACAAATGATCCGCTTACTGATGGGTACAGGTAATTTATTTTACCCGGGGCCAGGGTTGAGTACCAGTCGTTCCGGCCGGTAACCGTTAAATAAAGATAGTTTTTATAGGAAAAATCAGCACTACCATAAAGCGAATTATATTCTTCAATATTCAAGGCATACTGATCAGTTGGAAATTCCAGGTTATTTACCGTATATAAATTAGGCAGTACAAAATAAGTTCCGTATTCTGTTAAATATTCCTGTTCAGATTTTCGGTAGTTGGCGCCCAGCAACACGTCAACTGAAAGGTCCTTGGTAACTTTAAACTTCTTACCGGTTGTCAAATCGATGTTTAATTCCGTTTGTTTTACATTTTCTTCAGTCTGGTCCCCGCCAATACCTTCATCAACTACATAAGCGGCCGTTGGAGGTTCAACTTCGGTGATACGATCGTTAATGTAGTCATCTGCGACCTGGAAGCCTATAAAGTATCCGCTGTCGAACGTGTATTTTAGATTAGCCGATCCGGTGAAACGGTTACGGTGCTGCGCTTCCTGTAGCACATAAGCGGAATAATATGGGTTAGTGGTATAAGCATCAGCCGATGCATTTAACTCTTCCCCATCAGCTTGTGTACCATTTCCATTGGGCCCTTTTAAGGTAAGTATGTTAACGTTAGGGGGCAGGAACATAGCTTCCCAGTTCATATTACCAACCGCATCGGCTACATTTGGCGCGTTTTTGGTATATTCGGTAGCATAAGCAGATGAAAGGTCTAATGTTAAATTTTTGCCTAACTTTAAATTGGTGGTTTGTGTAAAGGTCATGCGTTGGAAACCAGCATTGGGCACATAACTTTTGTCGTCGAGGTCCCCAAAAGAAACCCGCGTGGCACTTCCGTTATCAAATCCCTGGCTAAATGAAACAGTATTGGTAGCATTACCGCCTGTTGTGTAAAAACGGGAAAGATTGCCTTTAGATACGTCGCTGTAGGGCCTTTTCACACCATCAAAACTATACACTTCGGCACCATTGAGAGGGCCTCCCCAAACTGATTCTAAAGAACCCATTGCATCCGATTGATTTTGTGGGGCAGTCCCCCCATTTCCCTGGCCATACTGGGTCTGAAAATCTGTTTCATCAATAACCTTTTCAGCTACGTAATTTGAATTGAGCTCAATACCAAAACCAGCGCCTGCTTTTCCTTTTTTAGTAGTGATCAATACAACGCCATTTGCACCGCGGTACCCATATAAGGCAGTGGCGGCAGCACCCTTTAAAATCGAAATGGTTTCAATATCATCCTGGTTAATATCGCTCATACCATCACCACCATCACGGCCGCCATAGCCGCCAAGGTCAGTAGTGTTATAATTGTTATTAACCAGTGGAACGCCATCCACAACATATAACGGTTGATTGTTACCGGTCATGTTGGTAATGCCACGGATAGTTACATTAGTGGAACCATTTGGGCCTGTAGCTACGCCGCTAACGTTAACACCTGCAACCCTTCCTTCAAGGCTGTTAACAAAGCTGTTTGTACGCGCCTCGGTTAATGCGGCACCCTTTACAGTACTTACCGAATAACCAACTTCACGGTCGGCTTTTGTTACACCTAAAGCTGTAGTTATTTTTACCTCGCCAAGTTGTTCAGATGCCTCGTCAAACTTTACATTAATAACCGACTGTTTGGCTACCGGTATTTCCTGTGTGGTGTAACCAATAAATTTAAACACCAGTACGGCTGGAACCGTTACGGTGATAGAATAATTACCTTGTGCATCTGTAGCCACTGCAGTAGCGTTATCGCCTTTAACTGCTACAGTGGCCCCGGCTACTACTTCGTTACTTGCAGCATCCGTTACTTTGCCCTTAATTACAGCTGTTGTTTGTGCATTTGCCATGCTGCTGAACATTAGGATGAACAGCACACTTAGTGCGGCAAATTGTAAAAAATCAATTTTGAGAGTGTAAAACTTTTTTTTCATAGTTTAAAATTAAAAGTAAAAAAACCAATAAATAAAGTGCGTGTAGGTGTTGTATATATAATATAGGTGTTAATTACATATTATATAATCAATAGGTCATTAATACAAATAAAGGCTAATAAGCAATCCAAAAATTACGATTAATTGGCTTATTCTGATGATATATTGGCACATGAAACAGGGCTAAAACAGTCAAAAAGCCGCGACCTTAAAGGAACATCGAACCATTAAAAAGCTACCAGGTAGTCTTTAAAGCCACTTTTTAGACTTTGCAGGTAAAAAATCAAGAAAATTCGTAAAAAAGTCGAACCGTGTTTAGTTCAATTATAAAGATTTGTGCGTCAAATGCTTAGAGGCATAAAAAAAGGAAACAAACACAATTGTTTGTTTCCTTAAGTAGCCGTAGGGGAAGCTTCTCGAACCTTTTTCTAAGAGATTTGAAACGATTAGTGAATTTTTAGGGTTTGAAACCTCAATTTTTTATAAGTTAATATTCAGCAACTTATAAAATTTCTAAAAATACATGCTTTCCAAATAAATTAAATTCTGCGTTTTTTACTTAACATAATGTTGGATTTTTAAATTCCTAAAAAAAATGATAGAATTTCCAGATAGATATGCTCTTCATTAACTAAACCAATCCGTTAAACTACACGATGTTACTTGTGAACGATTCTAATAAAAAAAACCAGGCAAAAAACTTCTTTCAGCACCTTTATAGCATTGTGTAATGTATTATAAACAGTTCTTTCTGTTAAACCCGTAATGGCGGCTATATCAACAAAATCAATCTGGTCAAAATATCTCATTTGTACAATTTCTTTTTGCCTGGGGGTTAACTGGGATAAGGCCTTTTGCAAGCGTTTTTTGAAATGTTCATCCTGTTGGCTTGCTATCAATATTGTTTCATAGGATTGTTCAGCGTAGCCGTATTCTATGGTATCCTGGTTTAATTCTTCAAACTGAATTGAGGAATTATAATTTTGATATGTTTTATACAATACCCTTTTATAGGTGGTTAAAACGTATTGTTGGGTATTATTTACGGTTGATAATTTCTCTCTTATTTTCCATAATTCAATAAAGAGATTGTTGATCCCCTCCTTTACTAATTCCGGGTTTTTATAAATAAATAGCCCAAACCGGTATAAATCATCATAGAAGATGCCAAAACATTCGTAAAGCCCCTGCTTCTCACCTTCAACAAGTAATTGCCAGTTCTTTTCGGCATATTTTGATTTAAAAGTCATCCATTTTTGATTATTAATAAGGTATTATTTATTAAACATACCCTAAATAAGCCATACTTTATAAAATAATTTAAAAAGTATTGGTAAAAATTAAAGATCCTGTGCACTTGTGCATAAATAACGAATACTATGGATCAGTCAGAATATAATATCGAGAACCTGCTACTTAACGAAAGTTTTATAAACTATTGCTATGGATTTAATGCAAGCGACGTTGAGTATTGGGAAGATAAACTACAAAACGGAGGTGAACTGGCCCGCAATATAGAAGAGGCCCGTGAAATGTGTTTATTGCTCGCTATTAAAGTATCATCAGCGGAAAAACAGGTACAACTTGAAAAACTAAAGAAGGACATTGAACAGGCTGGCGATTTCCAGCCGGAAAAAACAAACGTAATTGTCAAAGTAAAACAACTTTGGATATGGGCAAGCATTGCAGCTTCGTTTTTATTACTCACTACTATTTATGTAGCAAAATACAAAACCGGTTATACAGCTGCATCGGTTATGTACAGTGCTATTACAAACTCCAATTATCATTTAACAGCACAAACAGATTTCAATCATCGTAAAACGGTGGTTTTGCCGGATGGTAGTACCGTGATTATGAATGGATCAAGCACCTTAAAAATTGCTGCCGATTTCAATATTAGTAACCGGCATGTTTTGTTGAGCGGCGAAGCGTTTTTCCTGGTTAAAAAAAATCATGCGAAACCATTTGTAGTGTTTACCGACAAAACCGCCACTACCGCGCTTGGTACATCATTTAAAGTGCAAAGCTACCCGGGTGAGGCTTCCGGCAAAGTGATGCTTACCACGGGTAAAGTACGGGTTGAAAGCACCAAAACCAATACTATTGATGATGTAATATTAACACCGGGCCAGCAGGCGGTGTTAACAAATAACAAGGCTGAATTTGTAAAGTCGGGCTTTAATGAAATTTTAATTCAAAACTGGTTGAATAGAAAACTGGTGTTTTCAAATTCCGATCTGGATGATATTACCATAAAGTTTAAAGACATATACGGGATCAATATTATCGCCACAAATGTCTCTCCTGATAAAGTAATGTTTACCGGTCAATTTAACGGTCGCAACCCAATGGAAGTACTCGATGCGATCAGTTTTACCAATCATTTTACCTATAAACAAACCGGAAACACAATCACGCTAATCTTTTAATTACCATTAATTCCTTACTAATTCTCCTACTAATTTTCACTAATTTAAACTATCACTATGCAAAAAAAACTACTAATTAAACAATTCTTTTATCGGAGTTTTTTCAAAATCGCCACCGTATTACTGCTGATTATTTCTTCAGTAAGCTATGGTCAGGCACAAACGAAAGGTCTGTATTCATTTAACTGGCAAAATACCCCCCTGTCATCAGTTATTAAGCAGGTTGAAAATGCAGCCAAGGTTCATTTTTCCTATAACCCTAAGGATATTGACCTTAATCATAAAATTACCCTCATGGTTAGCAGTAAAGATATTACCCAGGTGGTTGATCTTATAGCCAAGCAAATAGGTGCCAACTATAAAATTGTTGGGGAAACCATAATGATGCAAGCTATTAAAGACAAAAAAGGCACCCAACATTTCCATTTATCCGGAAAGGTGTATGACGGCGAGCATAACGAGCTGCCAGGTGTAATAATTACAAATGTCGTAACTCAAAAGTCGTTATCGTCGGGCACAAACGGTGATTTTACTATTGACGCAAACGAAGGTGATAGCATAAGATTTAAAATGGTTGGTTTCGAACTTACCACAATAACAGCAACCGAAAAGGAAAAAAATGTTAACATCACAATGAAGTCGACCAGTACCGAATTAAAGGCAGTAGTTGTAACGGCTTTAGGTATAAAGCGCGAAGAAAAAGCATTGGGGTATTCCATTGCGGAAATTGATGGTAACGATATTAAAAAAGCCCGGGAGCCCAATATTATTAATTCATTGGAGGGAAGGGTTGCCGGTGTGGTAATTACGGAAGGCGCAGGTGGACCGGCGGGTGCATCACGCGTAATCATCCGGGGAAATACCAGCATTACAGGTAATAACCAACCGCTGTATGTGGTTGATGGTGTTCCGATTGATAATTCAAATTATGGCTCGGTCGGGAGCAGTCAATATGCAGCCGGAGTAGATATGGGCGATGCTATTTCGGCTATTAACCCCGATGATGTTGCAACCATAACTGTGTTGAAAGGCCCATCGGCATCGGCGCTTTATGGCAGCCGTGCAGCAAATGGCGTTATTTTAATTACCACAAAAAAAGGCAGCGACAAAAAGGAACTGGGTATCGAATTAAATAGCACATCGTCCATTGAAACGCAACTAACCCACCAAGATGGTAACCAGTATATTTACGGCCAGGGTAACGCCGAGCAATTGAATACAACCCAAGCCCAGGCCGAAACTAATATGTTTACTAACTTTGGGCCAAGGTTAGACCCTAACCTGCAGGTTATTGGCTTTGATGGCGTTTACCGCCCGTATGCGTTGGTACCTAATAACATACAGGGTTTTTTCCGCACCGGCTCAACGTTTACAAACACCGTTGCTTTTAGCAATTCTAACGATAATACCGCTTTCCGTTTTTCAGCTTCTGATCTCCGGAACAATGATATTTTGCCGGGGAGCAACATGCGCCGGAGCACCTTCAACTTTACAGGCAGCTCTAAATTCGGCAGCAAGATAACTATGGAGGCTAAGTTAATGTATATGAACGAAGATGTGATTAACCGGCCTTCGTTAGCAGACGACCCAGGCAACATTGGCAACAATTTTATTGGGCTGGCAAATAACATTAACCAAGCCTATTTTAAACAAGGATATAAGGATGCCCAGGGCGATTATGTTGATTGGGGCGGTGGGCAATACCACCTTGACCCTTACTGGGTTATTAACGAAATGAAGAACGAAACCACCAAGAATAGGATTTTAGGTGGCGTTCAGGGTAATTACGCCATAACCAGTTGGCTTAACCTACAGGGCCGGGTATCAACCGATTTAACTTATTTTGATTATACTAAATATAGCCCGATAAGTACGCCCAACTCTTTATTCGGCGAATTAGATGATATTAACCAAAAGTATTCAACAACAGAAGCGGATTTATTGCTTTCAATTCAAAAACAGGTTACGCCTTCACTTTGGCTATCGGCCAAATTTGGAAGCAGTATTTTAAGGGTAGATAATCCGGGCACTACTGGTGTGAATACTATTATGACCGTTACCGACGTAGTTAACATTAACAGCTTTTCTGATAAAACAGTGGTCGCAAACGAGTACCGCGAGCAAACAAATTCATTTTATGGGTTATTAACCGCTGCTTATAAAAGCTATTTGTATTTGGACGCTACCCTGCGAAGGGACGCGTCTTCTACGCTCCCTGTTAACAACAATACCTATACTTATCCTTCTCTGTCAAGCAGCTTTGTTTTCACCGATGCTTTTAAAATAGACAAATCGGTACTTTCATTCGGTAAGATAAGATTATCTGGCGCAGAGGTGGGCACTGCTACCAGTGCATACCAGTTGCAGCAGTATTATAGCCTTTACCCCCAAACTTTCAATGGCCAACCATTAGGGGGCATAGCAACAACGGTATTGCCCAATCCACACTTAAAACCTACCCGCACAACTTCTTATGAGGGTGGTACCGAGTTGAAATTTTTTAATGACAGATTAGGATTGGATGCTACTTATTATACCTCTAAATCAAAAGACCAGATAAACCTTGTAGCCGCGCCGTATTCTTCGGGATATGGAGAGCAAATAATAAACGCGGGGGTTATTGATAACAAAGGGGTTGAAATAACTTTAAACACCAAGCCCATAGTTTCGAAGGATTTTACATGGAACCTTAACGTTAATTTTGCAAAAAACACCAATACGGTCGAATCACTTGCCGCAGGTGTGCCTTATCTTACTTTATCAGATGCCCGCTGGCTGGGCGTTTCGATAGTTGCAAAACCGGGGTCACCCTATGGTGCTATACTTGGGTATGATGCCCAACGGGACTCTAAAGGGGATGTAATACTCGATCCTACAACTTTGACGCCTTTACAAAGTGCAGACCGCACCGTGTTGGGCAAAGGTACCTGGAACTGGACAGGCGGTTTAACCAACTCTTTTTACTATAAAAACTTTGGATTGACCATGGTTATTGATGTTAAACAGGGTGCCAGCCTATTTTCGATGACAAACCTGTTTGATGTAATAGACGGCAGCAGTGCAGCAACACTGCCAGGCAGGGCCGAGTGGATACAATCCGAAGAAGAGCGTCAATCTGCAGGCATGACCTCCGCGCAATGGGCGGCTGCCGGGAAAGTTCAGGGATATGTGCCACAGGGCGTTGTTCAAACCGGAACAAATGCCAATGGAACCCCGATATATACAAAAAACACAAAGGCCCTTGACCCTTCAGTTTACTGGGGAAACTATTATAGTAGTGGCAACGGCATAGCAACGCCATTTATTTATGATGCCAGCTATATTAAAATGCGCGAGA
>Ga0302312_10001023_pt1 | contig 17763 bp, 10 predicted proteins | sample III_Palsa_N2_1_FD_200529 | JGI IMG/M metagenome (GOLD analysis project Ga0302312, IMG submission 200529) | Peat permafrost microbial communities from Stordalen Mire near Abisko, Sweden - III_Palsa_N2_1 | ecosystem: Environmental > Terrestrial > Soil > Palsa > Peat permafrost | place: Sweden... | reverse complement strand
CTGCACTGTGCACTGATCAGGAAAGCCGGCGGCGTGCGCTGCGAAAGATCCAGCTGGCTCGTGCCGATCTGGATCGCGCACCGGTCTCGACCATCCACGCACTGTGCCAACGCATCCAGCGCGATTACCCGCTGGAAAGCGGCGCCGCGTTCGCCAGCGACAAACTGTTCGACGAACAACAATTACTACGCGAATGCGTCGAGGACTTCTGGCGTCGACGTTACCTGGTCGGCACCGTCGACCCGCGCGAAGCGGCGCTGCTGCTGAAGGACGGTCCGGAAAAGCTGCTTTGGGATCTGGCCGTGGTGGCGAACAGTCCGGATGCCAAAATCGAATCAGGCGGACTTGAATATCTGCAGAAAAGCATCGCGGCGCTATGCACGGAAGAAACCGCCACCGAGCTGTTGCGCCTCGCGGAAAACAAAAAGCTCTTCGCTCCCAGAGTCCGCGCCTTGTCTGGTCTGTTGAAAGATGTGGCACAGCTCCTTAAAAGTGGCGACACCAATAGCATCGAGGATTCACTCGCAAGCCTTTTCAAAGATAAATTGGATCCTGCCAATATTGCCAAGCAGGAGTCTGCCGGGCATCCAGGGGCATTGAGCCGGCATCCGTTGATCATTGCGCTGCAGGAAATCGACTCACTGCTTTCACTGCGTATCATCTTCACCCGTGGTGCGGTGCTGGCCGATGCCGCACATGCTTGCCGCGATGAGCTTCCCCGTCGCGCGCACCAGCGTCACGTGCTGACCTTTTCGATGCTGATCGACGCGGTGTATCAGCGGCTGTGCAGTGAACCCGCTGACAGCACGTTGGCGGACCGACTATTCGAGGCGTTTCCGGTTGCGCTGATCGACGAGTTCCAGGATACCGACCAACGCCAGTTCGCGATCTTCGACCGCATCTATCGCGAGCGCGGCACGTTGGTGATGATCGGCGACCCCAAGCAGGCCATCTACAGTTTTCGCGGCGGCGATATCGCCGCCTATCTGCGCGCCAGCGCACAGGCAAACCAGCGCTTTTCGCTGGCGACCAATCACCGTTCAAGCAGCGCGCTGGTCGAAGCGATGAATGCGCTGTATGGCCACACCGATGGTGGCTTCGATCATCCGCAAATCCGCTACCAGCGCGTAAGCGCCGCCGACAAAACGAACAAGCAACCGTATACGGTGAATGGTGAAGCAGTTACACGGCCGCTGATCATCCACGATTTTCGCGGTGACGCAATCGACAAGAAAGGCCAGCCACTGAGCAGCGCCACCGCACTCGAACCACTGGCACTGGATGACTGCGCCGATCGCATCGTCGAACTGCTCAATGATCCGCAGCACCAGATCGACGGCAAGCGCGTCTCCCCGGGCGATATCGCCGTGTTGCTTTCGACCAACACCCAAATCGTCGCCTTGCGTGCACGCCTTGTCGCGCGCGGCGTTCCATGCGTCGGCAGCGGCCGCGGCAATATTTTTGCGGGTGATGTCGCACGCGAGCTGGCGCTGATTCTTTACGCTGTGCTCCATGCCGATGACGACAAGGCCGTGCGCGGTGCGCTGGCCACTGCCCTGCTCGGCGCGACGCTGGACCAGTTCCACGCGTGGCAAAGCGATGCCGCAACGTTTGAACGCGAACTCGAACGCTTTGAATCATGGCGCGCGTTGATCCGCACACGCGGTGTGCTGGCTCTGATCGATGCGCTTCTCGCCGAACGCGCGACGGTCTTGCTGGCACTGCCCGAGGGGGAGCGCGTACTCACCGACTTGCGCCATCTGGGTGAGTTGCTGGCCGCCGAGGAAAGTGGCCTGCAAGGACTGGATGGTCTCTATGCCTGGCTGACCGAGATGCGCCAGGAAGGTAGCGACGGCGATGCGGAGGCTGCCGACGAACGCCAGCTGCGAATCGAAAGCGATGCGCGGCGTGTGCAACTGCTTACCATCCATGCCAGCAAGGGACTGGAGTTTCCGATCGTCTTTCTGCCATTGATCTGGCGCGTTGGCGATCGCAGCGGCACGCGCTCACCGAGTGTGCTTCGCTATCACGACGATGCTGGCGGGCGCCGCATCGACCTCGGTTCGGCGAACTTTATCGAGCACCGGGGGCGTCATTTTCGCGAGGATCTGCAAGAACGCCTGCGCCTGCTGTACGTCGCGCTGACTCGCGCCGTCCACGCGGTCCACGTGTACTGGATCGATCGCAGCCATGGATCAAACCCGGATAGTTTCGCCTGGCGCATTGCCGCGATCGACCCGATTGTGCTGCAGGCGCAGCAGCAACTTGGGCTTGAGCAAGGCGAAGCATCGCTGCAAACCATGGCAGACCTGCTCCCCGGCATGATGTTGGCACCCGCCTTCGATGATGTCCCCTGTCGCTATCAAAAGCGGATGGAATCGAACAGTTCGCGTGCCACGCAAACGCCACTGCCGTGCCCACGACCGTTCCAGTGGCTGCACAGTTTCAGTGGCCTCAGCCGCTATGCCGCAGCGGCCGTGGTAATCGACGATAGCGGTGCCGCCGATGAAGTCGGTTCGGATATCGTCGAGGTCGAGGAAGAGCCACTGCTCGAAGTCGCTGACGACGCCCGACTGGTCGCGCTGTATCCGCTGCGAGGACCACGCTTCGGCGACGCTGTCCACAAGGTGCTGGAGTTGGCACGCCCTGCCCCCGTCTGGCCCGAGCAGCGCCAGCTGCTTAACACCCAGCTCACCGCACAAGCGATCAAAGCCGACAGTCTGTCGCCGGATGAAGTCGCGGAGCGTGTGGGGAGAATGGTCGACCGTGTTCGTCAGAGTGACCTTGGCGACGGCTTGCGGCTGATCGACATTCCCGCCGATCAGCGTGTGGTCGAATTCGAATTCCAGTTTCCGGTACAGCATGTCGCCGTTGCCCAGTTGCGCCGGCTATGCGTCGCCCACGATCAGCCGGATGTGGTGCCTGCCAGCCTCGATACCACCACGCTCAACGGCATGTTGACCGGCTTTGCCGACCTGATCGTGCAATGGGATGGATGCTTTCATGTGCTCGATTACAAGACCAACTGGCTCGGCACGAGGTTGCAGGATTATCAGGGATCGTCGCTCAACGTGGCCATGGCCGAACACCATTATCCGCTGCAGGCCCTGCTCTATACCGTGGCACTGCATCGTTATCTGCGCCAGCGAATGGACGGCTATACCGCTGCTCAGCATCTCGGCGACAGCTGGTATTTGTTTGTGCGTGCGATCGGGCTGGAACCCGAGGAGCGAAAAGACCTTGGCATATGGCGGCACCGCTGGCCGGAGGCCTTGATCGAGGCGCTGGACGACGCCTTCGCCGGTATGCAGGAAGTGGCGGCATGAACCAGATCACCATGATGGACACGGCACCATCCGATGAGCGCGTCATCGATCAGACCCTTGCGCAGTGGGTGTTCGCGCGCACAGGCTCGAGTCTCCTCGCGCGCGCCGTCCGCGCAACCAGCACGGCAGAAGGCCAGGGTCACTCGTGTGCATGGCTGGTCGATCCACACACCGGTGCCGGCTTCGACACAGACGCGGTGGCACTGCTGCGCGATCACGACTGGGTTGGCGACGGCCCGCGGTTTACGCCCTTTGTGCTCGATGCTCAACATCGCTTTTATTTCTGGCGCAACTGGCAGCACGAGTCGAAGCTGGCAACGGCCATTCTGCAGCGATGCAGCAATCGCCGTTTGCCGATTGCTGCGAAAAGCATCGCTGATGATTTGTCGACCCTGTTCAACGACAAACCATCCGGCGCGGACGACTGGCAACGCGCTGCTGTTGCGGCGGTTCCTGGCACGCATTTCTTCGTACTCACCGGCGGCCCAGGCACAGGCAAAACGACCACGGTGCTGCGCATGCTATTGATGCTGCTCCGGCACGCAGCCGAATGCGGCTTGCCCGCCAGACCTTCGATCGCGCTGGCGGCACCCACCGGCAAGGCGGCGCAGCGACTGGTGCAGTCGATTGCCAGGAGCAAGACCGAGTTGCGTGATCTCTGGGGCGCGACAGACGACAATCCCTTTCGCGAACTGCTGCAGGCCATTCCACACGTCGATGCGCGCACCCTGCATCGCCTGCTCGGTTATCGGCCAATGGACAACACTTTCCATCACGGTCGCCAACATCCCCTGGCCGAAGATATCGTCGTGGTCGATGAGGCGTCGATGGTGGACTTGGCGATGATGCGCCAGCTGCTGGAAGCGTTGCGTCCGGATGCTGTGCTGATTCTGCTTGGCGACCCGAACCAGCTCGCCTCGGTCGATGCCGGTTCGGTGCTCGCCGATATTGTCTCGACAACACCGATCAATCAGTTGCCATCGGCAATGGTCCATCTGCTGGAGCCGCTAGTGCAGCAGGTGCCGAACACCTCAGACAGCCATGCACCTCTTGCTGGCCACGTACTGACGCTCACACACACCTGGCGCGCGGGCAGCGGCCTGCAGCGCGGTATCGAGGCGCTGCGCAACACACCCGATCCGGTGTGGCTGGATGCCTTGTTGGCGCAGCGCGCCGATGGCGATCTGCATCTGCGCCATTGCATCGACAGTGATACCTTGCGGACATGCATCGATGCATGGATCGAGCGTCACGCCGAGGCGCTGCGATCGCTGCTGACAGAAACCGTTACTCCAGATGCCGCGCTGCAAGTTCTGCGTCAGCTGCAAATACTCTGCGCGCTGCGCGATGGCGCGTTCGGTGCACAAGGTATCAACGTACTGATGACTCGTCGACTCGGCACGCGGTTCGGCCTCGACGTCAGTCATACCTGGCATCACGGAAGACCGGTGATCATTACCCGCAACGATTACACGCGCGGCCTGTTCAACGGTGACGTCGGTATCGCGCTGGACGGTACGGATGGACTGCGTGTGTGGTTCGAACTCAGTGACCGCGACGGCAGCAGCGGCCTGCGCAGCTTTTCTCCGCGTGCGCTGCCAGCACACGAAAGCGCGTGGGCTATCACCATCCACCGCAGCCAGGGCTCGGAATACCGCAATGTTGCCGTCGTGCTGCCACCCGACCCGACCAGCCGCGTACTAACCCGCGAACTGATTTATACCGCCATCTCGCGCGCAAGAGATCATGCCGAGATCTGGTCGAGTGATGCATCGTTCCGCGCGGCACTTGGGCGTCCGATACAGCGCCAGGGTGGTTTGCGCGAACGGCTGCAGGAATCACCGGAATGATTCCGAATGCATTGCGCTTAACTGGGTTGCGGAATCACTATGTTGGCGTGCAGGCCGTCCCAGTTTTGGTAGTCACACTGCCAGAGCCGTTCACATCCAGTTCGACACTGGGTACTGCCGTGCTGGTAGTACCGACACCACTGCTGCCACTGCGATAACAGGTAACGAATTCCAAGGTGGGAGTGCTGGGATCAAGCTGGCCTTGCTGACCGAATGTAACGATCGTATTGCCCAAAGACTGAATCGACACGCCCGATTGAGCCGCGTTCGCCCTTAACAGGAGCGATGTGGCAGTAGGAGCCTTGTTCGCAGACGCAGCGCCAGCTGGATAGGTATAGACGATCCAGCCCGGGTCATACGCCTGGCCACCCGCTGTACATGAAGTACCGGTACTGCTTGGACACAGCGACACTAGCTGGCCGCGGTCGATGGCCTCGGTACGCGCATAGGAGAGGCTCGCCAGCAAATTGTTACTGGCGGAACTGACCTCGTTGCGATGGATTGCACTCTGAAAACTGGGTACGGCGATCACCAGCAGTATCGCCATTACAGTAATCGTGATCATCAGTTCGAGCAGGCTGAAACCACGCTGACGCATCGACGTATTCATCATGGGTCTCACCAGCAGCTGCCGTTGCTGTTCAAGGTCGATGTCGTGGGGGGGGTTTTTACTCCAGCGTTAGTAATTGCCAACGGTCCGCAGGCATCCTTCGCTTGCGAGCTTATAGGAGTCGCTGTCGCGGTAAACGCCGCCGAGGCGTTGCCGGCCGGATCCGCACTGACTACCACCGCCACCTGATAATAGCCCTTTTCAGAAATTGCTGGATCGTTATAACCGAGGCCGGGTGTGGTAGCGAGCGAGCCATATTGATTATTGGTCGAATAATAACGCTCCTCTGCATTGGCAATTTGCAACAGCAATTGCTGACCATCCGGGCGGCGGGCGCGATACGCGTAGCGCCCGTACGCCGGCACCGCGATCGCCGCAAGGATCGCGATAATCACCACCACGATCATCAGCTCGATCAAGGTAAATCCGCGCACTCGTGCCATCACCATAACCTGTCCCCTTATGCCGAATTACTGATTATTGAGAAGCTCGCGCCAGGAGCGGCGGCGCCAGATGGCATCACCACCGGTGAGGGTACCGCCGCCCGTCAGGGTGATACCCGGGAAAATCAACGAACCTCCACCGATCGACGTCGCCACTGGCACGCTACCGCCGGTAGGCGGATTGCTGATGATGCCACCGACCGATGTGAAGGTATTTCCACCACTTACCCAGCTGGATGGTCCCAGGCCTGCTCCACTACCTGCGCCACCGGTGCCTGCGTCAACAATGATCAACGATCCGCTATTACTGGATGAGCAACCAGTGCTGTTGTTCGGAATCAGTGTGCTGATCACAACGCTATTGGTATTGAACAGCGCACCCGGTGTCGCGACCACACGTTCTCCGCCCGCAATGAGATTGAAGTACCAACCGTTTTTGGTGGCAGGCACAGGATTGCTGGTAATGCCAATAATTGTGTTGCCAGCATTACTACCTGTACCCGCTACTTCGCTCAACGTCTGCTGTACCAGGGTGGAGAGGCCGTTGACTAGGATGCCGGTGTCACGGATGCCATACATCGCCTGCGTCACCCCGCTGGCGGTGTTGTCGGCTGAGCCCAGAAACTTGCCGGTACCAAAGACCACGATGAACCGATTGGTCACCGGGTCGGGAAACAGTCGCGGCATCGAGGTAATCGGCTGGGCGCCCTGGGTGGCTGGCTGGTAGATTAGCGTCACCGTCCACTGGCTTGGATCGGGATTGGTCAGATCGTAACGCCACAGGTTGCCGGCCAGATCGCCGGCAAATGCCACATCATCGATCTGGTCGTTGTTGTAATCGCCCAGCACCGGCGATGACAGGCCATAGCTGGTCACTCCGGTGATATTGGTCGGGGTTTTCAGTTCATTGAGCAAGGCGCCGGTCTGCGCGTCCAGCACGAACAGCGAGCTATAGTTGACGGCGGGAGTCCCGCTGCTCGGCGCGGTGTTATTGGAAGTGCAGTTCGTTGGCTGATCCCCCAGGCTGCAATTGGGGAAATAACCGCCCGGTACTAACACCACCCATTTGCCGTTCGAGAGACGACCGATATTCGGTTGCCCATAGGTGTACCCCAGATCGGCTGGGGTACCACCCGGATTTGTGCCACCCGAACCATTGGACGACGAAGCGACTACCGGCATGCCGGCATTGAACTCCCACAACACTTTGCTGCCGACATTCGCCGCATTCACACCGGTAGTAGTGTGCGTCGGGTCAGGATCTGTGATGTCCAGCGCGTAGATACCACGGCCACCCTGCCCCAGGCCACCGACCAGAATGGTATGCCAGCCCGCCGATGTCGTTGCCGGCGTGGTCAGCGCGGTGTCGAAAAACACATCGCGCGTCACCGGCGTGGCGTCCACCGTCGGAGCAAACGAAAAACCATTCCTGAGAGTCAAATTACCGAGATTGGTGTACGCAGAACGTGGCACATACGCCCACAACTCGCTACCGGACGTCGCCGTGTTGCTGCCATCAGTGCTGTTCTGTGAGGCATCAAACGCATGCAGCATTCCGTCGTTCGCGGCAACATACACCACCGGCTTGCGTGAGCTTTGGTCGCTGGCGAACTGCTCGTAACTGACATAGGCAGTGCCCGTCGTTGGCGTACTCGTTGCCTTTGTTTCCGGCGCTTGAGTGACACCATCGGCCAATAGCGGCCAGGTATTGAAATAACCGTCGGCAGGATAAGACACATACACCGCCTGGGAACGGATGATGGCCCCAAGCAGGTTGGTACGCAGGCGCATCGCGCCATTGGTTTCGGAAGTTTTGATACCCCGCAGCCAATCGACACGGGCCTGCCCGGTGTCGAGCGTGGTATTCGTGCTGACTGGCGTCATTAGCAGGGTCTGCCCTGCGCTGTCCAAGTTACTGTATGTCTTGAACTCCACGCCACCTGCAAACGTACCAGTAGTAGCCTGCGTAGCAGACAGGATCACGCGTTTGGTCGGATCCATTGCATTCAGCAGCGCTCCCGCGTCCCACGCCTGAGCACCTGCGGTGCCGTCAAGGTTCACAAAGATCGCCGTCAGCGTACCGCTCCAGTCAGACGCGAGGTAGCCGGTGGTGAAGCCCAGGGTTCCAGCGGTCAGTACAGCAGCGCTGATCGCGCTGGTCGCGGCAGGCACATTGCGGGCGGCGATGTTGGAAAGAATCTTGTTCAGCTGACTTACTAGATCCGATGGATTGCCAGCACTGAAAAACTGGCCACGGCCGGCGAGCGCCGCGTGCCAGGTATCGTCGATATTGGCGGGAATACCTTGGCCGCTGCCAACCGGCACCGGCCATCCCACAGCACCCGACGAGTTGGTAGCACCCTTGCGTAACAGGCAGGCGTCAGACGTGGTTGAAATCGCACAGTCGGTATCGGTCGAGAAATTCAGTTGGCCGTTGACGCCAAGACCCACCAGATACTCGGACATGTGCGGCCAGTTGGCCGGGTCGTTCAGTGGATTGAAGTAGATCTCATCGTTGACGTTGGCGGTCGTTACACTTGATCCCGACACGGTCGTCGAGCTGACCACACCGGTGGTCTGATCAGGCATGTAAGGGTTCACAAACTGCTGACTTCCCGGAATGTAAAGGTCGCTGCGAAGGTCCGTGGCCCAGTAGTGGAAGGCAACATCGGACAGCGACGCATAACCAGTGTCTCCCGAATCGATCACGGGGGCGTAGATCGAGGTGACGCCTGCGGTACCCGTGCCGGGAACGACTGTGCCGTCCGGCAGCGTGAGCGTGCCAGTGGTGGGTGGCAGCGTGAGACTCGACCTTTTGGGGCCATCGGCGCTGCCGTTCCACAGACCATCCGTGACCAGCATGTGGTAGTTCTGACGGCAATACAGCTCGTTCGTGGTCGTCGTGGTCGTGCCGTTCGTCGTACTTGTTGCAGATTGCCAGTAAGGATCCAGCAGGTTGCCGGTGGCTGCAGTATTGCCCTTGCCTCGGGTGAAAAACGTCCCCGCCCGATTCACGGCACTACGAGTCGGCGTACCGCCACTGGCCGGCACCTGATAGAGCCAGTTGAAGAAGGCACTGCGATAACAGTCCGGTGGCGTCGTCGTGTTGGTCGGTTTCTGTAACGCGGATGGACTCGCGATAGACGAGCTGGTCTTGGTCGTAGTACAGGCCGCGGTATCGATAAGGCTGCTGATAATGGCCGCAGCTGGCAATTGGTAAGTACTCGCATTGAGATTCTGCCACGCCATGCGAATAGTGCTGCCGAAACCCGTCGTTGTGGTACCGGACACCTGCTTGGTGGCGAGTGCGCCCGTACCAAAAACCTGCGACAGGGCCGAACGTGCCATCTGGTTGCGCGTACGGTAATAGGCATACCAGTTGGCGAAGTTCTGGTACTGACTGGCAGGTACGGGCACAGCCTCCCAATTGCTGGAGGTATACAGCGTGGTGAGATCGGCAGACGTCGATATCACCCCATACTGGTTGGGCGTGATCGTCACACCGGTCTTGAGGCGATAGTAATACGGACCGCCATTGGGGTACGTAACCGCGGTGCCATCGCTCAACGTATGCGCTAGGCCATCCATCGGGCTGGCCGCGGTGTACATGTACCCGCCACCGTTGCCATCGCCATTGTTGGCACCAGTGCCACACTTCCAGCGATTGTCGGCGCCTGTGCTGGTGGTGGTGGTGGTGATGGACCACACGTAATAAGAAGGAATAGTCGAACTGTTGTAGACAGTGCAGGCGCTGGATGAGCCATTGGGGCAATTCTTTGCCGCCCCCGTGGTAAGGGTGGCGCTGTTGGTTACGAAGTAGTAGTAGTACTTGTTCCCCGACTTGGCAGCAGAATTTACTGCACAGGAACCGCTGTCGGCATTGGCTGGGCATGAGCTGCCACCACTCGCCGACGTTGCAAAAGCCGAATACCAGATGGTAGTCGACGTCGTGTTCGTGATCAGCGTCCCCATCAGGTTGGTTACGCTGTTTGAGGCGGGCAGGTCTAGATCAGGATTATTGTTATACGCAGTGGTAGCGACGGCGCCTCCAGTCGGCGGGCGGTTAATGACGAGACCATCGGCCCATACATTCGTGAGCGTGCTGTCTGCATTGGGGAAATTCGTACCATCCGCGTACGCTGGCAGTGCGTAGGTGATGTTGGGATTGTAATAAACCCCATTCATGGCGAGTGCGCCCGCCCCAGCGTTGGCCTTCAGGTAATCGACATTGATCTGGTTCGCGCAGCGCCAGGGGCCCCCGGCGAAAGTCGGCGTACCCGATTTCTGACTGCCGTCGTTATTGGTGGTAAAGGGTGGAAAATCGCTCAAATGATTTGCCTGCATCGAGCCGGAATCATCGAACGTCAGCACAATGTTCGGCGGTACTGACTGAGTCAGGTTCGGTGGGCCCGGACTGAGTTCCACGGTGCCAGTAACAGTCGTGGTGCTGGCGGACGCAGGCTCGGAGAACAAGGTGCTTCCGACCGCCACCGCCGCCACGACCGACAACGAGGCCTGTATCGGCACCGGTGCAGACAAGCCGCCGATCAAGGTCAGCAGCAGGCTCAACGCGACTGGCCGCAGACGCTGAGTCAGAAAATGACGGATAAGCATGGCCTGGTTACTCCGACTCAATTGCTTTTGGCGGCAAACGTGGTTTCAAGCACGCGCACGGTATTCGAGTTCGCGCCACTGGCGCGGGCGGTGATGCGGTAGACATGCAGGGCCGGGCTGCCAGCACCAACGCCAGTGGAACCGGTGGCGCCGGATTCGTGCAGCGTGCCGCTGACCCCGGGCGGCAATTCCACGCCCAGATCCTCGATGATGTACAACGGGTTGTAGGCCAGCTTGCCATTCGCAAGCGCGGTGTAATCGGTGCCACCGCTATAGCCCTTGTATGTGGTGGCGCCCGCCGTGACCCAACCCTGCTGGGTACGAAAGTTGACAACGTTGGTGATTGGGTTGGCCGGGTCGTAGACGTAACAAGTGGTGAAGGCCACACCCGTGCCACAGTTGAGATGTCCATTGATATCGCTGGTCGCCTTCCATAATTGCCACTCGGCACCACGCAGCGCGGTTTGCGCGCTTATCTCGGCTTGCTGCGAATTGCGCAGACCGCCAACCATCCGCTCCTGCAACAACGAGCGACTCGACGCACTGAGCGCCAGAATGGTCAACAGCAACAGAAAGATCAGCGCCACCACCAGCACCGCGCCGCGTTGCGTGCGCTGATGCATCGAAGGTAATTTTTTCAGGGTCTTCACGATTTGCTCCACTGACTCACGGCGCGGCAACACTCTTGAACGTGCGCCGGTTGCATCACGGGTTGTAGTTACGTAGCGCCACAAGGGCAGTGAACTCGCGTCGAATCATCTGATCGGTGAAACCCTGGCTAGTGGGTGTATACGGGGTATGCTTGCTCGGTGCCTCCAGCACGTTGCCATCAACGTTGTAGACATAGTTCAAGTCATTGGCGCTGAGCGTGTACAGCGGTATCTGGCCATCCATCAAAATACTGACCTGGATGCTGTTGACCGAACGCCACCCGCAGCCAGTGGTGGTTATCGGGTTGATCTCAGCCGGCGGGCAACTGGTGGAAGTATCGATGTCGCTCGCAGCAACGAAACTGAAATTGCCGCTGGCATCCTGCACGCCGTACTGGAAATCCATCCGCTCGATGCCGCGCACCAGTTCGTCTTCAGAGGGGCCTCGCCCGGCGGGGGCTCCGAGGCCACCGTTGACCCGGCGTATCAATGCACCGGTAAGCGGCGCAGTGCCATTGTTATTGACGCTGACCACTTTCAGGTAATAGGTGACCGTCTGGAAATCCCGGTTGACGTCGAACAGCTTGGGCGACGACGACGGTGGCTGCGCAACAGGGCTGCTGCTCGTGAAATTTTTACTGATATCAGGCGTCAGTGTCGGACTGCCTGTCGCGGCAAAAATTTGCGCATTGGAACAATTGGCCAGCATCGCCACATCGCCACTCGTGAAATTGCTAGCCGGTGGTTCGCCAGCGAGTGGTTTCAATGTGATCGAGTTAATGACACTCGTGGTACCCGAAGAGGCAATCGTGCTGCCGCCCGTGCTGCCAATGCTCCAGCCGCTGGAGGGATTGACGTAACGCACGGTGATGACGGCAGCGCCCTCGACGCGATTACCCACCGCGGTACCCATCGCGGGCAGGCCGGCCGTAGTTGGATCGACCGGCGTGCACGTAGTGGCCGTGCAATCGTAGCCGCGCATGAATAGAAATGAAGGCATGCTGTACGCCGCCGTTGGCGCGGCAGGGTAAGTGACCGAGCCGCTTTTGGCACCCCATGCTGTGGTGACATCGCTGAGTGCACCACTGACAGCACCTGCCGCACCGATCAGATTACTGGCATAGACATTCGGTGTACGCAGACCATCCAGAATCAGGCCGCCTGAGGCCGTCTGCCCCGTCCCCCCCGAGTTGGTACAGTACTGGCCATTGGCCATGCTCAGGTCGCTGCTGAGCCGCGTGATCGCAAAACGCCCTTCTTCCTGCAGTCGCGCCAACTGGGTTTGTGCCTTGTTGTTGCTGGAGGTGGAGGCGAACACGGTGATGATGCCGGCGGACACCAGCAGCCCGAGCAGCATGGCCACCATCAACTCAATCAGGGTAAAGCCGAGCTGGCGATGCGAACGGGAACGGGAACGGGAACGGGAACTTGCCATTACGAGATCCATCATGGCTGGAACTCCCAAGCAAAAGTTGAGAGTGGAGCGCCTTGAGTGGATTGAGTGGTCTGGCTACCCGCCGAGATTTCGCTCCATTGAATGGTCATCGTACAATTGCCACCATAAGGTGGTCGCAAGTTGAGCTGCGCAGTGGTGGGTGTGTAACCAATACCGGCATTGCTACAGGTGATGGTGGCAACAGGATTGGGTAGAAAAGTCTTGAGCTGACTGCTCCACATTTGCAGATCGTAGACGGCCAACAGATCGGCTGTGCAAGGAGAGGCGCTGCTGCAAACCTGAGTGGTCGGGGTAGTGGGCGGGAAAGTGCCGTTGTACGCCAGATCCCAGACACCCCTAGGATTGGCACTCATGCGATTGGCCATATTGCTGGCCAGAAAGATCACCTGGGTGCGCAGGTAGGCCGCATGGTTGGAGCGTGTAGCCATCACCATCAGACCAGCCAGACCGATCAGGCCGATGCTGAAGACCAGCACCGCCACCAACACTTCGATCAACGAAAACCCTCGCTGACGCGACATAACTTGCATGAAAATTCTCCCCAATACCCCTCTTGGGACACTGTACCCATTTGCCCCGCCACCACCAGCACCCAGCCGACAAACGGTAGGATCTGGCAGACAAACGGCCGATGTCAGGCCAACGGCTCTACTCTTGCGACATTGGTAGATCGCCAGTGCTTATGTCGACTCCCCGTAAACTTGATCCAGGCATAAGCAAGCATAAGCAGAGATCACCGGGCAAACTAACGCCAAGGAGACCGAAGATGCGCAAGAGCAAATTCACCGAGAGCCAGATCGTCACTGAGCGCGAGGGACTCAGGGTGACCGATGATGGCTGTTGGGATCAGTAGCTTTCTGCTGACGTCGGCTTTCGGTGATAGTGTTGAAAAACTCGCTTTGAAAACTCGAGATCGTTTAAAGCGAGAAAATCTGACCGCGACAATCGCTTTCTGTCGACCTGAATGTGTAAATTTGTACAGAATCGAATTGTCGTTGCCGTCGCGATTCAAAATTTGGACGTCTATTTGTTAAGTCGGAGTTTTTCAACAGAATCGACCCCAAACCGACATTCGCGACCGTCCGTTCTCGGCAGGCCTGTAACGCAACGCCACATCACGGTTCGCGAGTTCAACGCCGGCCTCAGCCATGAGACCGCGCAAGCAAACCGTCAACGAGGTATCCACCAAATGTATGGAAACCGGGCGGTGCAGATGACGCATGGCATGCCAGCGCGAACATGCGTCGCATGTCCCCGCACTGTCCGCCATTCTGTCCGCGGACAGAATGCGTGCGCCGCGACGACTTATAACACTATGAAAAAACATCGAAAAATGCTTATCGCATAACTGGCACGATATTCGCTTAGAGCAGAGAAACGCTGGAGTGCGGCACTCCGTACCATCCGAGAGGCATGACATTATTCAGCGACTACTTGATCTCGCACTACGCAGCCTCAGGGGTAATCCGGCACTCACCGCATTGATGGTGCTCAGCATTGGCGTGGGCGTCGCATTAGCGATGAACACATAGACGATAGTGCGCTCGATAGATCGGCATACCGGACATCTTCCAACTATCGAGTGACATCACAGGGGAGCGTTATGGGGGGGTATTACATTGTATTGGCGTTGCGAAGCAGCGCACGAAGCAAGGCTTTGACCACGCTGGCGATCGTGCTGCTGGGTTTCGGGGTATCGGCGTGCATGGTGAGCTATGCCGTGTTCCGTGCGACCACGAGCGACCCACTCCCCACCAAGTCTTCCCAGCTTTACGTGCCGCTGATCGACAATGTTGGTCCGTCCTACACCGATCAGGGCGAACCACATTGGTCCCTAAGCTACATCGATGCAATGGCGCTGTGGCGTGCGCGCAAGGCGAGTCGGCTAACGCTGCTCTATGCCACAAAGTGGCAACTGGAATCGGATAATCCACTGGTTTCGGCGATGTCGCTGGGTGGCGATGCGGTGACCGCCGATTTCTTCTCGATGTTCGATGTGCCTTTTCGTTTTGGCGGCGGGTGGACGGCGGATGACGATGCACACGACGCCACGGTGGCGGTGATCAGTCGGCACTTGAACGAAACGCTGTTTGGTGGAAAAAACAGTGTCGGGCAAGAGATTCGATTGGATGGCCAACTCTTTCGGATCAGCGGTGTGCTTGGGGACTGGAACCCGAGACCCCGCTTTTTTGACGCCGGCAGTCATGGAACGGTCTATAACTTCGATGACGCAGGGGATATCTATATTCCATTCACCCGCGCGACCGACATGAAGAAGGACAGCCTGGTCGTTTATTGCCCGACGGCGTCGTGGCTATCGGATAAATCCAACTGGAATGGTTACCTGCACAGCGAATGTGATCGGATCGATGCCTGGGTGGAACTGGCGACACCCGCCGATGCCGACCACTACCGCGAATACTTGCGCAACTATGCCGCGGAACAGCAGCGCCTCGGGCGCTTTTCGTGGGCGCCCAACATACGCCTGCGCAATCTGACGGACTCACTGGTGTACTGGGACGTCACGCCGCCAGCATCGACCTTGTCCATGCTGGTCTCGGCCAGCTTTCTGCTGATTGTCTTGGTTAACGTCGTCGGGCTCATGCTTGCCCGATTCATGCGACGAGCGCCGGAAATCGGCATTCGCCGCGCGCTGGGTGCCTCGCGCGCGGTCATCTACCGGCAGTTCCTGATCGAGGCGGCCACTATGGGTTTCGTCGGCGGCCTGCTCGGCGTAGCGCTGACGCTGCTGGGCGTGTGGGGTGCCGGGGGCCTTTTCGAGCCGACCATTGCACGCCTCGTGCATGCGGATACCTCATTGATAGCGCTGACCGTGCTGCTTGCCATGACCGCCACGGTGGCTGCCGCCCTGTACCCGACCTGGCGAGCGGCGCAAACCCAGCCCGCCTGGCAAATCAAGATCAATTGAGGCTTCCTTCATGGCACTAACCAGAACATTCATGCAGCTGCGCCCGATCGTGGCTGCTCTGGGTCGACATAAGGTGGCCACCCTGCTCATCGTCCTGCAGGTGGCGCTGACGCTGGCCGTGGCATCCAACGCACTGTTTATCGTGGCAACGCGCATCGTCCATCTATCTCGCCCTACCAGCACGGACGAAGCCCACCTCTTCGTTATCCGCAACGGGTGGAAGATGGGCCAGACAGAGGGCCAGATCGATGCGAATATTCGTGCCGACCTGGATGCCCTGCATCATGTCGCAGGCGTGCGCGACGCATTCTCCAGCCAGGGTATTCCGTTGGGTGGATACAACGCCAATATCATTGTGCACCTGAAGCTGAAGCCCGATCAGAAGACACGCGCGCAACTGGCCACGTTCTTCGCTTCTGACGAGCACACCATCAATACGCTGGGCATATCACTCGTGGCAGGGCGCAATTTTCGCCCTGATGAAATCACCGCCATCAGCCCCGACGACAAGATGTCTCCCCCAGGTGTCATCGTCACCCGCGCTCTTGCCGACAAGCTGTTTCCCGATGGTTCGGGCCTGGGCAAGACGGTTTATCTGCCGGATGGACCTGCCGCGATCATCGGTATCCTCGCCAGTCTGCAGGGGCCGCTCAGAAATTCGAAATCCATGGACGGATTTACCGTGCTGGTCCCGACGCACTATCTCGATCCAGAGGGTGTCTCGTATCTGGTGCGGACCGACTCCACCGCCATGACACCGGTGATCGCGGCAACGCTGAAAGCGCTGCAGCAGCGTGGCAGTACACGCATCATCGATCCGAACACAGGCGTCACCACCATGGCTCTGGTACGTGCGCACTCTTATGCAGACGACCATAGCGTGGCGGTGCTGATGAGCATCCTCAGTGGATTGCTACTGCTGGCTACCGCGGGTGGCATCGTGGGGTTGAGCAGTTTCTGGGTTAGCCAGCGACGCAGGCAGATCGGCATCCGCCGTTCGCTCGGTGCAACAACGGGCGATATCCTTGGCTACTTCCATACCGAAAATTTATTGATCGTCAGCGGCGGCATCGTACTCGGAGCGTTGCTTGCGTTCTTTGCGAATCTCGGCCTGATGCATGTCTACGAATTGCCACGCATGCCGCTATACGTGCCACTACTGGGTGCACTGCTGTTGTGGCTACTCGGTCAACTGGCCGTATGGGGACCGGCACGATATGCCGCCAAGGTGCCCCCTGTGGTCGCGATTCGCACAGAGTGAACGGTGATAGTGATTGCCCTGATTTGGACGTGTCTGCTTTTGACTGCAATTTTATCCGGTCGATAGCGGATGGGATCTCTCGCTTGACTCTGGATTTATCCGCATGCCCAACGCCCCGCTTCGTAGGCGCGTAAATGACTTGGGGGAAATACTCGCCAGCCCTATCCTCAAGGCAAAAAAGACCCTGCAAAGCAGAGTCCTCTTTGTTCGACCATCGTCAGCGGCAAATTCGAACGGGGTAACGCTGGGGGTATTTGAGTTCAGGTTATACTTAAATAACCTTGAAAAACAATCAATTAAGACTAAAAACTGGTGGGAAATAGGAATCGAACCACGCTCGATAGATGGCTATATCAAAACATTCTCTTATATGCAATAAATCGAGCTACCCCTAAAGTTACCCCCTATCGAAGGGGATGGGGCGAGCTACTGCCACCACAAACTTTGACGAGTTGATCGTAGCCTTGTCTCGTAAGAGCGAAATGCGGCATTTGAGGGCTAACGCTTGAGTTAAGCGGCGCGCGGCTTTTCGCGCGTCCGCTTGGACGACGGGTTAGGCCTGCCCGCAGAGCTGCTTGGAGAGGCCCGCTGTACCTCGTACGGACTAGCACGCAGCGGAAAAGC
>Ga0302312_10001017_pt1 | contig 17810 bp, 19 predicted proteins | sample III_Palsa_N2_1_FD_200529 | JGI IMG/M metagenome (GOLD analysis project Ga0302312, IMG submission 200529) | Peat permafrost microbial communities from Stordalen Mire near Abisko, Sweden - III_Palsa_N2_1 | ecosystem: Environmental > Terrestrial > Soil > Palsa > Peat permafrost | place: Sweden... | reverse complement strand
CTATCCAGAGTAATGGCTATGTACATGACCGATCCTCTTTGGACGGCTAAGATTTATGGAGATATTGCCAGTGGGGCAGGGGACGACCAACGCCAAGCAGTAGAAAAATTCCTAGGTAATATGGCTCTCGATCCAGCAGAGTTAGATTTCTACAGAGTAGAAGAGGCGTGGTTCTCTTCTACTATTAGAAATGGTACAGGAATTATTAAATTCCCTTGGCTCTATAATGTAGAGACACAGTATATTAATACTTCAGGTCTTGAAGGAGCTGATTACAAGTACGAGACAAAAGAAATTATCAGACTCGACGGCCCTCGTCCTGAGAATGTCCCGCTTAATAAGTTTTTGACCGATATTAATACCCAAAAACTCGAAGATTCTAGTTTTAAATGCCACATAATGACTGTCTCTAGGAAGAAATTAGAGGACAGAAAAGCACTTAAGTTCTTTAAAGACGAAGATATTGATGCGATTATTGCTGAACCCGATCGTTCGCAAGCGGATGTGCTTCAGAATTATATAGAGCGACATCAAGGGTTGCAGGATACTGGTTCTGGCTATTTGGCAGACGAGTATGATATTTACGAGTGCTGGTATAAGTATCAACATAATGGTCAGAATCTTAGACTTGTAGCTTTGTATCATCCTCTAAGTGGGACTAGACTCGAAGCATTCTATAACTACTATCCAGACAACATGGATATTTTTGAGGATGCGAAGCTTGCCTACGACGATGACCAATACTATGGCTATGGTTTTGCAGAGATGCTCAAGTCTCTTCAAGACGAAATTGGCGAAATGCATCGTCAGCGAATCAATGCGAAAACTCTTTCAAATACTACAGCATTTAGAATTAACAAGAACAGTAAACTTCATAGTATTTTGCAATTCTATCCCGGTGTTCTTGTTCCTGCCGATCCCGGAGAAATCGAACGGCTTGAACTCAATAATCCTCAAGCTGATTCATTGGATGGAGAGCAATTAAGCCTGTCTCTTGTAAAAGAACGTACCGGAATTGATCCCGCAATCGGTGGAACTGGAGGCGGAATTGTTAATGCAAAACGTGGAATTTATTCTAGCCAAGGAACATTCGCCGTACTCCAGCAACAGAACTCTAGGACTGGGCTTCGCATGTCTGATATGCGAAGTGCACACTCTAGAGCTGGCTCTAAGTTCGCAAAAATGTACGCTCATTTCGGAGTTGGTAAAAAGCTCAGACAGTTTGGAGATGATGCAGACTCTTTGCGAGATGCATTCGAGAATATTAAGTCCGGTAAATTAGGACTTAGTGTTAGGGCTTCTACTGCTAGTATGAATAAAGAGCTTGAGAAGCAGAATGATATTATGCTTTCTCAGACTCTTAGTGGTTTATACCAAGCAGATGCTCAGATGATTCAAGCAATGGGTATGCAGGGGGTTCCTCCCGATCTACTAGAGTACTACACTGACGTACTTAGAGCTAAGCAGCAGTTGTATAAAACGATCGCTCAAAACTTCGGTCGTGAAGATTACGCTAGATTGATACCAGTACCTCCAGTTATTAAGAAAGGCCGCGGTAATGAACCTACTACACAGCAAGGCCCTCCTCGCCAACAGCAACAGCCGCAATCTGGATTCGGACCAAGCCCTTCAGAATCTGATGGAGGGGAAGGTAATAATCAAGGAGCTATACCAGTCGGCGGCGGGCCAGTTGCTGGTGGAGTACCATCTAGCACTGGCTGATAGATTTAAAGACGATTTTTTAGATACTTTAAAAACTTGTTCAGATTACGAACGAGGTAAACTAGAAGGACAGCTTCAAATGATCGACGAGTTTATTGGAATCCCTCTAGTAATTAAGCAGTACGAAACAATGCATAATAGAAAATAAGGAGATGTTTTATGCCCGCAGAATGGTTCCGCAGACCGGATGGTAGTGTTAGTTCTGAAAAGCCCGATAGCTTAAAGGATATTGAATTCAAGCCAGAGGTTTTGAAGGCTGATATTGAGACTTCGCTTACGTCTAAACTTACTGAGTTTAGTACTGAGCAGGAGAAGAAATTTAAACCTTTGTTTGATATGGCTGCTGCTATCGAGGCTGATAGGGCTGCTAAGATCGCTAAAGAACAGACAGAGCGGAATAAGAAGCAGCGAGAAGAGAATGAAGTCACCGATGAAGATTTCATGCTTGATCCCACTGGCGCTGTAGATCGTAAAATGCACGGTACAAATACAGCTGTTAAGATGCTGGCTGCACGCATGGCAAAGCAGGATACTTTGGGGGATAAGGAATACTACCACGGGGAGATTAAATCAAAAGTAGATGCGATGCTCGCTGCTCAGTCTGTAGATTCTCAGTGCCGTGCTGATGTTATTGAGAATTGTTATAAAGTTGTATGTTTTGATGCCCAGAAAGATATTGCGGAAGGTAAGATCAAGGCTAAGACTTCTTCTGCTACTTTCGAAGGTGGTAGTACTGGAGCGCATTCTGGTAAAGATACTATTGAGAAATCTGACGATCTAACAGCCGAGGAAAAGTTTGTAGCTCAGAAAATGGGTATTAGTGAGAAGGACTGGGCATCTAGTAAGAGGGAGTTGACTTATGTCTAATGAAAATCCAGAACTTGATATTCTAGATCAGATATCTGACGCGGAAGAAATGACTTCGGACTTGCGTGTGGATGATTTAGCACCTAAAGCCATTCCTGTAGAGCCTGCTAAATTCGCATTTGTAAAACCTAAAGTTCATATAGAGGGGACTACTCCAGTAGAAGATATTTCCCTAACCCCAGAGCAAGTAATTGCAGTATCGAAACTCGTAGAAGAACAAACCCGTAAAGTAATTCGGGAGTCGAAATACGATAGTTCTATGTCAGCACAAGTGCTTACAAAGGACCAGACTCCTATCACGGATTTTTCTAAAATGACGATGGATGATGTTTACGATCTTAGTGTCCCTATCGAAGCCAAGGCATTTATGAGTGCTGATGTACTTAAAATTGATTTGAAAGACTCCAATTATGAAGCGCGTTGGGTTAATAAAAATCCGCAGAATCTTGGCGACAAGATCGCTAAAGGTTTTACTTATATCTCAGCACAAGATTTAGTTAGTAGCGCTGCTATACAGACTTCACTGGATGCTAGTGGGCATTATTGCTTTAATGATGTCGTGGCGATGAAAATAGATAAAGCTACTTATTATCGTGCCTTGCGCGCGGCACATGAGAGAGCTGTTGCAACCACAGATCAGTCACGAGCGAGACAGAAAGCGGCAGCTACGGCTAATTCTTTTATGTCCCAGTCCGATATCGGATCAGATTTCAACAACGCTAGAGCAAATAAGAAAATGGTATTTTACGATCCTGATATAGCTATTTAGAATAAACGTATTTAAATTCAACAAGAAGGACTCATTAAAATGCCAGCAAATCTTGCATACCATCAGCCTATTGGTACGGTAGAAACTGTTACCGGGCTGACCCCTTTTACAATTTCTCTGCTTGAGAAAGCAGGGCAGACGTTTAAATATGGAGTGCCTATTCAACTGAGTGCGGGTTTTGCACAGCAGTGGGATGGTGCTACTTTGGCTGCCGCTATTGCCGGGTTCTCTCTTACTACGGGATTGAATCTTGGTACTAACGGAAAAGGTGCTCCGGGAGCATTTTCGCAGATCGGACCTCCGGGATCGATTCAGACTTACGGTAATGTTCCTAATCAGCCTTCTGCTGTTAATATCGCAGTAGGCGCACCAATCTCCGACGGTCGTACTTTGGCAGAGTCTTCGGTAGGTTCTAATATCTTTGAAGCTACTTACGATAATAGTGCCGGAGCGGTAGCTGCTGATTACACTCCTACACAGGCTCAGATTGGGACTCAATTTGGACTTACTATTGACGCTAATGGCCAGTTCTATGTCGATGGTAATAAAGTAACCCCCGGAACTAACACAGTTGTTACTATGGTTGGAATTAATCCAATCGATCAAACAGCGGTTGGTGGTGTGTATATTGTAAACGCACGTGTTCGCTTTCAGGTACTTGCTGCGGCTCGTCAGGATTTCATCTAATCTAAGGTATAAAAGGAATATAATAACATGGCCACACAAGTACGTGGAGCATATCCTAAACTAATGGCTCCGGGGTTGCATAAGATTTACGTTGATGCTCTTGAGACAGAACAGCGTGCCGAAGAGTATCAGGCTGTATTTAACGTAAAAACTTCTACTTCGGAGTATGAGCAGGACTTGAAAATGGCAGGTTTTGGTGCCCTTCAGGAAAAGCCAGAAAATACGCCTGTTGCGTATACACAGATGATCCAGGGTGGGGATAAGCGGTATATTCATCTTACTTACGCCTTGGCGGTTCGTACTTCTAAGGAACTGTGGCAAGATGCTAAGTATGGGGTTATTAATCAGGCTCCTAAAGCTCTGGCCCGGTCTATTAGATATACTAAAGAAATTGTAGCTTGGAATACGTTTAATCAGGGGTTTAGTGCTAATGTAACTACTACCGATGGTGTATCGCTGTTTAATAACCAGCATCCGCTTCTCGGTGGTCCTCAGGCTACTAATACTTGGCAGTCTCTGCCTAATCTTATTAGTGCGGCTGGCACTTTCCCTAATCGTCCTGCTACTGATATTGATTTGTCATTCACAGGCGTGCAGTTGGGTACTACACAGTTCGAGCGTCTTGTGGATTCGCAGGGACTTCCGATTAATCTGAAACCTAAGATGGTCGTAATCGCTCCTGAGAATCGTTTCCTCGCTCGCGAACTCTTTGGAAGTTCTGGCAAGCCTGCAACAGATACGAACGATATCAACTCCCTGCTTGGAGAAGATTTGAGCTATATGGTTGCTCATTATCTCACTAATGCTGGACCTTGGTATATGGTAGCGGATAAGAAAAATCACTCCATGACTGTGTTCATGCGCCAGAATCCCGAAGATGAATTCGACGAGGATTTTGACACGGGCGCGATGAAACAGAAGACTACCATGCGTATGTCTGCTGGAGCTACGGATTGGCTGGGCACATGGGGTTCGAATGGGGCCTAGTAACAAGATAGATCACCACTTGTTGCGGTGCAAGTGAGTTGATCGGCCCCCTAGAGCGGACGTCTCCCCAACTCTAGGGGGTTTTTATTCCTACCGCGATTGGAGATACTATGTTACTGCTAGAAACTATGGCGCATATGGAAGGGTATTTTACGCCGGGATCTAGGCCGGAGAGGAATAATAATCCTCTTGATCTTATGTATGGCCCGGAGGCTAAAGCATTTGGTGCTACTGGGGGCGATCCAAGATTTGCGATCTTTCCAGACGCTAAAACTGGTTGGTTAGCAGGAGCTAGGTGGCTTGGTATTCCTGCGCGGTTCAGTACAAGTGGCGACCTTATTGGGGGGTATCTTGGGGCTACCCTAAAGCAGGTTATTAATAGATTCGCTCCTCCGAACGAGAACGATACTGTAAATTATTTGAATTACGTATGTGCTCATGCTGAAGTAACTGAGGATACGATTCTTACCACGGAACTCTTGGAGCTTCCTAATGTCTAATCGAGGACTTCCGAATAAGCATACATGGGGTGAGGGCGCTTGGACTTTTTGCGGGCGTTGTGGGGATAGAACTCCGATTAGAAATTTGCAGTGGCAGCGTGGTAAACTTTTAGATAAAAAATGCTTTGATTCCTTCCCACTGCTAGGGCAGATTGATAAGGGTATTTCAGATGCTCTGTCTAATATAGTACTTAGCCCTGATCTACAACCCGATCCTAAACTAACAATGCCCTCTTTGGATGGTATTAATGATGATATCTTTATTTAGAAAGGGCTAAAATGGCAAATAATATTAGCGCGAATCCTTGGTTTATCGATACTCCAAGTACAACTGTAATTTGGACAGGTAAGGTTTATATTAAGGAACTTATCTGGAATAAACCCACAGCTGGTGCTACTCTAATCATTCTAGATCAGAATGGTAATACCATTATTAATACCGTAGCAAACGCCAACGATCCAATGTTTGCGTTCGGAACTCTTAGTTGGGTTAATGGTTTTGTAGTAACCACAATGTCTAGTGGCGATCTTAGTGTATTTATCACAAAATAGGATAAAGTATGCCCTCAGGACTTCGTAAGACTACGGGAAACCATTTCGAGATTTACTACGAACAGCCTTGGGGCGGAGTGGCTTCGGATAAAGACCCGGTGGATATTAATGACAATCAATTGCAGGTGCAGCAAGGGGTAGTTGCTATTGATGGCGCTCTTTGTTATACTAATATGATTGCTGATCCTACTAGGTTTTTGTTTGTCCAAGGCTCTGCGAATGCTTATTTGGCGATTATTTTTGAGTATACTGGGTTGTTATTTGGGTTAGACCAATTTGGGGGGCTTTATGCATATGATAACGTTGCAGGTAAGTTTAATCAAAGCACTGTAGCTTCTGACGGTCCTTGGGTTACTGCAAGCCCTCCTACAGCGGTTCAGATTGTGAACGGCATTGCGTATATTGCTAATTTTGGTCGTAATTCTATTTATCAGTACGACGGGACTGCTTATACACTAGAGTCTAACTATACTGGCGGATTGGTATTTGGAGTGCTTGATGATTATTTACTTCAATTGAATACTAATAGCGCGACCGATGGTGTGCAATCGAATCGAATTAACTGGAGCGGCCCCGGAGAATTTACTACTTGGGACCCATCTGTTAATAGAACAGCCGGATTCAATACGCTGGCCGCGGTAGAAGATCAACTTACTGGATTTTTCAGCTACGCGAGTGTTGGAGTTGCGGTGAGTCGTAAGGCACTGATAGAACTTAGTCCCACTGGAGTTGCTATTGGGCCGTTTACATTTACAACTCTTTGGACTTCTACCGTAGGCCAGGGTGGAGTATATCCCGGTTCGTGTACACAGTACGGGCAGCGTGGACTTCTGGTCACGGATAGTGGAGTGTATTCTGTTAGTACTGGAGCGGGGTTCACTGATATTTCAGGCTCCGCGAGAACAGCTATACTTAGTAGTTTTCAACTTTCAGAACTTGTTAATAGTATCCAAATACCCAGTGTAGGTGCTAATCTTCTTTTGTATTACTTTAATAGCAGCTACCCTACACCATTTTATATTGTCTGTGGTACTGTTTTCCAGTTCGGGGAACTGAATCAAACACTGCAAGTATGGCTTATGGATTTGAATACTGGGATTTGGTCTAATCTTAGTTATAATGTGGACACGTTAGTAAATTCTCAAAACGGAACAGCATTTACTAATTGTCTTGTTTCGAGTTTGAAAGTATATACATTCGATTTCCCGGCCCCGGATCAAGCGAGTTCGGCGCAACAGTTTGTTAATCCTTTGACTTTGATTCTTATTAACGTCACGGTCAATGGCACCAACCAGACTGTTACTTTGTATCCTGCTGTGTTTAATAAAAGTGTTACTAATGACGCCAATAATATGGCAGGGAATTTGAATCTAGCCTTCAAAGCACAGGAGTTGAAGCTTGGGTTTACTCGGAAGTCTACTACTAGACGATTGGTAGTTAAGGCATACGGTACAGGAACTCTGGTGTGCGCTATCATAGATATCGATGGCACGGTTACTTCGCTAGGTGATATTGTCCTTGACGGAACATTGAATGCCAAGACATACTACAGTCCTTTAGGCATTGCAACAGTAGAAGCTCCGCAGTTAAGTATCACTTCTACCAATTTCAAAGGTGTTATAGTAAAAGCAATGCTCGCTGGGACTTACGCAGACGGAGAAATAGACTAATGCAAATGCGAGTTCCGACGAGTATATCGACGCAAGATACTTTGAATAAGTCAGTGAATAGAGTCCTAAGTGGGAATGTGAGTCCTGGAAATGGACTCACATTTGACACTAATGGACAACCATTGACCTACGATCAAGATAATATGGTTGGGATTGTTATTAGGATTGGGTCTTTAGCTAATCCCAACGCATTGCCCGCATCTTGGACCGGGAATAATACAGACCTGACTATAGCGCACAATCTTAATACTGTGCCTTACGGGTTTATAGTTATAGCAAAATATGCGGCGGCTGATGTGTTCTACGGTACTGTCCCACCCACAGAAACAACTATAACTCTTCAGACTACTAACGATGCAACAGATATAACTATCTGGATTCTGGCTTCTCCACAGCAAGTAGTATCTTAAGGACAAAACAAATGCCTTACCCTTATATTATCCAGGACTTGCTGTGCGGAATTGGTGCGACTACAGAGGCTCCGACGGGCGGGGTTTATACGAAACTTAGTAATAGACAAGATGTAATTACTCTTGGACCGCAGGCAATTGCTGATACGGTATTGGAATACAGCCAGAGCTACCCATTTCAGGGATTGCAGAGGACCACAGCAACTCCAGTACAGATGACTTCCGGGCAGTTTAAGTACCCTTTTAGTACCTGGGTTAATGTAGGAGATATTCCTACCCCACAAAATTCATATAACGGGAATCCTAAGATGATTCCTTCGTTTTATATGTTTTATAACGTACCACTCAACGGTATAACAGGGTATAATCCGGGTATCGGTCTCACATACAAGAGTATCGATGCGCTAGAACTTATGTTTAGCACTCCCGGAACTCCGGCTTATTGGACACGTTGGCAGAATTTTGTATACATCGCCCCGCAGCCTAATAATACTTTTTTCTCTTATATGCGTTATCAGATACAGCATCCGTTTTCGCAACCAGCAGAGCTCTCGGATGTTATAGAACTTGATGACGATTGGAGAGAGCTTATTGAGTATGGGGCGGCTCTGAGATTAGCTAATACTTTACGCATGTTGGATTACGCGCAGATGTATAAAAATACACTCTATGGCGACCCGAAGAGAAAAGGCGATCTTGGACTAATAACAGCACGCGTTTCTCAGCAAGAGAATGATATTACCTCTAACATGGGTATGAGACAAATCAGACCTCAGAACGGCAGGTGGGCATAATGGCAGCTGGATTAAATACTAATGTCGCGACAGCACAAGTACCAATGCCTGGAATGGGTGGAGCTTCTAATGGCACTACTCCTGGGGCCGTAGATGGAGGTGTACCAGTAAGTGCTGGTTCTACTGGTTCCGGGATTAATACTACCGCGCAAAATCCCTACGCGGCCCCCGGTTCAGCGCCGGTTTCTACTGTGCAAGGGTCTCCTATTAATGTTGGCGCTAGTCAAGGACAAGATGCTTCTAATTCCCTAGCCGGCGACTTTGAAGCTACTTATGGGCAAGGTACCGGTACTGCTATAACTGACGTCTTAGGTAATTTGGGTACTACTAATGACGCCGCAATTCAAGCTACTATCAATCAAACAAACACTGCCGCAAATCAACAGTACGGCAATATCCAAGCACAGGAAGCTGCTGGCGGGGTTACGCCTAATTCCAGCACAGCGGCCCTAGCTTCTGGAGATTTTTATTCCCAAGTTAATCAAGGGCTCCAGAGTACTATTAGTGGTATGGAAAACAACCAAGAGAACACATTGCTTAGTACTTTAATGACCGAAGGGCAAGCACACGGTCCTGATGAGTCTGGTTTTCAAAGTGCTATGGATGTTATGAGTCCTATTAGTAGCCTAGTAGGCGGTGGAGCGAATGCTTTAAACTCTACTTCTGCTTCGGGTACTGGTGGTTTTAGTGAGATACTTAGTGCGTTAGGAGCGTTAGCATAATGGGCACGACACCTACAGTACCGGATATTGCTTCCCCGCAGCAAGGTGTATCAGTGGCAGCCGCTCCGTCCGGGGTCGGAGAGGAGATTAGCGCCTTGCTAGGACGAACAGCACAGCAGGCTAATGCTCCATTGCCTTCTCCTTACGTACAAGGAACTGATATTGCTCAACCACATATTAAACCAGTGGTTCCTTATACGCCACAAGATACGAATCACCAACCTCTTAGTAATCAGGCTACTTCACTAATCCAAGCGCGCAGGCAAAATGCCGCTGGCTCTCTGGCTAATCTTATTGGTAAAGCCGGACAAAATATTCAAATGCAAAAGCAAGAGCGTCTTAAAGATGATCTTGTTACTGTTATGAAAGCTAAGACCAATGTAGCTAACGCCCAGGCTGTGCTGCAGCAAGATCCTAATAATAAGATAGCACAAGGAGTTTTGGCGGCGAATAAGAAATCTCTTGAGGCTATTCTGAGTGACCCGAAGAAACAGAAGCAGCTTGCTAAGGCGCTGGATATTAGCTATGTTGATCCTTCTAAGAACAAAACTCCCGAAGTACAAGCTTTCCAGCAAGCTACCGCAGAGGTTAAAAAAGCTGGTCCGTTTAATTCGGATAACCCACAAGAGCACGCTGTAGCGCAACAAGCGGCTAATCCTAAACCTCCTGCACAGCAACAGAGTCAAACTCCTAGAGCAGATGCGGCACTTTCTAAGGATATGCCGACAATACAGCAGAATCCGCAGTATCAAGCAGCGTTGGCTCAGCAGCAAGAAGCCCAGAAGCAATTGACACAGTATGTTATTCCGAGAATGGTAGCGGCTGAAAGTGCTAAGCAAATACAGCTAATGCGAGATCAGAACGCTGGAGCTAGGGCTGAGTTTGGCGCAGTGACTAAGATGCAACAGGAGCAGCAGAAGAATATAGATTCTTTGAAGCTGCAGAATCAGAAAGCATCGGACGCTTTAAAACTACAGGCAAATAAAGACGCTCAAGCATTTGCAAGGACTAAACTTCATGTAGATGCCATGCTCAAGGTAGCAGATGATAAGCGTCTTGATAAAGCGACTACAGATAAAATGAAGCAGGATTCGCTTGAGACTATTGATAAGGATTTCAAGGGAGTTTCGGATACTAGTTCTAAGTTGAGTACCCAGATCGCTACTTTGCAGCAGGCCGATCCCAAGAATCCTGATATTGCTACTTTGAAGACCGCTTTGGATAATAACAATCTTAGACTTAATGCCCTTGGAGAGTATAGGAATAGGGTACAGGAAAAAGTATACGGTAAAACTACTCCCATAAGCACAACTACAAAACCAGAATCTCAGTCTAAAGATACTGGATCGTCTCTTATTTCTCGCCTCGGTTTAGACGCAACCCAAGTCCCAGAGTATTTAACAAAAGGAACTATTAATGGCTCCGATAAATCCATTGAATCCGTCGGCGCAGGAGAGTCAGACGAGTCAGATGACGACGACTCCGATACAAACTCCGACGACTACGGAACATCAGACAGTAAATAAGGCTAAGGATCATTCTTATATTACTTCATTACCTACTTTTGCAGATCGCGGTACAGCGATTGCTAAGAGGCTTGAAGCGGTAAAGAGTGATCCTAAGTACGCAGCACTTAAACCAGAAGTACAAGCTAAAGTAAGGGCTGATATTTATGATAAATACGTCCCTAAGTCTTATTCTGGGTTTCATTTACCAGTACCTAATAAGGATACTTGGGTTGGTGCTACTGGTCGTGGTACTGCCATTCGTGATTATAACATCCAGCATGTGGCTCGGGTACAGAAATTGTCTGAGTCTTATAACACGGATTTACGAGATCAGATGGGGAAGGATTTGGTAGTTGGAGCTACTAAAGCCTGGGACGGGATTGCTTTATTTGGAGCTAAAGTTACTAACAAAGCCTTTAGTGCTATGCATGATATTGACGATAATTTTAGTCATAATAATGACGGCCTGTTGGCTAAGCATATACAGCATGTAGATAAGGTAATTCAGAGGTCTATTGGGAATTACGTAGATGCTCAGCACGCTAAGATTCAGAGTGACGATTTCTGGCTTCAAACGCATCCGAGAGATACGATGGTTGGTAAACTTGCCAGCGATGCTGGAGAGTTAATTGCTACACTGCCGTTATATGAAGCAGTTGGTTCTGTAGGGGCAGGCTCAAAGCTCCTAAAGGGGGCTAATCTCACCGAAAAACTAGCAGTATCCAAAACTGGTCAATTTGTAGCGAAGAGACTTACTAGTGCTTCGGATATGTTTCTTAGTTCTTTGGTAGAATCTGGCGGGTCTACTAAGACCGCTGCTGAGGGAGCCGCTGGAGCCGTAGTAGCTGAGACTGCACTAGGAGCTGCCGGCAAAGTAGTTAAAGTAGCTAGTGCTCCGTTGATTAAAAAATGGACCGCTAATACTATAGCAATGGGTGGAAAACCATTCGCACAGGATGTGGTACAAAGCGCATATCACGAAATGGTCGAAGAACCTTGGTTTATGAAGAAGGGTGATATTAAAGATATCGTAATAGGAGGCCAGCATGAACTTACCCATGGTATTATTGTACACCCCACTACTGAAGAAGCTGGCCATTTTACTACGCGCGATGGTCAAGTATTCAAGTATGGAAATCGTAGACAGCAGCAGCTTGGGTATAATGAGCTTGTTAAAAGAGCCGAAATACAGCGAGCGGAGTCTAATCCAGTAATGCATAAGCTTCACGAAGCGGAAAAGGCTTCGTTGGATTCTATCTCGCTGGCTAAGTTTAAAATGCCGTTGCATATGCTTGAGGATAAGCAAAAGTTGGATGTACTTGGGGAGCGTTGGCTGCAGATAAATCAAGCGGCTCAGGAAGCTCCAGTGCATTTGTCGGATTTGCAGAAACATGAAGTGGAGCAATCTATTGCAGAGCAGAAGGCAACTAACCCAATGTTTGCCCAGACGGCTAAGATGCTCGAAGGTCTTGGGGTTAAAATTGGAGATGCTGTAACAGATAATAGTCTTACTCAGATCGCGAAAGAAACTGGTATTTCTAATCAGAATGGAGCGGCTAAGAAGCTTGGTAAGGTGACTAAGATTACTAAGAGTGTCGGAGCCGATTTCAATAGATATGCGGATACTAAGGATTATTCTGTAGCGTACTATAGAGCAGCCCGTAATCGTACCCAGTTCAATCAAGCTGTAGGTGATAGATCGCAGGCTAATTTTAATAACTTCATAGGACTTCTTAAGGACGCTGATCGGGGTAATATACACTTTGAGAATACTACTCAGAGGATGCTTTATCACTACGGCAACCGTAAAGAACTCCCACCGGAGCTTAGTAAGAGTTTGCTCTATAGAATCAGACAAGTTAAAGGATATGAAAAAGCTACTCCTAAGCAGATTCAGAAAGAGGCAGATTGGCTGCATGTACATTTAAGAAATTTTGCACACTCTGGTAGACTTGGGCCGGAGACTAATGTATACAACTCTACTAAGCTCGATGCACCATTTAGCTGGACCAAGTGGCAAAAGCAGCTTAGTACCGAGGCGGATAAGGCTACTATAGAAAGTGCTAGAAAAGCATTGGCCCAACATCCACACGCACTTAAGGGATTTGATGCTACTGTCAAAGCGATACAAAAAGCCTCGTATAGTGCCAGAACCCCCGAAGAATATCTAACATTCAAACGAGCGTTAGAAGAATCCTCACACAGTATTATAGCACATCAAACAGATTCAAAACTAGGTGGACTACTACAATGATAAATCCTTTTAAACACACAGCTAATGTTGTTGGAAGTTCCTATAAATCCGCTACTAATTTAGATTTTTGGGCGCCTTCAATGGGGGCTACTGCACTTACATTAGTAATGCCTATTATTATTCCAGTGGCTTTTATTAGTGCTTTTTTCAAAAAATCGGAGTAATTTATGGGCGGATTTTATAATACCGTTGCGAAATTCGCTACCGAAGGTATTGAAAAGGCTGGCGCTAAAATAGGCCAGTCTGCTTTTGCACACGAGGCGGCTGAGAATGTGGAGAAGGGTTTATATCATGCAGTGTTCCCCGCTAAAACTGCGTTTCAAGATATCCCGGCAGCCAAGGCTCTGTATGATATATACAGCGGACCATACAAGGAGACTGTTAATAAACTAACAAGCCAAGGAGTACAAGCCGCTCAGGCTATGGGTAGTGTAAAACCGCATCATGAGATATCTAGTGAAGCCGCTAAGACTGCTCAGGATATGGTTTTTGGTAAAAATAGGGCAGCTATTCAAGGTGTGCTAAAGCATGTGGAGAATACTGTAAGTAAGAATAGAGCTGATATTCTTGCGGATCATTTGAATATTCTCTTCAAAGAATCCCCAGATTCTCAAGGGCTTTCTAGTTTTGATAGGGATATGCGTAAGGGTACTCCGGACCAAAAAGTAAATACTCCCCCTTCTCCTTATAGAGGGGCTAATTTTTACGAAAAAAATATAGGTAGAACGCATCAAGCACTACTCGCTTACAAAGCAGCAATTCCACATTTGGCTTCAAATTTAAACATTCTAATAAGCGACGGATTCCAAACTTATGCTAAGGTGGTTAATCAGAACTTTAACCCAAGTACCCGCAAAGGGGCAGAGGCAGCTGTACTTGCAACGAATGCTATTAGTGAGTTATGGCATACTAGTTACAAGGAAAAGCAAGAGTTCGATAAGGGATTGATTAGTAAGTACGCCCCCGGTGGAGTTGGGGAGTTTTTGCATAGGAATATGTATATTCCAGGAATGTCTAGGGTGCGTTATGAGACTCTTATGATGAGTGCTCACGCTTCTAAATTAGCTGCGGAAGAAGCATCGCAACATCTTATGCAAGGTAATGATAAGATGGCTCTCCCGATGTTGAGAGAACTGGGTCTCGATGCTAATAAGATCAAGCGCCAGAATGGGCAGCTTTTGTCTGATGATATAGATAAGGTATACTATCATGGAACCAACGCAAGGGCTTTTTTAAACTTCGCAGAGAATCGAACAGCCCTATTCCAGCGGAGTCCTCTTTTTAGAACGGCTGGAGCTTTTCATAACTATGTTAGTAGCCAGTCCCAGTTCTTTCGTAACGTCTTCAAGCGCCAGTACGAGCAAGGGGATTTTATGGGGATTACTAGAAACATAGGTCTCCTTTCAATGGCTTTTCCAGTAGTAGGAGCGACTATATATGAGTCAGAGCGATTGCTTAGCGGTAATGATTGGGATAATCCTACTGGCCATCTTGAAAAAAGATTAGAAGATACTCCAGCGGGTGCTGTGTATGATGAAGTAGCCGGGAGGCAGAAAGCTGGAAGTGCAGCGCATATCGCTCTTGGGACTATTGAAAACTTAAGTCACATAGCAGCTTTCGGTGTTGCAACAGGTTATGTACGTGGAGCGTCTAGAGCGAATTTGGCTGGGCAAGTGCTTGGGCCAGATGCTAATATTGCTCTGCAAGGCGCTCAGGATGCGCTAAAGTCATTGCATACTAGTAATAGGAAACCAGATGCATGGAAACCTGTTGCTAGAGATGCTATGAGTGATTTCACCCCACTCGGAATTGGTTCTATAGCATCTCATAAACTCTTGCCGACAAAGCAAGATCGAGATGCTAAGAAGTTCCACAAGCCCAGACTAAAGAAACAGCAGTCTGATAACAATCCTCTTAACTCGAATGATTTTAAATACTAGGAGATTTATATGTCCGGCCAGGCAGCGTCAATGACTCGCGATGCGGTACGTTCTGCTATTAAATCCGTGGAATGTAACAAGGGTGCTTCTAGTTCTAGTGGAGCTAAGATGTCTCTTGAGAGTATGAAAACCACTAATAAGAAGTAAGCCATGAGTGATTATAGGCTTATAAAGCAACTTCATGATATTGAATATAAACAGGATTTAATTTTAAAAGGGATAGAGAATCTTATGGCTACTTCAATTGTAAATACGAGTCAACTTGCGGCAATGCAGAGTGGGATTAATAAAATCAGCGCGGACCTTACGCAGTTTGGTACTGATGTAACTGCGATTGGTACTGATGTCTCCGAAGTTCTCACGCTGCTCCAGAATGCCCAGACGACTGGTACTCCGGTTGATTTGACTGCCGCTATCGGACAGCTTACTAATGCGGATGCGAATTTGGAAAATCTTGATTCTAAGATTCAGGGTCTTAATACCACTATGGGTGCTGTTATCAATCCCCCTGTGGTAACTCCTCCTCCTGTGACAACCGCCCCCGCAGTTGTTACGACAGTGACGAACGCAGATGGTTCTGTTACTACTACCTTCTCAGATGGTTCTACGAGCACTGAGCTTAATGGGACTGTGACGGGGACTACTCCTGCCACTACTTCTACTCCTAGTGCATCATTTGTCAAACCCACTGTTTAATTAAAAGGAAAGGTACTATGCCTCTTAAGATTGCATTATCTACTTACACCATGTACGGTGCATGGTTCTCGTTAAGACTTATAGAAGAGGGACATAAAGTTGATATATTCTTAACAGAACCGGAGTATGATAATATTCTAAAGGGCATAGTACCTGCTCCTTATGTTAGAGCACGAGGTTCTAAGGGATACCCGAATTATGGTAAGTATGATTTGTCACTATTTGACCTTACTGGACGAGAAAGACAATCTGAGTTCTCTTCAAATCTTTGTCCTACTATCGGTGACGGTGCCTTTAATTGTGCTGTTGAAGATGACCGTATGTTCGGACTTGAGGCTATGGAAGAATGCGGAATACAGGTTCCTGTATATGAACGATTCACAGATGTAGGTGCGGCGAAGATTCATATTAGGAAAAGTAATAAAAGATTTGTGTATAAACCAGACGGCGGGCAGGAGAATGATACTGATACTACATACGTAGCCTCTAGCCCTGAAGACATGCTTGGGCAGATAGATAAACTTTTCGCTAAAACCAAGGGAAGCCCTTTTGTATTGCAAGAGTTTATTAAAGGTACCGAGGTTTCTGTAGAGGGTTATTTTAATGGGGATGATTTTTATCTAGTTAACGTGACTCTAGAAGAGAAGAAGTTCATGAACGAGGATAACGGTCCGAATACAGGATGTGCTGGGAATTTAGTATTTTATCTAAGAGAATCTTCCGAACTCTATAGACAAGGTTTAATGAAGATGCGTGAATATCTTCGTTCTGTTAATTATGTAGGGATGATTGATCTTAATACTATAGCCACCGAGCATGGGCTTTATGGACTTGAATGGACGCCTCGATTTGGCTATGATGCTAGTGCTACCTTGTTTCAAATGTACGGTGGGAATTTAGGGGAGATGTTTCATAAAATAGCTACAGGGCAGGTGCCCGATCAGAGTTGGCGTGGGGAGTTTGCTGCGGGAGTTAGGCTTAGTGTACCTCCATATCCGACTGAGATTAGAGGAAAGCATCCACAAGGGCTTGAGATTAAAGGTATCAGCGAAGGTCAATATGAAAGTACCTATATGTACGACGTTATGAGGGATGGGAATTCCCTAGTAACCGCAGGGCATTCAGGATTTATTGCTGTACCTATGGGGTATGGGATGAGTATAGGAGATGCTTGGGCTACTGTAGATGCTAAAGTCGAAGAAATAAAAATTCCCAATATGCAAATACGTACTGATGTGCAGAAGTCTACCACGAGAAGATACTATGAATTATCAAGAATGGGATTGCTCTAATGTCAAAAGATGGTAATGAAGATATTCATTGTGTAGATACAACCTGGTATATTGATTACAACTTTCTTGGATTTAACAACGACGCTTATTGGTGGCCTTCATGCTGAAAAGATTTATTGGTTTTTTACTTTCTCTACTCTGCTCTGTAGCTTTGGCTCAAACAACTACCGTGACAGGTACTCTTGTAGACCCTTTGGGGAATACTTGGAGTAATGCTACTATTACTCCAATTTTTACAAACGCTCCGGGGATTCCTGGACCTTATAATTGGTCCGGGGGTGTGTTTAATCATCTCCCCGCTACAGTAATTACTAGTTCCGGGGGTGTTTATTCATTTACTCTGCCGTCTAATACGGCAATAGTCCCTACTGGAAGTACGTGGGTTTTTAATGTCTGTCCGAATGCTTCATTACAGTGTGCTGTTGTTAATCTTTCAATAT
>Ga0302312_10001015_pt1 | contig 17816 bp, 20 predicted proteins | sample III_Palsa_N2_1_FD_200529 | JGI IMG/M metagenome (GOLD analysis project Ga0302312, IMG submission 200529) | Peat permafrost microbial communities from Stordalen Mire near Abisko, Sweden - III_Palsa_N2_1 | ecosystem: Environmental > Terrestrial > Soil > Palsa > Peat permafrost | place: Sweden... | reverse complement strand
GCGGTGACGTCGATCAGGTTAGACGTCTCATAGCCCAGGGGCCGGCTTTCGAGATAGTGAATCTGTTTGACCAAGACGATGGTGGTAACGACAAGGAAAATGGAGATCACAAATTGTACCGTGACCAGCCCTTTGCGCAGGAGCGTTCCCTTTCGACCGATCGACATGAGGCGTTTCAATACTTTTACCGGCTGGAAACGGCTCAGGTACAAGGCGGGACGCTCAAGATCAAGGCCACCATGGCCAGTAGCACAGCCTCGCCGAGGAACTGTCCGATGATGACCTTTCGGGAAGCGCCCAACACTTTACGAAGACCTACTTCCCGGGCACGATGTTCGGCCATGGCGGTAGAAAGATTCATAAAATTGATGCAGGCAATCAGCAAGGTCAGAAATGCAATAAAGGCGATGGCCATGAAGAGGTATGCCTTCCCCCAATATGGTTTACCATCCTTAAAATTATCGTAAAGGTTCAGCCTGGCGATCGGATAGGCAAATAGGGACACTTGCGTAAGGTTACTGTTTCTTAAGAGGAGTTTTGTCATCTCCCGATTAATGGACACCAAATTGGCGCCGGGTTGTAATTGAACCCAGGTCTGAAAGGAACGGTAGCTCCATTTGCTGACCCATTCGTTATCTTTTTCAAAAAGGGTAAAGGGCAGCGCCAAATCAAATTCGATCGAGCTGTTTTGAGGCACATCCCGGATGACGGCTCCCACCTTGAACGGATGGACATTGTTTAAGAGAATAGTTTTGCCGATGGCCGCCCCCGAACCAAATAGCCTCCGGGCCGCGCTTTGCGTAAGCACTACTCCACTGCCCTCCAGAAGGGTCGCCACAGGATCACCTTCTATGGTGGGAAAGGTCATCATCTGAAAGAAATCGGGCTCGGTGTATATACTTTTCTGGTAAATGGCCTTTTCTTCATATCGGGTCAGCGATTGGCCTTCTTCTCCCGTCCTCGCTACATATTTCAAAGCCGGGATCTCGTTTCGTAAGGCGGGCCCCAGAGGACCGGGCGTCGCACTTCCGGTGTATATGGTCGTGCTGTTCTCTTTATACTTCCTTGTTATACCTGCTTCGATATTCTAATGGAGGGTAGCCTGTTGTTTTCCTGAAGACTTCACGGAATGCTTTTACGTCTGAATAGCCGACCTCATACATGACTTCGTTCACTGTCTTACGGCTCGTCTCGAAGGCTCTCTTCGCGGATTCGACCCTGACCCTTTGTACATATTCCAATGGGGTGTTTCCAGTGGCCTTTATGAACCTGCGATCAAAATTCCTACGTCCCACGGCAAATCGCGTCGACAAATGCGCGATAGATATCTTTTCGGTCAGATTGCCTTCGATGTATTGTTGTGCCTCCCTGACCACAAGATCATTATGCGATTTCTGGCCATTAAATATTGCGAATGATGACTGACTGTCACGATCGATCTCGACCTGGAATATCTTTGAACAGTAAACGGCTGTCTGCCGATCGTAATATTTTTCGATCAGGTAAATGAGCAAATTCAGAAAGGAATAGCCGCCGCCGTTGGTATAAATGCCGTTCTCATCAGTGATCAGTTTTTCTGTTTGCAGGTTAACCCCGGGAAACAGATTTCTGAAATTGTTCTCTACCGCCCAGTGGGTGGAGCAACTTTTGCCATCCAAAAGCCCTGTTGTAGCAAGCATGAAAGCACCCGTGCACATGCTCGCTACTTCCGATCCACTTTTATACTTACTGATGACCCAGTCGATCAACCGCTGGTTTCCCTCCCTGGCGTCGCTGTAAGTACGTATCAATGATGAGGGAATAATGATCAGGTCGGTATGTCGAATTTGTGAAATATCTATCGGCGGGTTAAACGTAATAAAGCCGTCGTGTACTTCCGATCTTTTCACGGAGCCAGCCAACCCGATCTTAAATAAAGGTTTACGCCCTGTTTTTTGCCAATAAGCGTTGGCCTCGGTAAATATTTCGCAGGCACCGGCTATGCATGCGACCGTACTAAGGTTGCTCTGTCCATCAGGAATCAGGATAGTGAGATGTTTCATGAGATTTATGCTTGCCCAAATATAGCATGAATTAATGTCCAAATCAACCCACGACAAAGTCCATTTAGCCCCCCCTTCATTTTCAAAAATGGACATAGTTTTGATCCTGTAACAAATAAATCAATAGCGAAAAATGGAAAGATTAGACAATAAAGTTGCCGTCGTATACGGGAATGGAACCATCGGCGCCGCAGTAGCGGTCGCGTTTGCAAAGGAAGGCGGAACGGTCTTTTTAGCAGGACGGACGCCTGGGAAACTAGCGCAAATCGCGGCCAGGGCAGCCACCGGCGGGAATATCATCGAAACGGTCGAACTGGATGCGCTGGACGAGACAGCGGTAATACAGCATCTCGAGGAAGTCGTCAAAGAGGCCGGGAGGGTTGATATCTCTTTTAACGCCATTGGAATTCCGCAAAAAGGAATTCAGGGTTTGCCCATTGCCGATTTGTCATTGGATAGTTTTTTTATGCCGGTGGCCACCTATCTCCGCTCTCATTTTATAACGGCCAAGGCCGCCGTGGGACAGATGCTCCAGCAAAATAGCGGTGTTATCCTGGCGCATACCCCGAATGCCAGCCGTATCAGTCCGCCCTTTGTGGGCGGGATGGTTCCGGCCTGGGCCGCCGTCGAAGGATTATTCCGATCCCTTTCGGTGGAATATGGGGCGTCGGGCATCAGGGCGGTATATCTCAACACTACCGGCATTCCAGAGACTTCACTGATAGATGAAGTTTGGGAAATCCATGGGAAAGCACACGGGATTGGATTTGAACAGTTTCATAGCGTAATGGAGGGGATGACCCACCGAAAACGACTAACCACTTTAAAGGAATTAACTGACGCGGCCATTTTTGTTGCGTCCGACGAAGGAAGTGCGATCACAGGAACCATCTTTAACCTCACGGCCGGGATGATCGTATAATAACATCAACCATTAAATAAGATATCATGAGCAAGCAGAACCTAGTCATTTCATTTCAAGTAGAACAAACACCCCAGGAGGTTTTTGACGCGATAACCAATGTCAGGGGTTGGTGGTCGGAAGGCGTCCAAGGCGAGACAAAGGAACTCGGCGACGAATTTACCTATCGCCACAAGGACCTTCATTATAGTCGTCACCGACTAACCGAGGTTGTTCCGGGGAAAAAAGTTGTATGGCTCACGACGGAGAGTCAATTGAATTTCGTCGATCACAAAGACGAATGGACTGGCACAGAGGTCCTGTTCCAAGTTACGGAAGAGCAGGGCCAGACAACGGTAGAATTTACACATGTGGGGCTCGTTCCAAAACTCGAATGTTTCAAGGCGTGTACCGGGGGCTGGGAGTATTACATCACTGACAGTCTTCGCAATCTCATCGTATCCGGGAAGGGCGAGCCAGACCCAGTAGAGGTATAAAGGGGAGCCTCCTCACTCAATATCAATCAATGTGAGCCAGTAGGTAGGCATGTCCGCCTTAGCGTCCACGATGCGGGTGGTACCTATTCCCAAGATCACATGGTCCCCCTTCTCAAATCCTTTAAACACGGTGCCCCGATCAAAGGGTCGGGCCGTTTTGGCATCGATCGTCGTTTCACCCGTTGTATTGATAGGAATGTCGAAGGTGCCGCTCTTGCAGACAAGGTGTATGGCATCGGGGGATTTGTTGTCGTTCAACTTTCTGATGGCCGAAAAATCATAATGACTGCAGTCCAGGATAAGTCCGCTCCCCGCTTTGACCAGATAATGTAACGGCTTGGGCGCACCCTTGACTTGGACGTTGTCATATTTATCATCCAGCGTAATTTTTTGATAGCCAGGATAGAAAAAACTGGCGCACATCGCCATCAGAACGATAAGGGGGGTATGGTACATAGTCAAATATTAGGTAGTTCCAAAGTAAAGAAAAAACAGCGGTTTACAATGTGATTGATCTTATTATCTTTAAGACAAAACACCATATGGACTCCCCTATCAATGCTTTTACATGGCAGCAATTCGGTGCGGCCATTGACACGCTGGAAAACGCCATCGTCGCTTGCCCAGACCAGCTTTGGCAAGACGAGCCCAAATTCTGCCAGCTCGCCCACCACACGCTTTTTTTTCTGGTCTACTATCTATCCGACGATACACCCCTGGAATCGGAGTACACGCCACCGCCTCCCTTCACCAAGTCCGAATTTGACGAGGCTCCGCCGATGGTGCGGTATACCAAAAATGAGCTCCTCGTCTATGTGAGCTATGGGCGTCAAAAACTACGCGATCAGCTTACAAGAAATACAACCGAGGAACTGGTGGCAAGGAGATTTGTAAGTGAATATCTCGATTTTACCCTTTTCGAGTTGCTCCTCTACAATATGCGCCATGTACAGCATCATGCAGCCCAAATGAACATGCTGCTTCGGCAGCGGGGCGAGATCCCGCCGGACTGGGTGGACAGGACAAATGAGGCGGCCTAAGTTTTAGATGTATTATTTCTGCGCCATTTCTTTGGGGTTCGCAGGAGGCGCTTCTTTAATAACGAGCATGTTGAGGGTTCGGTATTCTTCGACGAGGTCGAGACCATATTTTCGAAGGGTTTCTCTGAGTTCGTCAACGGTGACACCATGGGCACTTTCAGTAAAGGGAAGCGTAATATTTACTTTTCCGGTATAATTACTTTCATCAAACACGGGTGTAAATTCATTTGAAAAATAGACAACATTCGTTACCCCTCCGAATAATTGATACATCTCTCCATTTTTAATCGTAAACCATAATTTATTATTCTTATCCACATTGATCCCTACTTTACGACCTTTTTCCTCAACAGCCAGTTTGTCGTGGTTAGAGATTCGTTTTAATACCAGGCATTTGACACTTCGGATCTCCATGCTGCTTTGCAGATGAAAGAACCGATCCAGGTCCTGATGCATTTGCTCTGCAATTTCCCCCGACTGAGACAAAGGAACTTTGATCGCATAACAGTAAGTATTACTATCAACCCAGTCAAAAAATATTGATTCATCGGCAGGAAAAACATATTTCTCCTTGTCCGGGACATCTAATACAATGTTATTAGATGACATACTTCTCACTCCATTTTTTAATGCAAAGACTTCTTTGTAGATGTCAATCACCCTCTTATTTGTTATGGCTAATCCCACCACCTTATTGGTGGCGGAATCTCGCTCAACTTCCCTGGAACCAGACGTATTAGCATTATCCAGCCTGTGCATAAAGAAGCTATAGTCTGGAACACTTTCCTGGGCATCCGCTGACCCGCCCAGCCACGTCAACGGTTTTTCCGTATCAATGGTTGTCAGGTAGGCATCTGCCAGCTTTACCTTTTTCCCCTCCAGGAAGGCCTCCACATTTTCTGGAGTCGTTGTATTGCCATAGGTTATATTTCTAAAAACCTGGCTGCCGTCTATCCAAACGTGTTTTGGAATTCCATTATGGGGAAACATTTTATATAAAACAGTATCTCCCATCACAAAGGGTAAATGGCTTCCGGCGAATAATATTTTTTCGGGTGTATGCCCCTTCATTCTTGCAAATAGGTTTTTTATAGCTGGTTCCTGGTCAACCGCTACTACGATGACCTGGATCTTGTCTTTGAATTGCTCTTGAAGTGCCAACATATGGGGCATGGCTTCGATACAGTCAGGGCAGCTAACACCCCAAAAATCTAATAAGATCAATTTGCCTTTATAATCGGTTAAATGAACATTTGTAATGGAATCGCCTAGGTGGAGGGTTAGGGGAAGGTCAGGGACTGTTTCTCCTTTTTTTATGGGTTGTGCAGTCATTTGCTGCCCAAATGAGTTATTTACCAATGTTAAAAGGGCGAATAATAATAACAGGTTTTGCAAATTTCTCATTGTCAACGCTTTATTCGTAAAACAACTCAGATATTAACAATAACCTATAACAACGGAAAAAAATCGAAGATGAATGGACGTCTTTAGAAGAGTTCCATATTAGCCCCTATTAGAAAATACAAAAGAGAAATAAGAATCCTACGGAGTCCGCCTACGCCGACTCCCTCACAATCAACCTACTCCTCAGCGAAAACCGATGCGCCGCCCCGGGAACGTGCCCGGGATCTGACAACTGCCGGATCAGCAATTGAATGGCGTGCAGGGCCATTTCTTCCAACGGCGGTCGTATGATCGAAATAGATGGATTATGCAGACGGAAGAGGATATGGTCGGCGTAACAGAGGACGGCCATGTCTTCAGGAACACTGATCCGCAGGAATTTCAATACGTTAAGGCCGCAAAGGGCGACGGATTCCTTGACCAGGAGCAGGGCTTCGAGGTCGCGATGGGTACGGAGAAAGTGTTGTATCTCTTCCTCCCGTTCCGTCTCGGTTAAATCAGGCGGCACTTTTTTGATGTATTTCCGGGAAAAAGGGATCTTGCCAGCGTGCAAGGCATCTTTGTACCCGTTAATATGCGGCAATGAATCGAGTTCTTCGGTGATCAGGCCGATACGGTGGTAACCCTTGGTCGTCAGAAAATGCACGCCTTCATATATATCCGCATATTCGTCGGTGATGACGTAGGCAATGGGAGAAGGGGTCTTGATGTAGTGATTGACCAGTACGACGGGCTTTCGGCTCTTTTGGAGGGCCTGGATATCCGGCCCCATTTCTTTGAAGGGTACGATAATATAGCCATCGACATGGCGCTGTTCTAGCAGGTGCAGGACTTTACGTCCGCCTTCCGCTCGCCGGCCGGTACTACAGCAAATGACGGCATAGTTGAATTTCCTGGCTTCGGATTCGATGATCCCGGCAAGGGTGGCAAATATGGGATTGGAGAGGTCGTCTACCACCAGGGCAATGGTGCGGCTTTTGCCGCTCTTCAGGCTGGTGGCTATCGGATTGGGGACATATCCCAATTCTTTAACGGTATGTTGCACTCTGGCAACGGTTCCTTCATCAATCGTTAATCGTCTACGTCCATTGAGTACGGCTGAAGCAATGGCATAAGAAACTTCGGCGTGTCGGGCAACGTCTTTTATTGAGACCTTCTTCACGGTTGTCAAATTTTGTGGACTGGGTAAGCGCTAATCCGCTAATATAACATAATATTTAATGTACTAATAGGGTATTAATACGCATCCGCAGTGAGTTCCAGGAAATGGGGCCAGCAATTCATATGCCGGACCCCATTTGTGACACCCCCGCTTACCCTCAATCACAACTCGTTAACAAATCTCGTCCGCAAGATCTTTTTGTATCCTACCGAAAGGCGCAAATTCCGTCCCCCATGGCGCTCCAGCAAGTCTATCGCCAGGTATTGGTAGGTGCTTAATACCTCTTTTCGCAGGGCTACCACCCATACCCGTTCCTCCCCCGGGCCGATGGTCGATGTGTAGCCGTTTATCCATAACGGTTCCATAAAAACCTGTTGCCAGGCATGGCGATTGAGCTTTTTTTTATCCCGGATGCTTAACCGGATCTGATCTATGTCATATATCAGCGCGGAATGATTGACCAATTCCAGGCGGTAGTAAAGCACCTCTCCCCTGCTATATATACCGGTCAGGCGTAGGTCCATCTGTTCCTCACGGTCCCGGACGCCGTGTATAAATGGTTTCCGGGACATGACGGCCACGGCGTCATTCCGGATGGCGGTGTCCCGGGAAGTGCCCTGGGAGAGGTCCTGGGAGGGACCATGGGATTGAGCCCGGCCCAATGTAAACGTTAACATGAACGTGGCGATTAATAAACATGCTTTCATAACTAATTCATTTATGAGTACTATTTTAATAATAAGTGATAGCCGGGCCTTACGAACACCCGGACTTGCCGGACTTTCTTGGAAAGCAGGGATTTAACGGCCCTAATGCCCGCACTGGTTGCCTGGGCGCCCACCGAGGGATCGACGGTGCCGGGGTCAAGGCCTTCCAGGGCCTCGTCTGCGGATTCTTTGGAAACGTCCCTGCTCATGCTACCCGGAACATATATTCCGGGCTGGCCATCCAAGTCGTACCCCTCCAGGGATACAGGACAGATCATTCTCCCACAACGAATGGATCGGACCCGGATGTGCAGGCGTTCGTTTTCCAGGGCGACGGTCCCATAGATCAGGGTGTTCCTGGGAATAACGACGCCGCGTAAGGTCGCTTCCTCCTGCAAACGAAGGGCTATGGTGACGCCACTGGTCAGGACCCCATCTGTTTCTGAAGAAACTTCCAGGATTTCCGAGGTGTCGGCCCAGGGATCTTTTGGCGGCGGTTCCTCGTATCTGGCTGAGGGCTGGCGCGGCGATTTCCTGGCTAAAGCGGAATCCTTTGCGGCTTGTTGCAGGAGAACCATCTTATCGAGTGCGGAATTGATCGACAGCATTTCGGAGTCGGGCGGCGGTTTCGGAACCTGCGCGGGAGCGAATGCGGATGAAGGTGGAGGGGCCGGGTACTGGGGCGGGTGAGCGTACTGGGGTGGCTGAGCAGACTGGATTGGGTAAGTGTACTGGGGTGGCTGCGAGGATTGGGCGTATTGGGCAGACGGCGACAGTTGACCGTAGGGAAGCGGTTGCTTCCTTGCCGCATGCAGGGCGGCCTGCAACCTGTCCAGACTTTGATACACTTTGATTTCGCTGGAATCCCTGCGGGCGGGCGGGGCCATCGCTATGCGATCCTCGTTTTTATGGGATTCAACGCGCTGGGAATCCTGGTCTGCTTTTTCGTAAAAGCCCATCTTGTCCATCCACCTATTCTTTGGTAATTGAGGTCCGGGCAATTGGGTGTTGACTCCAACAGGAGTCACTGTCTTTTGCGTGGAAGACCCCTTCCCTACCCCGGCCGTCCAGGCCAGGAGGGTAATCAGGGGTACGGCCAGCAGAGGCGCCTTCAGAAGCAGGCGGCGCTGGCGGATGAGCTGGGGGGATTCAATCATGTTATTCATACAATCGTATTTTAATAGTTATTATCTTGGTTCGGTGTGGGGGTTCTTGTTGTTTTCCAACGTCTCCCACTTTTCAATAAGGAATCCATGCGGGTTATTGTCGGACCGGCTGACGACGCGCAGGTAGCCCTGGGTGACCATTCCCCTGGTCGTTTTAAGGGTAGCCCTGGTAATGGTCACGGTCGCATAACAGCGGAAATAGTAGGGGTAGGTATCGGTGCTCACGATTACGCTATCCACGACGATCTTCTGGCTGACATTCCCGGCGATGATGTACTGGAAATACCGTTGTTCCTGCAACCTTTTATACTCCCCATCGGCAGACCCGTCCGCCAGGTAGAGGGCTTTGGTCATATTCTTCTGGATGACTTTTTCATCGGGGTCCAGGGTGAAGAAGTATTCGTGAAAGTTCTTCACGTGATCCCGGGCCTCTACCTCTATATTATCCTTCCGGTCTTCGGCTATGGCGGACAGCACTTTCCCATTGGCCAGAAGATAGATCCGGGATTGGGCGGCTTTAGCAGCTTGCCTGCTTTCCCTGATAGCGTAGAAGCTGATGGCGGCACAGGAAAGAACTACAACGGTTGTAAATACCTGAATATGGCGGAAGGCCTTGTCGATATGCTTCATTTTATTAAACATCATTAAATATTTAAAAGGTTTTAGTAATAGTTGAAACGGCCCTGTTGATCTTTGATAGCAAGGGATGTCCTCCGGCGGCCTGAACGATATAGTTCGCGGTTCCGGGTACGCAGGTATATCCTACGATGCCCATCAACAGGAAAAGGATATAGGCTGTCCCTCCGGCGGTAAATGAAGTGAGCATCAACTCCTGTATTTTTCCCATGACACTCCCATAGATATTGGCCACGGGGAGCCATAGGAAAACATTAATATACCTCGCCAACCATTGCTGGAAGGAGTGCCTGAACCCATCAAAGACGGATAAGCCAATCACCAAAGGACCCATGATGGCCAGGATCAGAAGGATGAACGTCCGGATCGCCATGATGACCAGGGAGGCGCCCTCGTACAGGAGCTCCAGGATGCCAGCCAGGCCTTCCATGAGAAAATTGGTAAAATCCAGGTTGGTCTTCGATACCTGGAATTGGATATCGTCGCTCAGGGAGCCGGCTGCGCCGCCTGCGAGACCGGAACCACCGGAACCGCCAGCGCCTGAGCCGCCGTCATCCGGGTGAGCGTACTGGTACCATTCGGCCCTGTCTTCCGTTCCTCCACCGGCATAGCCCGGCCAGGTCTGCCCCTGCTGCATCGCTCCTTCCCGTTGCTGCAGCAAGACGGCGATGGACTGGTTGGAATCTTGTACCATGACCCCGGTGGCTGTTACGAGCGGTTGGAGGAGGCCATTGAGCAAAGCGATCAGGGAGGGATACATCAGGATAGCTAGTCCGAGGGCAAAGGGCCGGAGTAACGGATATACGTCCACGGCTTCTGCCCTGGCGATATGCCCCCAGACCCTACCCGCGATGAACCATAAGGCCAAGAATCCGGCGAGCGCCCTGGACACGCCAATGAATGTACTATAGAGGGGCAGCATCTGGCCATAGAGCTGGTCCAGGATCCCTTGCATGTTGTTTACCTGGTTCATAATCCATAAAGGGTTTTAAGGGTGGATAAATCACCGGCGGCCCTTCCCCTCTGCGCAGACTGCAGGGCCACGGCATTATTAAAATGTCGCAGGAAGGCCAGTTTGTCCAGCATACTGCGGTGGACCCTGTCGATGACGGATAAGCGTTCGTCATCACTCATGCGCAGGGTACCGTCTGTCAGCACCATGGTCAATTCATCGAGGTCCTTGATGCTTTCTGCCAGGAGGTTCGTGTAGACAGCAGCCATGTAGGTAATCTCAGCCGCTGTAAAGTGGGGATCGGCCCGGAAGGTCTTCAGGGCGCTCTCGTATTCCTGCACGATGGCTATCTGGGCGCTGATGATGTCTGCGATCCGCTGGTCAGCGGACACATTGGGAGATACGATCAGCAAGGCGTCTAAAAAAACTTCATGGAGGTTGAAATTTCCTTTGGAAAGATTCTTGACGCCTTCATAGCCCTGGTCGAGGATCGTAAAATACTTATACATATCCTGTAGCGTGCTTTTCATCACGGACAGTTTTGAGATGTCCAGTATCAATTGCCGCAACTCTGCGGACTGGGCACGGGCTGGGGCGGCTCTAAGGCTTAGCCCCAGTACTAACAGGAGGATGGGCTTGTACATAATAAAAGATTTGACAGTTAACAATGGCAAAGCCTGCATAGAATATGCTGTGGAGGGTGAATTCACCGTCCTTGAGGCGATCAATCATATTCAGTCCTTGCTGTACCACCTGGTATCCCCGTCTCGCCACTGCCGCATATTGCTGGAGGGCGGCGATCTGCTGGGCCAGGTATTTTTCCTGTGTGGCCTTTTGCCGGAACCATTCGTCAAAGGTTTGGGCGTCGGTAGCCAGGGCATGCATCGTCAGGCATGCGAATAATAGAAGAGCGTATTTCATATTTTATCGTTTTATGGAATTCCATACAATTGTTTAATAGTCGCCAGGTCTTGCTCGCTCCTTGTCCTTTGCAGGCTCAGCATCACGTTTTGTTCATTGAAGCGCCGGAAGGCGTAATAGTTGTTGTTCATCCCCTCCTCTGCCTCGTCTACCTTCCTCAGGCGCTGGGCATCGGTCATCTGGGTGGAAAAGGAATTGACGACCAAATACAACTGGTCCAGGTTACGGGCGCTGGCATCCAGGATACCGCTGTACACAGTGGACATGTACTGGATCTCCGACGCACTGAAGTGCTTGTCCTGCTGAAACAAGGCGTATGCCTGGTGATACTCTCCGATCAACTGCACCTGCCGCTTCGCGATATCCTTTATCCGCTGATAATCGGTCAGGACCTCCTTCACCTGCCAGAGTTCGGTATAGTATTCGCTAAAGAGGTCCTTTTCTTTCTGCTGCCAGGAACCGATCTCCCCCAATTCGGACTGGGCCATGTCATTCTCAATGGCTTTCTGCGCGCTTTGTAGCTCAATGGTCTCGGTCTGGATACGCTGGACTTCCAGGTCAAGGGCGACGATCACTTTTTTGGTCAGGGTCTGGATGACACCAATGACAGGGATCTGCGCCCGGGTGTGCTTGGTAGGACCGAAAACGCCCATAGCCAACAGGATGATTAAGACCAAATGTTTTACGGCCAGGAGCGCCATGATCCCCTTTTTCATATCTCCGAATTTTTTGGCGTATTCCATGACCTGCACCTTTTCTTTTTCTTCGGTGGTATAAGTCAGATATTCCTCCGGCGATACTTCGGTCCGGTAGACCTTGGACAGCCTGCCTCCCAGGCTGATAAAGACTTCCTTGTATTGCCTGCCGGGCTCATTTGCCTTGTTTAGGGAAAGTACCAGGGTCTTCTCTTTATCCGACAAACCAAGGAGTTGCTGCACCTGATCGAATTTATTTTGGTACTTGCTTTGGTCCAGGAGGATCTTGCAATCTGAATTATTGATGATGGCTTGCTTGACCACCGGTGAGGAGATGATGTCGTCTATTTCCTGGGTGACCACGATGGCTTCTCCATAAAACTTACGGACGGTCTTGAACAAATACTGGATATACTCGGCCATGCCTTCCCGGGCGATAGCCTTCCAGGCTTCTTCTATCAGGATCATCTTACGGACGCCCTTCAGTTTTCGCATCTTGTTGATGAAGACTTCCATAATAATGATGGTCACGACGGGGAACAGGATGGGGTGATCCTTTATTTTGTCTAACTCGAATACGATAAACCTTTCTCCCAGCAGGTCCAGGTTCTCCCTCGCATTGAGCAGGTAATCGAACTCTCCGCCTTCGTAATAGGGCTTGAGGACGAAGAGGAAATTATCCATGTCAAAGTCCCGGTCCTTCACCCGGTCCAGGCGGAGTAGGTCCGCAAATTCATCCCGTAGGAACTCATAAAAGGTGTTGAAGCAGGGAAACAATTCGGGATGTTCCTGTAAGTGACTGTAATAGGCCTGGAGGGCATTGGACAAGGCCACGTACTCGCTCCTGAAAAGGGTCTCGTCGTCTTTTTTCCAGAGGGCCAGGAGCAGGGTCTTGATACTCTCCTTCTTCTCTGAATCAGGATAAACGCCGCTATCCAGGTAGAAAGGATTGAAACAGATGGGATGCTGCTCGCTGTAAGTAAAATAATAGCCGCCCACCAGGTTGCAGAGTCCCTGGTAAGAATGGCCCAGGTCCACCAACACGATATGGGTCCCCTGCTCATAATAGGTGCGCACCATATGGTTGGTGAAAAACGACTTTCCACTCCCCGACGGGCCTAGGATGAACTTGTTCCTGTTGGAACAATACCCCCGCTCTATCGGCTCATCGGAAATGTCCACGTGCACGGGAACACCGGTTTGCCGGTCTCCCAAGCGGATACCCACAGGGCTGAATGAGGAACGGTAGCGGGTCTCCTGGTTCAGGAAACAGGCCGCCTGTTCTGCAAACGTATCAAAGGTGTCATTCATGGGAAAGTCCGCCGCATTGCCGGGAATCCCCGCCCAGAATATCTGAGCCGCGCCGACGGTCTCCTGTTTGAGGCTGGCATCCAATTGAGAGAGGGAGGCAGTGACCCGGTTACGAATGTCCTTTAGCTCCTCCGGGTCTTCGGACCAGGCCAGCACATTAAAGTGGGCCTTCACGGGCAGGCGTTGCTCCCGGGCATTTTCATCCAGGAAGGAATCCACCCCATCCCGGGCAATCCCATTGGCCCTGGATTGAGCCGACAGGGATTGGAGGCGCCGACGCTTGGCTTCCAACGAATGGATTGTCTTTTGCGCGTCTTCTACAAAGATGTATTGGTTGTAGAGATGATTGCAAGGCAGGCATTGCCCCAGCGACGCGCCAAAGCTCAACGCACATTTAGCCTGGTCGGAAGAATACTTGTCGTAGTGGACATAGGCGCTGCACATCTTCGGCAGACTTTCGGCATCGGACAGGGTGTAGAGCTGGCAAAGGAGATCCCCTACCGCCAGTTCGTTGTCCAGGGATAGGTCTCTCAGGACCTGGTGATTCTTGTCCGATTGCAGGAAGCAATAACGCTCGACCAGCCCGGGACGACCCCGGGCACTCAGGAGATCCCGCTCTTCGATGCGCTCGACCTTGATCAAGCCGGTCTCCTGAAGGATACGGCAGAACTGGCCCGTACTGTCCAGAAATTCCTGGAGCATGCGGGGGTTCAAGGTTTGCTCCGGAACGATGCCCGACCTGAATAAGTTGGATACGGCGGACGATGACAGCTTCCTCCCACCGGGCTTCTTGGTCAGGAACAGGTAACAGTCATGGTCCAGGTAGGGGCGCTCCAGGAAGAAGCGGTCGCTGCTTTGGGAGAGAAAGGTTTTCTCGCCGGCGGCGGCCGTGGTAGCGTCTTGGGTACGGGCCGCGCCAGCGCCGGGGGTGGCGGCCTTGGCGGAGCCGTCGGGTTTGAAGCCGGCGGCCCGGAACCAGTCTTGTTTGTGCAAGACGGAGTGCTTAGGCAATACTTTGATCGCCTTGACCCAGGCCTGGTGCAGGGCTTCATATTCCTGGGCGGAGAGCGTAAAGATCTCCGGCAAAGTGAGGGCAAAGGCCAGGGTGATATCTCCCTGTTTGGATAAGAGACAATCGTGCTCGACGCCCATGATGGGCAGCCGGGCATCGATGGTGTGTGTGGTGACGGTCTTGGGTATCCTGCTGAGGGCCATCCTTTTCATCAGACCAAACTCTCCATAGCGATGACTGAGGCGGATGATAAAATTTATCAAAAAAACACCCACACCCAATACAGATACTATACAAATGTAAGGATTGACCCCCAGCAGGTACATGACCGCAAAACCGATCAACAAGCCCACGCAGCCTATGCCCAGGTAGCCGATGTATTGAGCCTGCAGGCCGCGGAACTCAATAGGCTGGTTAACGGACTTGTTGATATTATATATGGCATGATTCATACAAAGTAGTTTTAAGAAATTCCAAAGAATGATTTGAGAACAGTGGCCACAATGACCAGGAAGATGCAGCTCCCGAACCAGGCGGCCGCGACCTTGCTGGTATCATGGTCTCCGTGGTTCCATTTGATGAATACCCGGACGGCGCCGATCAGACCGAGCACGGCGCCTATAGCATACATCAGGTTGCAGCCGGCATCGAAATAGCCCGCTATGGTACTCGTGGCCTGGGTAATGCCTGCGTTGCCATCGGCGCTTTGGGCGCGGAGGATGGAGACGGAGAGCAACTGGGTGGCTATCATGGCGACGCGGAGCAGGGTCGCGGTGAACCGGCAGTTCAGGGATGCGGCTGCAGTAGGTCGGTGGATGGGGAATGCGGTCGCGGTGGACCGACGGATCAGCTTTTTCATACACTTTCTTTTGTGGTTAATAATTGTTTTTGTTCCTGGACCTTTTGTTTCAGGGCCTGGATGAGTTCCTCCGGGTGATACTTTCTCGCCTGGGCATGGAGGATGGTTTCTTCCAGAGAATTGAGTACATTGTCCATCCATTCTTCCCGGGGCCGGCCGGTTGAGAAGGCCGGGAGGCCGGGATCCTGGTGAGGACCAAGACCGCTAAAGGGTTCCCCTTGCGGCCGGTAATATCTCCTGGCAATCAGACCATAGTAGACTGCGAGGAGGATAATCAGGAGTGTCCAGTAGGTGGACCAGCTTATGTGTACCATTTTTTTTGCCTTTTGTTCGAGCACAAAAAAACGAAGTCCACCCACAAAAAATCACTCCCAACACTCCTAGGAGTGTTGCCATTTTTCGCCCAAGCGACTGCAATACAATAGATTGTAAAACATGAAGTCTGTCATTTTTCTTTCTGGCCCCGTAGGCGCGGGCAAAAGCACCGTCGCTCGCGAAATGATCGCGTCGTCGCCCGGTCCTACCATTTATATAGAGGGAGACACGTTCTGGTCTTTCATTGCCAAGGGCGCGGAAAGCCAAAGCCGTAGTAAGAATTTTAAGATGATCATGACGGCAATGACAGCCGCCGCTGTGCCTTACGCGCTGTATGGGTATGAAGTCATTCTGGACTTTTCTATTCCCCCCTGGTTCCTTGAAACCGCACTTAAGGTTTTAAAGGTAAAGGAGGTGCTCCTTCATTATGTGGTGGTAAGGCCCAGCGAGGCAGTATGTGCGGCGCGGGCCGCCACCCGCACGGAAGGCACTATTGCAGATTATACCCCCTATTCGGAGCTGTATTCTTCCTTTGATGAGGCGGAGAGATATATGATCGGGGGTGATGAAATCGAGGCTGTATTGCTGGCAGAACGCATCTGGGAAGGGGTTCGGGCGGGAAGGTTTATCGTTTCATGATTTAAAATACCGTCAAAAAAATGATAATCAATTACATTAATCTTTCTATCTTAACAATAGAATACTATTGCTATGCCTGCCAAAGACGATGTCCAGAGCCACGTTTTGAACTTTATCAACGCCTTTACCAACATTAACGTTGATGACTTAACCAGTAAATTTCTGGATACGAAATTAACCGATGCGCCTTTCGAGTTTGACAATCCAAGCACCGCCGCACTAACATTAACGCTGAGAGGATACATACAAAATACCAGTCCAAGCCAAACTATTCTGGTCACCGAAGTCCGGTCAGATGGGTTAACGTTACAGGGTTTAATCGACCTCGTGTTCAGCAAATTTAAATGATGCTACCACCATGAAATACCTGTTATTGGCGCTTACCATTTTTGTCCTGCAAAAGTCCCATGCACAAACCTCGACTACCGATCGGCATTGTGATTCGATTATGCGCAAAATAATTGATTCGACAGTGAAGGCTAAAGTGGATTCTATTGAGGCTAAAAAAAAGAAAGCCGACAAAAAGGAAGACAAGAATGTACTCGACTGGCTTTCCAATAGCGGGTTCTCTATCAGAAAGGGGTTCTCCCCTTCTTCCAAAGATGATGCAAACCCCGCCAGCGCTTTTTGGTATAAGAATTTCATCACCAATTTCAGCTACACAACCGTTGACGTGGGCGCAAAATATAAAGGATATGAGTTTGGAAAAAGGAAATCCTCCTTTCTTATTTTCCCAAAGATGGAATGGCATAAAAACGAGGACACTACGAGCAAAAGCAAGAATACGTGTAATACACTCACCGGAGGTATCAATATAGAATACTATTATAGCGTCACACCGCGCTTCACTCCTTTTATAGCCGGTATTGCCGATTACAAGGATGATTACATCAAAAAACTGGAAACCATTGACCTATCAGCGTATGTTTCTATTTTCTGTATCCCCTCCTTTCTACCGGGTAGCCTAAGGGTAAGGGACCCCAAAAGTGACGGGCTCATCTTTAGGTACTATCCTTATACGGGCATTGAATATTACAGGAGTACAGGCGCGTCCGCTCAATCCACTTCGTTTTGGGCCTCCCGGCTCTCGGTCGAGTTAAACCCGCTACCGAAATACCTGCAGTTCGTCTTTGATTACACGTACCGGGTAAAAATATCCGACAATCTCTACAAACAGGGAGACGTTTTTTGGTTGTTGGTAGGCGTCAATCATTATTTCGACGCCAAACACAGATTAGGAATAGGCCTTGATTATAACGAGGGAAGCGACCCTAACAACAGCTTCGTCAGGACCAACAAGATTGACCTCTGTTTCAAATTGAAAGTTTAAGGCAGTTTCACAATGATCTTTCCAATGGTCCTGCCGCCCTCCATCTGTTCATGGGCCTTCTGCATGTCTTCGAAAAGGAAGACCTGATCTATATGCGGCTGAAGCTTTTCATTTCCCAGGAGCTCGGCTATTTGTTCCATATTCCTTCCGCTGGGCTTTACCATCGTATGCAATGCCGTTACCTGTTTTGCCAGGGCCTTAGCTTTAATATCCTCGGAAACACCGGA
>Ga0302312_10001014_pt1 | contig 17819 bp, 21 predicted proteins | sample III_Palsa_N2_1_FD_200529 | JGI IMG/M metagenome (GOLD analysis project Ga0302312, IMG submission 200529) | Peat permafrost microbial communities from Stordalen Mire near Abisko, Sweden - III_Palsa_N2_1 | ecosystem: Environmental > Terrestrial > Soil > Palsa > Peat permafrost | place: Sweden... | reverse complement strand
TTTCTCATGACAAACACTCCCGTTGAGTTTAATTAAACTTACAAACTAATTTTAGACAAATTTTTACCAATCTGCCAAATCATCATGCCCTGAACTACGGTCTAAACAACGCCTGGATTGCCTCCTTGGGAGACACCTCGCCTTTGATGATCCGTAATACTTGCTCGGCAACTGGCAATCTTACACTATAAGTCCTAGACAATGCACATAGTTGTTCAACATTATGCACTGCTTCAACAACTTGACCAATCTCATTTAATGCTTCGTTTGCTGTCAACCCTTTTGCCAAAGCCAACCCAAAACGACGATTACGCGATTGATTGTCAGTACAGGTTAAAATAACATCCCCACATCCTGCAAGCCCCATGAGCGTTTCCGCCCGCGCACCGAGCGCATCTCCCAGACGCATCATCTCTGTTAATCCCTGTACCATCAAGGCCGCTCGGGTGTTAGCCCCAAATGAAGCCCCATCAGAAATACCCACCGCAACACCCAACACATTTTTGACAACGCCACCTAGTTGAACACCCATCACATCATCTGTCAGCGTGATCCTAAAATTATCCTGATTAAACCTTGTCATCAGATCTTGACCAAAGCCCTGATCTTTGGTCGCCACGGCTACAGCAGTTGGGATCTCTGCTGCAACTTCTTTGGCAAAACTGGGACCTGATAAAACAGCATATCGTGGCGTTTTGGGCAACTCACGCGCTAACACTTGATGAAAAAACAAGCCTGTTTCAGGCTCAAGCCCTTTGGTTGCCCAAATGAGCCGATGCTCCTCTGATAAAAAAGGTTGGATAGTCTTTAAAGCTTCGCCAAAAGCATGGCTTGGGACCACGATTAAAATATCCTGGATAGCGTCTAGGGCCTCGCTCAATTCATGACAAACCACTAACCCTTCAGGCAAAGGCATCCCTGGCAAATAGCGCGTATTCATCCGATCCTTTGCCAGGCTTTCCAGGAGCGCTGTATTGCGATCCCATAAATGAACGACTTGACCATTTCTGGCCAACAGCATCGCTAAGGCTGTCCCCCAAGATCCGGCACCGAGCACTGCAATGGGCGGTGGTGTTAATGCATGCATTAGTTTGGCGCCGTGCTTGCTGATACAGTTTCGTGTTCACTCTCTTTTGTGCTCGCGTGCTGGGCATACATCGCATCAAAATTAAGCGGTGGTAAAATTAACTGAGGGAACCCACCCTTCGTGGCTAAATTTGAAACCACTTCGCGCACATAGGGAAAAAGCACCGTCGGACACGCTGTGGCTAATATTTGTTTGATCTGCTCTGCTGGAAAATTCCTGAGCGTAAAAACACCTGCTTGCTCTACTTCAATCAAAAAAGCATTTTTTTCGGTTTTCTCTTCCCCGAGCTTCGCGGCAACCGTGACGTTTAGAACAACTTCGTACAACGCTTCTGCTTCGGATAATAGATGTGATGCTGTCTTTAAATCAAAATCAATTTTTGGTTTCCATTCTTCCTGAAAAACTTGCGGGGAATGTGGTGCCTCAAAAGAAATATCTTTGACATAAACGCTATGGACATTGAAAACAGGATCGTGTGAATGCGCATCGTGCCCATTCATTTTAGCCGCATCCACCTTCTGTTCATTTTCAGTTGTTTTATTCATCATGGTTATCCTTTAATGTTCGAGTAAACGAAAAAGTTCGCCTTCTTCATAGAGCTTTTTTAAATCGCTAAAACCACCCACCGCTTGATCGCCAATAAAGATCTGAGGAACTGTCCGACGACCGCTTAAGCGCTCCATTTCTGCCCGTTTTTCCGCATCTTTATCCACCAATATTTCTTCATAAGCAATGCCCTGGCTATTTAATAATTCTTTGGCATTCACACAATAAGGACAAACGGTTGTGCTATAAACAGTGACTTTTTTCATCTTTCCTTCGCTCCTTGTTAGGATTTTACTAAAGGTAAGCCTTGTGCTTTCCAAGCCTGTATGCCGCCATTTAACACCATCACTTTTGTAAAGCCTTGATCAGACAATGTTTTGCCTACCTTCGCAGCCTCTTGCCCTAAGTTGCACACAACAATGACTGGCTTATCTTTGTGCTTTATTAAAGCTGGCATGCGTTTCTCTAATAAAGAACTAGGGACATGTTCGGCGCCTAAAATATGCCCTGCCGAAAAAATCGCGTCTCCACGAATATCCAGGAGGACGGCCCCTTCACGATTCATCCATTGCACCACACTTTCAGGCGAAATTTTTGGAACCCCAAGCCGTCTATCAAACACTTCGTTCACTAACAGCAAGAGTAGCACAACCCCTAGGAGTATCGATAAAATCCAGTGATTAGTCATCAAATCAACAAACTGATGTATCATGTATCGTCATCCTCAAAAGTAAAGCGCAATTATATACGAAACAAACCGTTACCGCACACCTAAAAAGATTGAACTTCTGATGCCTCTTCTAGTCTCTACCAATAGGTAAGATTCTACAAGGTCCACCAAAATGCCTCAAAAGAACCTATTAGGCGATCCAGCTTCTATTGAAGTGCAAGCGTTATTTAGAAATGCCAAAGCTTTTTTCGAAGATCCATCGGTGATTGCACAAAACAAAATAATATTCAAAATGACCATTAATAATCTTCCCTTTGCTGTTATCCAGATTCCATCCTCTAAACCTGGTGGAATTCCCACGCTCTATGCTATCAAAGAAAATACTTCTTTAGGGCAGGGTGCTTTTGGTTCAGTGACCATTGGACAAACTGAAGACGGTTCCTGTTTTGCTGTTAAATGTCAATCCAGAGACGACGACGAATTCATGCCTAGATCCGTAGAAACGGCGCTGAGCCAATCAGGACGTTATTACGGTAAGGCTGTAGATACAGATGAAAACAGGTTTTACAGTGTTTTTTCTCTAGAAAGAAGTCAAGAGTTGTTCAAAAAAATCTGGAAAAATTTTGACAAAAAGAAACAGCACAGCATTCCCTATCAAGAACGCCTGGTCATTGCTCTTAAAGCTGCTTATGATATTCACTTCACTCATTCAATGGGTATTATTCATAATGATCTAAAGCCGCAAAATTTGATGAGTGACACCAGGAAAAGCAAAACTCTCGGAAAAGACATTTCCGTTAAAATAATAGATTGGGACTTTGCAATGAAACTTCCAGAAGGGAAAAAATTTGTTGAGGGTGACACCAAAGGAACGTTAGGTTATATAGCACCTGAGGTAGAAAATCGTCGTTTTTATCTTGCATCCGATATTTATTCATTAGGAAAAATATATGAACAAGATCTTCTTTTGCCAAAAGAGTTGTTTGAGGCATTAACTCATAAAAGCCCCAGTGAAAGACCTAAGATACTAGCAGTTATCCAAAATTTACTGGCGGAATTAAAGAAACAAAAAAACCTTGACGCAAAGGCTCTTGAATTCATCAACGTTTGTGAAAACCATCTTAAAGCATCTCAATCAAGCTCCGAGGCTCTATCCGCCATCACTCCAGCCTGCGTCTACACGAAAAAGCAAGAAATGATCCTTCAGGAAATTCAGAAGATAATTTCAAAGCTAGAAAAAGAATATCCTGACTTTCAGAAAGAAATACAAAGAATTATCACTGAAAAAAATGGGGATCCGGACTCAAAAGCAATCATCTTAAAAGGTTACCTTATTGCTAGCAAAATATTAGCTAAACTCCCCTCTGAGACAAGATATCTGCACGAGCTAATTCGTAAAATTGATAGCGTTTCTACTAAAGCAAAATTCCTGGGAGAGACTAGTTGCCACGATTTCTACCTTAAAAAAAATCACAACAATATGCCAGCGCCATTATTGCTATCCAAGCCAAAATCAACCACGCCATCAGCATTGCTAGAGACCCTCGGAAAAAAATTGACCCAAAAAAAGAAATAAAATCTTGATCTAGAGGAGCACTTTCTTTTATCCTTTGATATAATTTCTATTCTCGTTTATATTTTCCGTTGAACATCGACAACAAAATAAAGAGTACTCATGATCCCACGCCCTATTGCACTCATCGTCCTAGACGGCTGGGGCCAGCGGCCAGCTAGCCCCACCAATGCAATTACCACAGCGCACACCCCTACTTGGGACGCATTGCTCGCAAACTACCCCCACACCACGTTATCCGCCTCAGGGCTTGATGTCGGGCTCCCCGCTGGGCAAATGGGTAATTCGGAGGTTGGGCATCTTACCTTAGGCGCAGGCCGAGCAGTATTGCAAGATTTAACGCGCATCAATCACGCTATCGAAACAGGTGTTTTTGATCAAAACCCTGTTTTATTGTCGGCACTTGATAAAGTCTCTGGCACTAAACAAGCGCTCCATGTAATGGGATTGCTGTCCCCTGGTGGTGTTCATAGCCACGAAGAACATTTCTACGCACTGCTACGCTTAGCCGCCAAAAGAAATGTTTCTCGCATTTTTATTCATGCTTTTTTAGATGGCCGAGATACTGCACCGCAAAGTGCCAAAGCTTCATTAATGGCATTGCAAAAATGTTGCCGCGACTTAAAAGGAACTAAAGCCACCATTGCTTCTATTAGTGGCCGTTATTATGCTATGGATCGCGACCAGCGCTACGACAGAACCAAAAGAGTTTATGAATTACTCACCGAAGAAAAAGCACCTTATTTTTTCACCTCGGCAACAGAGGCATTAATGGCAGCCTATTCGCGACTTGAAACCGATGAGTTTGTCCAGCCCACACTCATCACGCCCACTGCTGCCATTCAAAACAATGATGTGGTGATCATGATGAATTTTAGATCGGACAGAGCACGACAATTAAGCCACGCTTTTCGCGATCCTGATTTTTCTGGCTTTACGCGATCGGTTTGTCCAACCCTCGCCGACTTGGTCACTTTAACAAACTATGATGCAACCTTAAACGCATCAATCGCTTTCCCTTCAGAACCTTTGGCAAATCTTTTGGGAGAATATCTCCAAAAAAATGGCTTAAAACAACTTCGGATTGCTGAGACTGAAAAATATGCACATGTCACTTTTTTCCTAAACGGCGGTCGCGAAATACCTTTCTTAGCAGAAGATCGAATTTTAATTCCGTCTCCCAAAATCGCAACCTATGATCTCGCCCCCGAAATGAGCGCTGTTGAATTAACCGAACAATTCGTTCTGGCTATTCGTCAACAAAAATATGATGTGATCATTTGCAATTATGCTAATGCTGATATGGTCGGCCATACGGGCCATTTTACCGCAACGGTTAAAGCAGTTGAATGTCTTGATGCTTGTCTCGCTAAAGTCATGGCAGCTTTAAAAGAAGTAGGTGGGGAAGCATTAATAACGGCCGATCACGGTAATGCCGAAAAAATGCTAAACGAAGAAACCGCCACACCACATACTGCGCATACTTTAGAACGAGTCCCCTTTATTTATATGGGCAGAGCTGCCGAAATAATGGATTCGACAGGCACGCTAAAAGACGTCGCTCCTACCTTACTCGTCCTTTTAGGACTTCCCCAACCAACTGAAATGACGGGGCACCCGTTATTGGCCTTAAAATAACTCTTTTCCTTGGCTGTCAAACTGCTAAGTTCTTGATTATACTGTGTGAGGAAAACGAAAGGTCATACGCCTAGCCGTGATTCACCATCCAAGTAAGTTAAGCACATATCTTTGGAGATTTGATGTATGTTGTTAGCCAATAAAAAAATGGTTCTGGCACTGGCCAAAGCAGGGTTGTTCAGCCTCTTATTATCTGCCCCGCTTTCTCTGTGCCAAGCAGAAGATCCTACCGATGCAACACTCCCGATTGTTGATCTGCAAAAATTTACAAAAGTTATCGACTATGTCAAAGAATATTATGTGAAACCCGTTGAAGACGATGTCTTATTTGAAAATGCGATTCGTGGCATGTTATCCGGACTTGATCCCCATTCAATGTATTTTAACAAAGAAGAATTTAACTCTCTGAAAGAAAGCACAACGGGAAAATTTGGCGGATTAGGGATCGAATTCTTGCCGGAAGATGGATTTCTACGAATCATCAGTCCCATTGATGGCACACCAGCGTATCGCGCCGGCATTCAACCTGGCGATCTCATCATCAAAATCAACGATACCTTAGTACAAGGCCTTAGCACACACGAGATTGTAGAGTCTTTACGCGGTGAAAAAGGAACCGAAATCACCTTAACTATTGTACGTCAGGGTGAAAACAAACCCCTAAAATTCACCTTAATTCGAGACACAATTAATGCCCAAAGCGTTAAGACTAAAATGTTAGATGACAATTTTGGTTATGTCCGCGTCTCTTTGTTCCAAAGTAATTCAGGCGCTGAATTTACACAAGCGATACAAACGTTAAAGAAAAATAATCCTCAGAAATTAAAAGGCATTATTTTAGATCTCAGAAATAATCCAGGTGGCGTGGTCGATGCTGCCGTGCAAATCGCAGACACTTTTCTAGATCGAGACAAACTAACCCAATACGACAGCGTGATTGTTTCCGCTAAGGGAAAATTGCCTAATTCACAAATTAAACAAAAAGCGCATGCGGGCGATCTATTAAACGGTGCCCCTATTGTGGTACTCATTAATAATGGATCGGCTTCTGCTTCCGAAATTGTGGCAGGTGCACTGCAAGATTATCGCCGTGCTGCAGTCGTTGGCATTACCTCGTATGGAAAAGGCTCTATGCAAGTGGTGATCCCACTTAAAGACGATTGCGGATTAAAACTCACCACTGCTTTATATTACACCCCAGCAGGGCGATCTATTCAGGCGACCGGGATTCAACCCGATATTATTATTCCGAATATCAAAGTACCCGCTCCAGAAGATCAAGCCAGTATGGAAACATTGATGATCAGAGAACAGAATTTACAAGGCCACTTAGAAAATGGAAATAAAAAACAGCCTGCAGCGGCAGGGGATAGTAAAGAACCTGCAGCCAAACCACCAGCTAAAATGCAGACACCGACACCGCGTTCTTCTTTACCAGATGCCACTAATTTAATGTACACGGATTATCAGCTGTATGAAGCATTTAACATTTTGAAGGCGTTAACAATTAACAGCGTTAGTGCTAAAAATAAGTGATACATTAAAAATTTTAATGTATCACTACTGACGCCGACGTTTATGGCTCCTTTCTTCTAAGTCTGCTAGTGATGATGATTCTCCACCTTCAGCAGCCCACGTAATTAGTGCCGAGGATGGTAATCCTGGAGTCTCTGGAGCATTAGGTGTTCCTTGATTGATTATTGGAGCTGCTTCCTCTCTCTCCATTTGTTGCATTAGTTCTCCTTTAGCACTCTCTTGGACAGGAGCCTCAGCTGTAGGTGATTTTCCAGAGACTGACTCGTTTGGCAACGTACCTCTTCCCAATTCCATCCCTCTTTCCAATTCTTCAAGATCTTTTTCATTTACACTATCCCAATCGAAAGAACCACTAACCGTGCTTAGATCAGCGTTAACTCGTTCACGTTTCACCTTATCCTGTCTAGCAGGAAGTGCAGCATGTTTATCACCGATTGAGTCTAAGATAGATTGTAAAAACGGTGTACAAGTTTTATTATCGCCAAAAGTAGTAGAACAAGATTCCTCTTTAGTAAAAAAACAGGCAGAAACAACTCGTAAAGGTTCAATACTTATGTAGCTTAAACTAAGCTCACGGAGAGTCTGATTTGGTGGCAAATAAGATATTTCTGTAAAATTAATGCTATTGTTAAAAAGAGAAAGCTTTTGAAGCTTAGGATTTCTTAACAAAGCAACAAAACCTCTAGAAGTAATGACATTTTGGCTTAAGTCTAAAGATTCAATTTGTTGGCTTGAAGATAAGATTTCAGCCCCTACATCTGTAATATTGTTAACTCCTAAATTAACCACTTTGAGGCTTCTGTTGACGGCAATCGCTTGTGCCCCTCTATCAGTTATACCGCATTCACTCACATCTAATTCTCTAAGAGTTTTACTCTCTGCTAATGCAATTAGCCCATCATCTCCAAGCATTGTCCCAGCAAGATTTAATTTTTCTAAGGAGCTGTTCGCTAAAAAACGAGCTCCTTTAATGCCTACAGGATTTCCTCTTGAGAGATCAAGTTCTTTTAACCCAGCTTTTGCTAGCACTTCAACGCCTCTATCTCCCACCAAATTACAGTATAAATTGAGGCTTATAATTCGTGGACAGGCTTGCAATGCATCGGTTAACTGAACTGCTTCTGTATCAGTAATGCCTTGAGACGATAAGTCTAAGTGGTTGTCAGGATATGTACCTTGAGAAATTTGTTCTATTAATCCAAGCTTAAAAAGCACCGTATTTCTCCTTTTCTTTGTTTAAAGGATACCTTAATTCAACTACAAATTGGAGACTATCTAATTTCAAAAAGGTTATTATCTAAAAATTTCATAGCCATTTCTAATGATTTTATTTTTAAAGGTTTTTTTGAGTGTAGTAAAAAAGAATGCCGTGGTGCCAGGCATTGAGATAAGTGATTAAAAAAATTGAAACTTAAGCTGCGACAATATCTATTTGCAAAATAATGCTTTTTAATTTATTAATCGCATTCTTTTCGAGCTGACGCACCCGCTCAGGCGAAATACCATACTCTGCTGCTAAAATTTGTAGTGTTGCTTTCTTTTCGACTAACCATCTTTGCTGCAAAATATGTTGGCTGCGCGCATCTAATTGCTGCAAAGCCTGCTGAAAACGTTTATCTGAATACAATGCCCAATTTTGCGCTTCTAATTGCGTGGCAGGATTTGCTGCTTTATCTTCGAGATATTCTGCTGGCACTAATGCTCGCTTTTCTTCTCGCTCACCACTCTCATCCGAAGACAAATCAAATTGCACATCTCTGGCATTTAAGCGCTCTTCCATTCTTCTGACTTCTACTGCTGGAACACCTAAATCACTCGCAATGGTCGCAATCTCCTCTTCGGTACTCCAGCCTAAACGCTTGCGAGCACTTCTTAAATTAAAAAATAATTTTCGTTGTGCTTTGGTGGTTGCGACTTTAACAATCCGCCAATGCCGTAACACATATTCATGAATTTCGGCTTTGATCCAATGCACCGCAAAAGAAACCAAACGTACGCCGATGGTGGGATCAAAGCGCTTTACTGCTTTCATTAAACCAATAGCGCCTTCTTGAATTAAATCTGCCAACGGTAATCCATATCCGAGATATCCTCGCGCCACACGCACCACATATCGTAAATGCGCTAAGACTAATTTTTGGGCTGCCTGCAGATTGCCTTCTGCTTGATACAGAGTGGCCAACTGGTACTCTTCTTCCTGCGTCAAGAACGGAATTTCGCTCACCCGCTGGATATAGGCCTCAATATTGCCAATCGGCAATTGAGGTCCAGCTAATTGTAAGGTACTTTTCACATTTTGGAACATTATATTTACCTCTAGAAAGCCTTATTTTAACATTCTGTCCTGAGTACTGCCAACCCCTTATAACTGTATTTATTAACAGCCTTATTCAACTATTTCCTGAAATAAACTATGATATTCTTCATCTTTGTAACCAGGAGCGATGCATGAGCCATTATCCACAGACTCGATTAAGGCGAATGCGGCAGTCAGAATTTTCTCGCCGCCTGATGCGCGAAAACGCCTTATCGGCAAACGACTTAATTTATCCGCTCTTTGTGCAAGCCGGAGACAATCAAAAAGATCCCATTCTCTCGATGCCTGGAATACATCGCTTTAGCCTCGATTTACTCTTAGAGGAAGTTGCCACCGTTGTTGATCTGAACATCCCAGCGATTGCGTTATTTCCGGTCATCCCCCCAGATGAAAAAACAGCCGATGGTAGAATGGCCTATCATCCAGAAGGACTCACCCAACGCAGCATTCGGGCGCTGAAAAAAAACTTTCCAACCCTCGGGATCATTGCAGACATTGCGCTGGATCCTTTTACAACCCATGGACACGACGGGATTATCGATGCAAGCGGCCACGTTTTAAATGATGAGACCAACGATATTTTGGTGAAACAGGCACTTTCTTTAGCAGAGGCAGGCGTTGATGTGGTTGCGCCCTCTGACATGATGGATGGCCGTATTTTAGCGATTCGACAGGCGTTTGAAACACAGCGCTTTTTTCATACCAAAATCTTGGCCTACTCCGCTAAATATGCCTCTCACTACTACGGCCCTTTTCGAGAAGCACTGAATTCTAAACAGGCATTAGGGAAAGCCTGTAAAACAGGCTATCAAATGGATCCTGCCAACGGCGATGAAGCATTGAGAGAAATCGCGCTAGATATTCAAGAAGGCGCTGATATGGTGATGATTAAACCAGGCATGCCTTATCTTGATATTGTACGTCGTGTGAAAGATCGCTTTGAAATGCCCACCTTTGTTTATCAAGTGAGCGGAGAGTACGCCATGCATATGGCGGCTATTCAACAAGGGTGGTTACCTGAAAGAGAAGTAGTCATGGAATCGTTGTTGTGCTTTAAACGCGCAGGCGCTGATGGCATTTTAACTTATTTTGCAAAATCAGCTGCAGCGTGGCTATAATAACAATCGAATAAAACTCTGGGAGTCTACCTAAAACATGAGCCAAGTATCTTCCGTTAGCGATGCTTCTTTTGACACAGAAGTCTTACAATCTTCTTTGCCTGTTCTAGTCGATTTTTGGGCAGAATGGTGTGGCCCTTGCCGCATGATTGCCCCTATTGTGGACGAAATCGCTACTCAATATGAGGGAAAACTCAAAGTATTAAAGCTGAATGTCGACGAAAGTAGCGTCATTCCCGCAAAATACGGTGTCCGCGGTATTCCAACCCTGATGTTGTTTAAAGGGGGCAAAATGACTGCTTCAAAATCTGGGTATTTAACCAAATCCCAGCTTTCTGAATTTTTAGATAGCCACCCTTAACAACCATTGACAACCCAAATGGCAGGTGATATTCTCCCCCACTTGAACAGCAGATGCTATACTAGAAACGTCACTCCATCTTTCAACCTCAACTCAACCTATTAAATAAATATTGTTATGAACTTAACTGAACTTAAACAAAAGTCACCTACTGAATTAATGGAAATTGCTCACACGTTTGGCATAGACGACGTGGCCAGAGTGAGAAAACAAGAAGTAATCTTTGCCATTTTAAAAGCCCATGCCAAAAAAGGCGAAGGGATTTATGGCAGAGGGGTGCTTGAAATTTTACCCGATGGATTCGGCTTCCTGCGTTCGGCAGACAGCTCATATTTAGCCGGGCCAGACGATATTTATGTTTCTCCCAGCCAAATACGCCGCTTTAGTTTAAGAACAGGTGATGAGATTTATGGCAAGATCCGTCCGCCCAAAGAAGGTGAGCGATATTTTGCTCTGCTGAAGGTAGATGAAATTAATTTCGAAGCGCCAGAAATCACTCGCAATAAGATTGCCTTTGAGAATCTCACTCCTTTACATGCCGACGATCGTCTTGTCATGGAAATAGGAAATGGTAGTACGGAAGACATTACGACTCGAGTCATTGATTTAGTTTCTCCCACAGGGAAAGGACAACGGGGCTTAATCGTCTCGCCACCGAAAGCCGGAAAAACGGTCATGTTGCAAAACATTGCACACTCTATTGCGGTGAATCATCCTGATTGTCACCTCATTGTTTTATTGATTGATGAACGCCCAGAAGAAGTCACTGAAATGGCACGCTCTGTCCGAGGAGAAGTCATCGCCAGTACCTTTGATGAGCCTGCCAGCCGACATGTTCAAGTGGCTGAGATGGTCATTGAAAGAGCGAAACGTCTGGTTGAACACAAAAGAGACGTGATTATTCTTTTAGATTCTATTACCCGGTTGGCACGCGCCTATAACACAGTGATTCCGCCTTCTGGAAAAGTATTAACCGGTGGTGTGGATGCAAATGCACTGCACAGACCTAAACGCTTCTTTGGTGCTGCTCGGAAAATTGAAGAAGGCGGTAGCTTAACGATTTTAGCGACAGCTTTAATCGATACTGGCTCTAAAATGGATGAAGTCATCTACGAAGAGTTCAAGAGTACGGGTAATATGGAATTACATCTTGATAGACGTATTGCCGAAAAACGTGTTTACCCTGCGATTAACATTGCTCGCTCTGGCACCAGAAGAGAAGAATTGCTGGCTAAGCCAGAAGATCTCCAAAAAATGTGGATTTTACGTAAGCTCTTACATCCCATGGATGATTTGGCAGCCATGGAATTTTTGCTGGAACGTTTACGCGAAACGAAAACGAATGAAATATTTTTCGAATCGATGAAGCGCGCTGCTCAATAAAATTTTGTTTTGAGGCCTTTGTGTCTAAAGAAACAACGCACTTTGGTTATGAGACGATTCCTCTAGGTGCTAAAACAGCGCGTGTTGCTTCTGTTTTCCAAAATGTTGCCAAACAATACGACCTCATGAACGATCTAATGTCCTTCGGGCTGCATCGTCTTTGGAAGCGTTTAAGCATTGCTAAAGCCAACCTTCACCCCAACGATAGTATTTTAGATTTGGCTGGCGGAACAGGCGATCTCACGCTTTTAGCCGCAAAGCATTTAGGCGAGAAAGGCCATATTGTCTTAGCCGATATTAATTCGGCTATGTTACAAGAAAGTCGCAAAAAATTGGTGGATAAAGGGATCATTAAGCCCGTTTCATGGCTACAAACCAATGCAGAAACATTGCCCTTTCCAGAAAGATCTTTCGATAAAATTTTTTGTGGCTTTGGACTTCGAAATGTTACCCACAAAGATCGCGCCCTCAAAGAAATGCACCGTGTCCTAAAGCCCGGCGGTAGAGTTGTTATCTTAGAATTTTCTAAAGTACATTCCGACAAATTAAGCCGATGCTATGATCTTTATTCGTTTCACGTATTGCCAAGACTTGGGAAGCTTATCTGTGACGATCGGGAAAGTTATCAGTATTTGGCTGAATCTATTCGCATGCACCCTGATCAGGAAACTTTAAAGTCTATGCTACTCACTGCTGGTTTTGATCAGGCTGAATATCAAAATATTCAAGGGGGGATTGTGGCTTTACATGTTGGTTTTAAGAAAGCTTAACCTTTCATCTAAAAAAAAGCCCAGGGAGTATTAACAACCTGGGCTAATAACGTCAAGAGAGTTTGTTCCTTAGAACCGATAGGTTAAACCAAGATTAGCAGAATGTGCTTCTATTCTTTTACCGACATAGTTCAATTTTTCTGTTGAAAAATATCGATATTCGAGATTTAACCCCACCTGTTTATTTAAGGCGAATCTAACCCCTGCAATCCCTTGATAAGAAAGCACGGTGTTATGGCCCTGGTTTTGCACTTGTATTGGGCTAAAATTTGCTTTTACACTTGAAAAACCGATCCCGGCTCCTAAATAAGGGGCTGTCGGATAAGAGATCAATGATCCCTCAAACGGCAACCCAACGTAAATATTCCCCAAGGTTGATGTGATGTTTGCATGCCCCTTGGTCCCGCCAACTGTATATTTGGCGTTTGAATAGGAAGGCTCAAATTCCGCTCTATAATTAGAAAATTGGCTACCAACAGCCACCCTAAAATTAGGTGCAGTTCTAAAATGAGTTTCGGCACGCGTCGCATCGCTTTTCCAATGCTGAGTTTTTGAGATGCCAATTCCGATGGAAGCATAAGGCCCATCTCCAGGATGGCATACTGCCTCAGCTTCAGCTGCAGACACTCCTGCTGCTAGTAAGACCGGGATTGCTAAAAAACTAAGTGTAGACTTTTTCATAAAAACTCTCCTTCGTTAAATAAAATCAAGTGATATCTTGTATTCTCTTTTTCATAAAGCTCCCTCTCTATATCTACTATCTACTCCGTGTACTGCTCCGATAATAGCAGCAGAAAGAGTCGTCAATAGAATGAAAAAGTTCATCCACACCATTTGGCTTAACACGCTTGCTGTTTTATTAGCAGCATCTTCGGCCATTTGAACGGCTTTTTCTTTAGCCTCTCTGTAGGTGTTATACCATTCATCAATCATTTCATTAATTTTTTCTGGCCTTTCTCCGGTAATTTCTACCAAACTATTAGTCAATTCGCTTTTAGCTTCTGCATACGTCATATCATCCGAATCTAGATAGATTCGAATAAGTTTCTGTAATTGTTTTTTAACTTCTTGCCTTCTTTCGCCCTCTTTAGGCAACAAAGCGTCAGCTTTTTTATTAATTTTATCTACGACGGGTTGTAAATCTGGGATCATTTCTTTTATTTTACTACTGAGCCCAGGAGCCACATTTTTCACCCCTTCTAGGCCTTTATCCATTAAGGAAGCACTGCCGCTAATGGTAGATTTAGAAAAAGAAACAACATTGCCCAATATGCTAAGGGAACTGGTAAAAAGAGCGCCCGCAACAGTCAGCATCAGGATGAACGAAGTCAAGGTAGAAACACTCGCCACTATTATGCCATAAATAGAAGCTCCTAACGTAGATTGTGCATAACCTGCTCGTCCTGACACCCAACCTCCTATATATAAAGAGATGATGCCAGAAAGCATAAACCATATAAATGTCGCTATTCCCAGGGGTTTAATGACGGTGGCTTTAGGCGAGAATATAAAAAACCCTATCCCTGTCCCAAGTAAATTAAGGAGTAATCCTATTATTAGCGCAACGAGTACGCCCCCAATAATAGCGCTAGAGATAAAAAAAGGGGTGGGGTTTAAAAGAGTTGTATTTTCATGTGATGTGATTGGTTGCATTGAATGTCTCCTATACTTAAATCAAATCCATGTTTTGATCCTGGCATAAAAATATCCATTTGAATAATAGGACTTTCCCTATTTTAATGTTAACAAGCACCAAAAATTTACCTAAAAATTGACAGCTAAATAACTTTGGTGTAGGGTGAGGAAGATAAGACATTGATACCTTCTTGATTTTAGCGAGATAGTACGCTAATTTTAACCCTCACCCGCCCACCTGCGCTTTTGCTTCGGCGGGCACCCTCTCCCCCAAAGCAAGAGAGGGGGAAAAAACCAAGGGTTGCCGACGTATGCTGATCGCCTCTTTTTTAAATCGCTTACTGGCACTTGATCCTAAAGCGCCACTAACGCTGCAAAAGCTGCAGGGCAAAAAACTCGTTATTTCAATAACGTTTTCAGAAACTACTGCTGTTTATTCAGTGCTATTTAAACCCGAAGGCATCGAGCTCTATCCTAATGCTATCGATGATCCAGATGCTACCATTGCAGGACCTTTTCATGTCTTTTTATCTTTAGTCAATCCCAAAAATATTCGAAAGACTGCCAAAACGCTTTCTTTCTGCGGAGACATAGAAACCCTAGAACGAGTGCAACAGCTAATCGCTACACTTAATATTGATTGGGAAGAATGGCTATCAATTTGGATCGGTGATATGGCCGCCCATCAAACAGGCAATGCCTGGCGCTATGCTCGCCAAAGCCTTAGCGCATTTTGGCAACAACTCTCTGGCATGACCGCAGAATATTTGTCTGAAGAATCTGACCTTATTCCCACTCGCTCTGAAGTCAATGATTACTTAGAGGGCGTTGATATTGTAAGATCAGATTTTGCCCGTTTAGAACTGCGTTTAAACACGCTATTATCCCTAAGAACATCGGTTACTTTATGAAAAATATTTATCGCACCCTTCAATTACTATTCATTGGCCATCGATTATTCAAACGTCGCTTAAAAACCGAAATTCGGGGCCAATACTGTCGAGAAGCCTTAGAAAAAATGGGGCCTATCTTTGTTAAATTTGGCCAATTGCTCTCGACCCGCCCTGACATTTTCCCTCCCGATGTTTTAAAAGAGTTAAAAAAATTACAAGACAATGTCCCTCCTTTTTCAGGGGCAATAGCCAAAAGAATGGTGGAAGTCTCTTTTAAACAACCGGTGACCGAACTCTTTCAAGATTTTGATCTAACGCCACTTGCTGCAGCATCTATTGCACAAGTTCATCCCGCCATACTGAATAATGGTGATAAAGTGGTGGTAAAAATATTGCGCCCCCATATCCATCAGCAAGTGAAGCAGGATCTCGAACTGCTCCATTTTCTCGCCAAATGGGCAGAAATAGTTTGGCCTACTGCTAAAAAGTTCAAAGTACGTCTGTTGGTTGCCGAATTTAAAAAAATATTAACCGAAGAACTCGATTTAACCCGTGAGGCAGCTAACGGCTCACAATTAAAACGAAACTTTAGCCATTCTCCACTACTTTATGTCCCTAAAATTTATTGGCCAATGGTTAAAAATACTGTTTTAGTGATGGAGAGAGTCGACGGTATTCCGTTATCTAATCTGCAACTTATCCATCAGCAAGCCTTTGATCATAAAAAACTTGCTGAAACATTACTGGAAATATTTTTCACCCAAGTTTTTACGCATCGTTTTTTTCATGCTGATATGCACCCCGGCAATCTGTTATTGTCAGAAAACTCTGTGAAACAACCCGCCTATATCGCCGTTGATTTTGGGATCATGGGCACGCTCACGAAAGCTGACCAATATTACCTCACCGAAAATCTGCAGGCTTTTTTAAAAAGAGATTACCATCGAGTCGCTGAGTTGCACGCGGCTTCCGGTTGGGTTTCTAAAAAAACACGTTTAGATGATTTCGAAGCTGCTATTCGAACGGTGAGCGAACCTATTTTAGAACAATCTTTAACAAAAATATCCTTTGGGGCATTACTCTTAAAATTATTTCAAACGGCTATGCAGTATGATATTGATATTCAACCGCAATTGCTTTTATTTCAGAAAACTTTACTCAATGTCGAAGGGCTCTCGCGTGAATTATATCCTGAAATTGATCTGCTCGCTACCTTAAAGCCATTGCTAGAAACATGGGTTAAAGATCAGCTGAGCGTTTCTACTTTGATCCAAAAACTGAAAGCAAATGCCCCTCTATGGCTAGAAAAAATAGCGGAAAGGAGTTTCTGATGAGTATGAACTGTATTTTTTGCAAAATTATTGCCAAACAACTCCCAACAGCATTACTCTATGAAGACGAATTTGTCGTTGTCTTTAAAGACATTCACCCTAAAGCCCGCGTTCATTTGCTAATAGTCGCAAAAGAGCACATTCAAAGCTTGGCGCATTTTTCCAAAGAAAAAGCAGCCTTAGCCGCACATATGTTGCTCCTATTGCCCTCATTAGCCTTAGCGCAAGGTTTAGAGGCAGGTTTTAGAACAGTGATTAATACCGGCAGCGGTGGCGGCCAGGAAATTGATCATATTCATTTTCATTTACTAGGCGACAACGCCTCCTCGAAATTGTCAGGAGAAAAATGATGGGCTTTGGTGGTATCAGTATCGGATCACTTTTATTAATTTTTTTGATTGTAGCTGTGCTTTTTGGGACAAAAAAATTGCAGAGTGTTGGAGAAGATTTAGGACAGGCTGTGCGAAACTTTCGTAAAGGCTTCCAAGAAAACTCCACTGACAAAAATTCGCCAAAACCTGAGGAGTAAAAGGATGAGTTTTTGGGAATGTATGGTTATTTTAACAGTCGCTTTGCTAGTGATTAAGCCCGATAGACTCCCAGAAATGGCCTACTATACAGGCCGCCTTTTGGGACGCCTTAAACGATTAGCAGAACACATTCAAGAAAAATATCATTTGTTTTGGTGAATACATTCGCTCATCTCATTGAACTACGATCGCGCATTATTCATTGCGGTATTGTGATTATCCTCTTGTTTTCAGCACTTTTTACTATCGACGAAAAACTATATACTTTTATCGCAGCTCCTCTCCTAAAAAAATTACCCGTTGGCAGCCATTTAATTGCAATAGACGTCACAACGCCTTTTATGGTGCCGATGAAGCTCGCCTTAGTCATGGCTATTTTATTAGCTGCGCCTTTTATTTTTTATCAATTATGGTCTTTTATTGCTCCTGGC
>Ga0302312_10001010_pt1 | contig 17846 bp, 12 predicted proteins | sample III_Palsa_N2_1_FD_200529 | JGI IMG/M metagenome (GOLD analysis project Ga0302312, IMG submission 200529) | Peat permafrost microbial communities from Stordalen Mire near Abisko, Sweden - III_Palsa_N2_1 | ecosystem: Environmental > Terrestrial > Soil > Palsa > Peat permafrost | place: Sweden... | reverse complement strand
AACGAGAATTACCCACGTATTTTTTGGACACGCAGGATCATTCGCGACGGTTCAAAATATCTTGGTCCGTATGCATCGGTAAGTATGATGCACAATATTTTGGGTTTGATAAAAGAAACCTATCCGTTGCGTACCTGCAACCTGCCGCTAACCCGTCAGAATATTGAAAAAGGAAAGTTTAAGGTTTGTTTAGAGTACCAGTTAGGTAATTGCAAAGGCCCATGCCAGGATTTTCAAACCGAAAATGATTACGACCATAACATTGGCGAAATAACCGATATCCTAAATGGTAAAATAGGAGCGGTGCTGCGTGGATTACGGGCTGATATGGAAGAAGCCATCAACAGCATGAACTATGAGTTTGCGCATAAACTGAAAAGGAAATTTGAGTTGCTGGAGAACTACCAGAGTAAATCGACGGTAGTAAATTCATCCATTACAGATATTGATGTTTTCAGCATTGCATCCGAAGAGAAATATGCCTTTGTTAACTTTTTAAAGATAATGAATGGCACTATCATCCAAACCCAAACCATCGAACTTAAAAAGAAACTGGATGAGACGGATGAGGAATTGCTAACATTGGCTATATCCGAGTTCAGGAGTCGTTATAACAGCCATTCTAAAGAGATCATTGTGCCTTTTAAGGTTGATGTTGATGATAGCTCATCCATCAAATTTACGGTACCTAAACTAGGCGAAAAGAAGAAACTGCTGGAGCTATCACAAAAAAATGTATTATTCTTTAAAAAGGAAAAGATAGACCAATACGAAAGGCTTAATCCCGAGGTAAGAACCGAACGTTTGCTAACCCAAATGATGAAGGATTTGCGCATGAACCAGCTACCAAGGCATATCGAGTGTTTTGATAACTCTAACTTTCAGGGTAAATACCCGGTTTCTGCTATTGTGGTGTTTAAAGATGGTAGGCCATCTAAAAAAGATTACCGCCATTTTAATGTGAAGACAGTTGTTGGTCCGGATGATTTCGCGACGATGGAGGAGGCTGTTCACCGCCGTTACCGCCGGATGCTGGATGAAGGTACCGAATTACCGCAACTAATTGTCATAGATGGGGGTAAGGGGCAGTTATCATCGGCCATGAAAAGCCTTAAATTATTAGGGATCGAAAAGCAGGTTACTATTATCGGTATCGCCAAACGCTTGGAAGAGCTATATTACCCCGGCGATCAATATCCCCTATATCTCGATAAAAAATCAGAAACCCTCAAAGTTATCCAGCAGCTGCGTGATGAAGCCCACCGTTTCGGTATTACCTTTCACCGCAAAAAACGTGATCAGGGTACTTTAGTTACTGAACTTGACCTGATTGAAGGTATCGGTAAAACAACCTCAGGCAAGCTATTGAAATACTTCAAATCTGTTAAAAAAGTTCGCGAAGCAACAGAAGCTGAATTGATGGAAGTGGTAAACACCAAGCAGGCTAAAGCCATTATAGCTTATTTTAGTGCGAAGGCTATCGAGCAATAATATTAGGAACCGTCATTGAGAGAAGGAACGACGTGGCAATCCCGACTGCGCATAATCGCCCTGTAAATAGGGGATTGCCACGCTATCGCTCGCAATGACGATAGAGGATGGCAATAACTAGTAAAACAAAAAAGGGAGCGTTTACGCTCCCTTTAAATCTCAAATCAAATCACTAATTCTAATATTGCCATAGATTAAGTTCCCAGTCCATTAAGGATTTTTTCACCTTTTCGGCCTCGTATAGCTTGTCTATACCTTGGGCGTAATCTTTAATACGTTCGTCTTTATCATTAGATACTTTTACGATGTAGCTATCAAATAAGCGTTTCATAAAAATATCATCAAAGCTTAAACCGGTTGCATCGCTGTGTTTGTTAGCTACTTCTTTAACCGCTAACACTTGGCGGGCATCAGGGAAATAGATCCAGAAAGCTGGTTGATAATCAACATCAAGATTACCTGCTTTTGGTTTAACTAATGGTGCTATACCTACAATACGCGGTTCAAAAATTCCACGTTGCCTGTCAAATAACCAGTCTTCTTTTAAACGGAATTTAACAACACTATCAGGATTAAATTCACCAGCAACAATAGTTGAACCTATTTTATTACCGTCTTTATCAAATTTATCTACAACAGAGCTGTCGGCCATTCTGCTTTTTGCCTGCTCAGGTGTTAAAGGACGAGAGAAGCTGTCACCATCCGGATCATTTTTAGGATCAGGAGTAGCATCGTATGCGGTTAATTCACCATTAGCAACAGCGTTCATTAAAACATCAATCAACCTTGCTTTAGGCGAAGCCAGGTAAGTATTCATCTTCATCCGAAGATCAATCTCACGCCAAACTCGTTTTTGGTAAGCTACATCAGCCTCGCGCAAGCTTGGATATGGAGTAACCCTTGCATTTTGGATATTGGTTTTTTTGTAATAACCATCCAAAGGCCTGTCAAAAGGTTTTAACGGTGTAGTAGAAGCAGGAGCAGCCGACTGTGCTTGCAACGCAGTACTTTGCGGTGTAGGTGCTTGCTTGGCAGCAACCGTTTTCTTTTTTACAGTTTTCTTTTTCCTTTGCGCAAACGAAGCTGTGCATGCTAAGCAAAGTACAATAAGTAAAATGTTCTTTTTCATAATATTTTTAATTTGCACTTATAACAATTGGGTCTAATCCACGCTGCGAACCATCAGGGCCAACAGCAACAATATCTTTAAATACAATAGTGGTTCCTGAGGTAACGGTGTTCATTGCTGAACGCATAGCACTGGATAATTCACTACCGCTTGCAGACAGTATAATAACATCCTGACGAGGTTTGGCTATAAGCAGGGTAAACCTTGTTACAGTAAATTTGGCATCAAAATCAAAGTTATCAAGTTTGGCAAACACCCTATCCTGAGAGCGTATGTTGGCTGCGCTGGTATTACCACCGCTTTTACCAGCAAATTCTGGCTTTGGATCAGGAATACGTTTTACACGAAACTCAGATGTACCCAAAACTAATCCTTTATCACCCATAACGGTGATTTTAGCACTGCCAATGGCTTTTACATCTGCCGTATAATGCCCGCCTGAGCCGCCGCTTATTGAACCACCGCTCATACTGATTTTTAAGCTGCTTGTAGCTACTCCCGGAGCTGATACTGTTACCGGGTTAGGTACGCCAATATACAATACATTCATTTTATCCGGAGATACTACAGCAGATGGTTTAGCCACCATATACGAACCATTGATTGGATAACTTTTTGGCGGGCCATCTACTTGTTTAACAAGTAAAGTTCCTGTCCAGGTTTTTAACCCGTCACCACTTGCAATTGTGGTGTAAGTACCTACACCATTTGATGTGTGTACTGTTGCACCATCAACAGTTATAGTGGGATCTGAATGAGAGTCATAAGCAGACAAATAAATGTCAGCCTTGTATGGTTGCCCAGCAATTACATAATTGCTATTAGGAACAGCAACTGCCCTAAACTGGTCAAGTGTTACTTGTGCCTGATCAACTTCGCCTAATATCTTTTTAACAACCTCGTTTTCGGCATTTTTGGTGTCTGATTGAATTTTAATCAATGCGGTCATCGCGGCTGCCATTGGGATACCTTCGCCAAAGTTTGCGTTTTCCCAATCTTTATCGGGGAAACCACTAATATGCGGTGGGGCAGGTGCATCTAAAGATAAATTAACACCTTCTTGCTCTTTAGGGCTTAATAGCGCTAATAAACCGTTCCTGGTATCATCAATCTTTTTATGTAATTCGTAAGCATATTTTTGATCATTGATCATCATATGTACCGAAACGTCAAGGTTTTCACGGCCGCTGTAATCACCGGTAGCCGGGTCGATATCGCCTGCTTCCTGAATAAATTTCTTTTTTAGACCTTCAATATAATCATTTAAATCATCAGACATTTGTTTGGCCTTTTCAGCTTTATTAAGAATGCCTTGAGCCCTGTCTCCTCCATCCTTTAATTTAGTAGCCCTAAAGGTTGAAAAGGTTGCGTCGATACCTGTTTGTACGTTCTTTTCTGAAGCGTTTAAGCTATCGCTAATGTGTTTAAATGCATCCAGCAAACTATCGGGTACATCAAGTGCAATCAGGCCCAAAAGAACCAGGTACAAGATGCCCATCATCCGCTGTCTTGGGGTTTGTTTACCTCCCGCCATGTGCTTTAAAAATTATTTTTAGTTATAAAAACTGTTATTATTAAATTGTGCGTGTTTTTAGGCACGTGGCTGGTTCATTGCTGATAACATGTTACCATAAACAGCATTCAATGATGACAAGCTTTTAGCTAACTGGTTCACTTCAACTTTAAACTGTTGCGATCCGTCAACCGATTCTGTAAAGTTTTGCATGGTAACTTCCATGTCTTTATAGAACTTGGTCATTGATTTTAAATGGTTACTTGAATCTTGTAGCTCCAGTTCATAAACTGCATTTAAAGCCGAAAGATTTTTTGCCATTGTATTTACTTGTTCGTGGTAATTTTTTGAATCAATTTCAGAACCGGCCATATCGGCAAGATTAGCTGATGCCTTGTCAAAAGACACGCTTAACCTGTCATAGCTTTCAGTTGCTGATTTAATTTTTTCAGTAAATACTGCCGTCGCATTGCCTGCATCGGTAACACGTGATATTGCAGCCACCTTATCGCCAAAAGTTCTTAAACCTTCGCCTAAGCTGCGGATAAGTTCAGGGCCAATATTGGCTTCTTCCATCATTTTATCTAAAGCAGCAGTTTCTGAAAAGTTACTGTCTGAACCAATTGCGGTTCTTGAAGAAGCAACAGGTAATTCGCCTTTAAAATCTTCTGATAATTCGGGGTAAGCACGAGTCCAGTCGATTTCTGTAGTATCTCTTTGAAAACCCAATATGGCGAATAAAAACGCCTCCATCCCTAATCCTAATGAAATAAAGAAACCACCGTAAGGCCAATGCTGAATTTTAAACAGCAAGCCGATGATAACGATTGTAGCACCCCATGATACAATATTATTTATTCCGTAAGGTTGTTTTTTCCCAGCCATAGTTTTTAAAAAATATTCGTGTTTTATTATTTAGTTATATTATCGTTTGTCTTTAATGTCGCGGCCAAGGAAATGCGTTACACAACGGAAACCGATGTATGATTTAGCCGTATCCTGATACTCATAAGTACGGGTTGAATTTTGAAGGAAGTAACCAACATCTTTCCATGAACCGCCCTTAACTACTTTACGTTTTAATACTTCGGGGTCACTTGCCTTTGCATTATACTCAAAAGTTGGTGCCAGGTCATGTACAAATGTTGATGCAGACTCGTTAAATGCTGATGAAGTCCATTCAGCAACGTTACCTGCCATGTTGTATAAACCGAAGTCATTAGGGAAATAAGATTTTACGTTTACAGTGTAAGCACCGCCGTCATCAGTATAGTTACCACGGCCCGGTTTAAAGTTGGCCAGTAAGCAGCCTTTAGCATTTTTAATATAAGGGCCGCCCCAAGGATAATCAGTACCGATTCTGCCGCCGCGTGCTGCATATTCAAATTCTGCTTCAGTAGGTAAATCATAACGTAAGCGGTGTGGCAGGTGGCGTTTATCTTTAGCCGCGTCGTTTAAACGGGTGCGCCATACGGTAAATGCAGTTGCCTGACGCCAGGTTACACCTACAACAGGATAGTTTTTAAATGCAGGGTGAGAGAAGTAACCTTCAACCATTGGCTCGTTGGCTGCGTATGAGAAATCGCTTAACCAAACCAATGTATCAGGATAAACCTCAACAGTATCGCGGAAAATGAAATCTGAACGTTTTTTAGTTTTGTCACCCCTGTGGTTAGCAGCGTCGCGCAGTTCCATTATGGAGTATTGATATTTTAACAAGTGAACGTCAATTTCATTTTTGTCGAACACACGGTCATCACCTTGATAATACATGCCATCAAGTTTATTTGAATTTGCGGCAGCACCTTTGCTTTTTTGGCTCCAGATAGGGTTTTTGCTCACGTAAGCCCAGTTGATGTATTTTTTACCGCTGGTATTACCGCCTCCACCTTTACGCGGGGTGATGTAGTATTTTTGATCGTTAAGGTAGTTGGTTATGGCAATCGAATCGCGCACCCAAAATACAAATTGTTTGTACTGGCTGTTAGTGATCTCGGTTTGATCCATAAAAAATGGCGGAACAGTAACCTGTTTTGTTTGGGCTATCTGCGAAAAGGTAACATCCTGATCGGTTTGGCCCATTAAAAACGAACCACCCGGAATGTAAACCATCCCGTAAGGTACTTCGGCTCTGAAATTACGCTGCGGTACGCCCGTTAATTCGCCTTCACCTCCATTGCGGCAACCGCTGAAAATAACCGCAAATACAACTACAACTACTAAAGAGTATATCTGTCTCATATAAAAATCAAAAATTTAGCTATATAAATATAACATAAATGAAATGCCCGAATATATTAAATAATGATGAAGCTAAAGCCTAAATAAAACTTTTTTCTCACCAATTTGTATCAAAACGCTTAATGAACTTTTTAACTACCCAAATGTGCAATAATTGCATGTTTTTAAAGTGTTAACTAATAGTCACTTAACAAAACGGGTAATTAACAAGCATTATTACGTAAAAACAATACGAAAAGTTGCAATCAGGGCAATAATTTATAGTTAAAATTATTTATTTACCTGTTTAACATACTGTTCTATTGCCATTGTCATGGATGGAGCTTGTGGTGTTGGGGCCGGAATATCAAGAATTAACCCTGATTCGAGCACTGCTTTGTGGGTTGTTGCCCCAAAAGCTGCAATGCGGGTGTTGTTTTGTTTAAAATCCGGGAAGTTTTTGTATAACGATTGGATGCTTGATGGGCTAAAAAAGGCAATTACATCGTAAAATACCTCGGCAAGATCAGAAAGATCGCTGCATACGGTGCGGAAAAGTACTGCTGGTGTAAAGTTGTAACCGTTCTCCAGCAAAAACTTTTGAGTTTCTTCAGCAGCTACATCAGAGCATGGGTATAGGAACTTTTCGCCTGAATGCTTTTTAAGTACTTCGGCCAGATCGGCTGCGGTTTGTTTACCGAAAAAGATTTTGCGTTTGCGGTACTGGATATATTTTTGAAGATATAACGCAATGGTTTCAGAAAGGCAAAAGTATTTCATGTCGACGGGCACTTCAAAGCGCATTTCTTCACATATCCTGAAGAAGTGGTCGGCAGAGTTACGACTGGTGAAAATTACCGCGGTAAAATCAGCCAAATTGATTTTTTCTTTACGAAAATCTTTTGCCGGGACACCCTCAACGTGTATAAATGCCCTAAAATCAATTTTCAGGCCATTCTTTTTTGCCAGTTCGGCATAAGGGTTCTTGTCGTTCTCAGGTTTTGGTAAAGTAACCAATATGCTTTTTACCTTTTTCTTTCTATCTTCCAAAATCAAATTTATAACTGCCTGAACTTTATAAACTAAGTACTTTAATCAAAATCAAAATGGGGCAAATTTCGAGGGCACAAAGATAGATAAATAAATAAAATTTATGAAATCGAATGTTCGAAATAATATTAACACTGCTGCGCAGGTATATCCATATGAAAATTACAACTATTAAGATGAGCGCCACAGCCAGCAAATAGGGGATAAGTTGTGCTGCAATAAGGCTGAAACAAACGGCCACGGGTAAAAAAACAAAGGCTATATTAAAATAGGTTAAGTATAAGGTAGTTATGTATTCGCCAACGATATTATTGATATCAAATAGAAAGCCTAAAAACCGGAGTAGTAAAAATTTTAAGGCAAAAAGTGAGATAATAATGAGTGATAAGGCTACAAAAAGTTGCATACCGCTTATGCTATAATACACGCCATTATAACCGGCTAACTGGTATAAAAATAATCCAAAAGTTAGGCCGAATAATATAAATAAACCAATAAAAGCCCACAGATTTATGCCACGCTCCTCTTTATCCATCATGGATGACCGCGTGCTGTAAAACGACTGGAATATGCTTTTAATCTCGGTGCCGAGGGTTAAATTCAAAAATGCAGTGTATAATAACAAGCCGATAATAATAGCAATGATCCAGGGGTCGCGGCTTTGGCGATTGTGACCATAACCGGTTTTTCGTTTGGAGTTAAATGGGATATCAAGGAAAGTATAGCCTTTGTATAGCTCGTGATTAATGATGTAATCCGTATACAAGTTAACCCGGTTTGAATCGGGCATAATGAACATGGTTGCTAGCGAATCTTCAACAAATTGCTGCCGTAATTGGGTAGCCATCGCCACCGAATCCAAAAAAGCCATGTGCTGTTGTGGTCTTACCCGGGCTGAATCAGTATAAGGGTGTGGTGTTTCGGTTGCTGCTTGTGTTGATGTTTGCACGGAGTCCTGCTGCGCAAAAGCCCCGGTACAGGCCATCAGCAATAAAAGTAAACTCAGGGCAAAAAAACGCATCAATTATCCGGGCTTTAGTTATAAGCCGCAAAATTACCGTATTATTTGATTGTTTTATAGGATGATGATAAAATAGTCTATTGGTAATCTTAACTTAAATTATGCTGATGATTAGCGATTAGCAGGTATGTATTGATTGTTTTTTGTATTGATTTTATTAATTATTTATATAACTTTATCATAAAAATAACCTAAATCATAAATCATGAAAAAAATGCGTTCCATTTTAGGCATAGCTTTGCTCAGCCTGATTTTCTCCTGCCATTCTGGTAAGCACACACAAACTACTACCGATACTACAGTTTCAACTACTTCAGTAAGTGATAGTACAACTGTAAAACACATTCGCTACAATGTTAATAGTCCGCAAGGGCAAAAGGCATTAACGGCTATGGAAGCTGCGCTGAAGATTATGCGCAACATGGATTGTTCGCAAACAACAAGCTGGTACTACCAGGGTGCCATGCATTGGGTACCAGATTCGATACCTGTTAACCCGCTTTGTACCAGCTATACCAAACCATCTGATAAAAAAGCCAACTGGGATAATTGCACCCACTTTAAAAAAGGGATCGAAATTAATTTCCTGATCTGGCACAGGCTTTACATCTATAATTTTGAGAAGATAATAAGAAGTATTTCGCATGATGAATCTTTCGCGTTACCTTATTGGGCGTATACCGATACTACAAATGTTACCGCCAACAGAACGCTGAATGCCATGCTGAGAAACCCTAAAAGCAGTTTATATACCGCTTCGCGGTTTAAAGATTTGAACAACGGTGCTCCGCTTAGCGGCGATATTATTCCTGCTTTGGATTTAACCAAGCTAAATCAAAATACTGATTTGTATCTATACAGCAAACAAATTGATGCCGCGCCCCATGGTGCCATGCACGATTATATTGGTGCCGGAAATAACGCTAATTACATGATATATAATGAAATATATCAGAAAGTATACAACGGCGGTTTAATGGCAAATGTGCCAAGTGCCGGTTTTGATCCCGTTTTTTGGTTACACCACTCAAACATCGATAGGATATGGCAACAATGGACAAACTCGCCTAACGGTAAAAAAATTACAGTTGAAGATTTAAAGGCGCACCCGATCAATTATCATTTCTATAATGAAAAAGGCCAGGAAGTGATTTACACCCCTGAGCAGATCGTTAAAATTATCTACAACCTTGATTATGATTTTGATGACACCAAGCTAAACCAGGGTGGGGCGTTATTGAAAGCTAAGGCAACACCATCTGTTTTTTTATCAACCAATATTACGGCTGATACCATTGCCGAAAAGAATGTGATGCAAAACGTTACAGGCAAAGCATTAACCTTTTCAGTTGCTAATAAACATCAGGAAAAATTACAATTATTTGCCAGCAAAAACTCGGCAGGAGTACATAAAACGGTTATTGTAAAATTAACAGTTTCGGTAACCAAAGAGCCAAGAGGTATCTATCAGGTTTACATCAATTTGCCAAAAGGTGCTACTCCAGACACTAAAGGAAATTACTTTGCAGGCTTTATGACATTTTTTGGCGCTACACATCCAATGAGCATGCCCGGTATGGATATGAACGAGCAGGAAGCCACTTTCTACTTTGATTTGACTGATGAGTTTGCGCAAACAAACGCACTTAGCAAACCTAATTTTGATATATCTATCTTAGATAAAAGCGGTAAGGGGCTGGGCAACTTTACCATTAAGGAGGTTAGTATTGTTGTTAAATAACATTTACTACATCTATTAAAACAATAAAAGGCAGTCATTGGATTGCCTTTTTTGTTTATGTAATTTTTGGGGTATATTTCTAATGGTTTTTGTGCAATGAAATAAATAAATAAATTTTGCATCATAAATTATTTCTCTACATTTGCAATGTCTACAAATTTTGTAGACATTTATTATGAGGCACAAAATGTATAATAGCTCCACGTTTCTATCGCAGATGTCCTGTTACCAGGCAGGGATATATTGTTGTTGTTAGGTTTAATCATTCCCCCCGGTTTTCATTAATATTTTATTAAAGTGGTTAAGTAATTACCAAGGTCAGATGGCCGAGTGGTTAGGCACGGGTCTGCAAAACCCGCAACAGCGGTTCAAGTCCGCTTCTGACCTCGATTATTTATGGTAATAAATAATTCAATTAGTGTTTTTTAGTTTGGTTAATACAAAAAAGAACAGCCGGAAAGGCTTAAACCAGGCTGCGGTATGTAGCCTGCCCGGTTGTCTTTTTGTATTTGTTGAAAAAAATGGCGGAGTGGCCGAGGGGTTAGGCGGAAGTCTGCAAAACTTCTTACAACGGTTCGAGCCCGTTCTCACGCCTCGATAATATTAGATAAAGACTCTTCTCTTGGTTTATAATTGGTTAGTAAGCGCCCCTGCCTTAACAGGGGACTTACTTTTTTAAGCCGGAATAGCAGCATATAATTCAACCAGCTTTTCGCTTACATAATCAATTTCTGTTACAGTATTAAACTTACTAAACGAAAAGCGAATGGTGTCTTTTGATGGATCGGATTTGATAGCCCTCAATACATGAGATGAAGTGCCGGTTGCACAGGCGCTGCCGCCAGATACAGCAATTCCTTGCTCATCAAGCCAGCTTAAAATATCAATATCAATTGAAGGGAGGTTTACACTTAGTACCGTATATAAACCATCTGCGCTGCCATTAAATGTAACGCCGGGAATAGTGCTTAATGTAGATTTAAGTTTGTTTTTTAAATGCTGTATATGGGTTTGATGTTCATGTAAATTGCTATAAGCGATCTCTAATGCTTTAGCAAGGCCGATAATACCCGCGATGTTTTCGGTACCGGCACGCAGCTTTCTTTCTTGCGAGCCGCCGTGGAGTAGTTTAGCTAAAGGTGTCCCGGTACAACAATACAAAAAGCCAACGCCTTTTGGTCCGTGAAATTTATGTGCGGAGCAGGCAATAAAATGCGCCTTTAACTTTTTAAGATCGATAGGATAATGCCCGATTGTTTGCACAGTATCAGTGTGAAAAAGCGCGCCATATTTTTCGCATAGTTCGCCAATGGCTTCAATATTGTTAATTACTCCTATCTCGTTATTGGCATGCATAACTGATACCAGCGAAGGGATACCATCGCTAAGTACAGCTTCCAATTCACCCAAATCAATTTCGCCTTGCTTATTTACGCTTAATAAATATGGCGACTCAACGGCATGTAACACGGCATGATGCTCCAGCGGTGTGGTGATCAATCTCCGGCCTGCGGCTGAAAGCAGGGCGGTGTTATCTGCTTCGGTACCGCCGCCGGTGAAAATTATTTCGGATGGTGAAGCGCCAATCAAACTTGCTATTGTATCCCTTGCTTGCTCAATTGCCAATTTTGTTTCGCGGCCATGCGAATGATGTGACGATGGGTTGCCATAGTATTCCAATAAATAAGGGGTCATTGCACCGAACACTTCGTGGTCCAGTTGGGTGGTTGCTGCGTTGTCGAGGTAAATTTTCATAAAGCTATTTTTTTTAAGCAATACTTACCACAGCGAAGCAAGAGAAACGATCCAATTACGGATGTTAATTTATTGTCACCTTATCTTTCTTCGCAAGCGAAGCAGGATTTAGCACCTTGTAAAATTTACAGGTTGCTAAGACGTCATCGGGCCTTTCCCTCTGTCTTTCTGGATAAGTATTAAAGAACTACGATGCAAATGTACAATAAATAATATAATATCCATAGATTTTATAGATTATAATAAAATTATTTTTTAATCATTAATTGATTAGCGCAAAAGTGTTGTATTAGAAAGAGAAATATACATTTATCAATGTTTCTGATTATAAGGGAAGTAAGATAGTAATAATGCAATATTTATGTTAGCTCAGGTTGATTTATTTTTTTGTTAGCGAATAAGCATACATATTTGTATGGGACAGTGATAAACCATCACAAATTAAAAACATGACCTTCATTAAATCTATCTCCGAAAACAATTTTAAAAAATTAAGCCGGTCAGAAAAATCATCTATTAGCAAATACGCTAAAATTATTTTTATGGTGGTGCTGGGCTTTACCGTTAAATACTCCGGTGCGCAATCGCTATACCTGCCGAGGGATATTACTAAAGCGTATAAGAACGGGACCCGTTCAATGGACGGTAAACCAGGGCCAAATTATTGGCAAAATCACGGGGTATATCACATTCATATTACCAGTAACCCTCCCGACAGGACAATAACCGGTACCGAAACCATTACCTACATTAACAATAGCCCGGATACTTTAAAACGGTTAAATATTAAATTAATCCTGAATATCCACAGGCCAGGCGCGGCACGTTTTTCGCCGGAGGATGAAGACTATTTAACGCCGGGTATGCAAATTGATACCTTTAAAGCAGGTGGACAAGCTATCGCCTGGAATAATGTTACCAATGCAGCCACCAATCAATATGTAAAACTACCTCAGTCTTTAATGCCGCATGATTCTGTTAAGCTTAACATTGCATGGCATTATGAGGTATCAAAAAAGAGTAACAGGGAAGGTATGATTGATTCGACAACGTATTACCTGGCTTATTTTTACCCGCGTGTATCTGTTTTTGACGATTATAACGGATGGGACAGGCTTACTTTTAATGATGTGCTAGAGTTTTATAACGATTTTAACGACTACACACTTGCCGTAACCGTACCTAAAAACTATATTGTTTGGGCAACCGGAACTTTACAAAACGCGAAAGAAGTTTTGCAGAAAAAATATGCTAAACGATTGGAAGAATCATTTACCAGTGATTCAACTATCCACATAGCGACTACTGATGATCTTGCGGCAGGACAAATTACCACCCAAAACGCCACAAATACCTGGGTATGGAAAGCTGATAATATTACCGATATGGCTTTGGGCTTTAGTAACCATTATGTTTGGGATGCGGCCAGCGTTGTTGTAGATGAGAAAACCAAGCGCAGGTCAAGTATGCAATCGGCGTTTTTGAGTACATCAATTGATTTTCAGCATGCTGTGCAGGTTGGGCGCCATAGCTTAAGCTGGTTCTCAAACAATTTCCCGGGCGTGCCTTATCCATTCCCTAAAATGACGGCATTCCAGGGGTATGCCGATATGGAATACCCAATGATGATCAATGATACCCATACCGATGATCTGCGTTTTGCGCAATTGGTTGAAGATCACGAGATCGCGCATACCTACTTCCCATTTTATATGGGTACCAACGAAACCCGCTACGGTTATATGGACGAAGGCTGGGCAACAACTTTTGAATATTTAATTGGCGAGGCCGAAGTTGGGTACGCTTCTGCGAGTGAGTTTTACAAAGAATTCCGTGTGAATGGCTGGATTTTTGACCCGTCATCCGCCGAAGATCTGCCGGTTATTACACCAACGTCAGAGTTGAGCGATGGTTTAGGTAATAACGAATACGGTAAACCATCACTTAGCTATTTGGCTTTAAAAGATATGTTGGGTGATGAGCTGTTTAAAAAATCCCTGCATGGCTACATGGAAAACTGGCATGGCAAACACCCTATCCCATGGGATTATTTTAATTCGATGAGCACTGCTTCGGGCAAAAACTTGAACTGGTTTTTTAACAACTGGTTCTTCACCAATTACTATATTGATCTGGCTGTAAAACATGTAGCTGTTACCAGCAATGCATTGGCAATAAGTATCGATAATATTGGCGGCTTCGCGGTACCATTTGATGTAAAGGTTACTTATGCAGATGGCAGCACCAACTCATTCCATCAAACCCCGATTGTTTGGCAATACAACCAAAAAACTATCACCGTTAATGTAAAGGTTGGCAAACCTGTTAAGAGCATTTTAATTGACGGCGGCATTTTTGTTGATGCCGATGCAAGTAATAATAGCTGGACGGCACAATAATTAAACTCCATATTATTCTAAGCAGCGACAATTTGTTCATCTCTGCTTAGAATAATTCTAAAAAATAATTAATTCATTCTTATCGGTTAATATAACTATTACCTTTGTGCCAATGCTCAAAAGGATTATTTGTATATGCCTGCTTGTAGCGCTGATTGGTTCAAACTTTTCGCGCTTCTTCATTTATGCGGGTTTTGAGCTGAACCATAAATATATAGCCGAAAATCTTTGCGTTAACAAATCCCGCCCGTGGCTTCATTGCAATGGCAAATGCTATTTTATGCGCAAGATAAAAGAGGCGCAGGATAACGAAAAGAAACAGGAGCGCGCCGATCAAAAAGCCCACTACCAGGAAGCGCTACCGGTTATTCAATCCACTTCAACGCTAGCTTTTGAGGAGCAATCTCCTGAAAATAGCTATCATCAGGCAATTACGCCCAAAACCATCCAACGTACTTATCCTATCTTACAGCCACCTAATTTAGGTTAATCTTCTTTTCATTAACACATCTTGTCAATACGAGATGCTGATCTACTCAAATTCAAATTATTGCCATGTCGTGCTTTATAAAGCATGGTATTAGCTTTTACCTGTGAAAATCTAATTTTCATGTATTTACTCAAACGTTTTACTTTATACATCCTGATTGTGGCGATATTTATCGCCAACTTTTCTACTGCGTTTGTGTGGGTAGGTTTTAAGCTGAACCAGGATTATATTGCCCAAAATTTATGCGTAAACCGCTTTAACCCTGGTATGCATTGTAACGGTAAATGCTATTTTATGCAGAAGCTGAAACAAGCAGCGCAAAAAGAAAAATCAACCGAAAATCAAACACAAAAAAACAGATCGCTGGAAAGTTTTTTTATTAGCAAGGCTGATATCAAGTTCTATTGCCATGTTTTACAGGTAATCCCAATACCATCACATAAAATCGCACTGCCAATAGTGGCAATCCCTATTTTTCAGCCACCCAGGATTGCATAGTATATCTAATTTAAAAAATATATCTATCCAGTCACCTGATACAGTACTACATGCCCGGCATTGCTATGCTGCAAACTGTATCAAAATTTATAGTAAAATGAAATTGCGTTTTACAAGCATATTATCTATCCTAATATTACTAATGACCACAGCAGCTAACGCTGTAGGAACAATTGGAACCAGCAAAATTACCGGAACAGTAACCGATAAAATAACCGGCAAACCTGTTGCCGGTGCTACTATAACTATACCTGATCTAAAAATCGGTACCAGTACCGATGCAAACGGTTTTTATGTGCTGAAAAATCTCCCTGCCGGTAAATATCTGATCCAGATATCGGCAATGGGTTATGGCAGCTTTACTAAAGCTATTGATCTCGGCAGCACCACAAAAATTGACTTTAAGCTAAGTACTTCCAATTATGAACTGGCCGATGTGGTGGTAACCGGGCTAGTGAACACCACTACCCGCCAGCGTGCGCCAATCCCGGTAAGCGTGGTTACGCACCGCATGATATTGGAGAATACAGCGAATACCGCCATTGACGAGATAGCCTCGCAACCCGGCGTGAATGAAACAACCGAAGGCCCCGGTACAACTAAACCGCAGATCAATGGGCTTGGTTTTGACCGCGTGCTAACCTTAATGGATGGCATCCCGCAAGAAGACTTTCAATGGGGCGATGACCATGGGATATTGATAGACCCTTATGCCGTGAATGATGCCGAGATCATCCGCGGCCCGGCATCATTACAATATGGTGCAAGCGCAGAGGCGGGTGTGATCATCTTCAACTCAGAAGCATTTCCGGAAAGCGGAACTGTTGTGGGCGATGTGCTAACGGAATATCATACCAATAATGGCTATCTTGGTACATCATTGCACGTTGCGGGGAATAACAATGGTTTTGTGTGGGATTTTAGAGGCAGTGGCGAGGAAGCACACGATTATTCTGACCCAAAGGACGGATACGTATTAGGCAGCGCCTGGAACCAGCTTAGCGGTCGCTTAAGATTAGGTCTCAATAGATCATGGGGATATTCCCGTTTAACCTTAAGCGCGCTCCATCGCAGGATAGAAGTGCCGGATGGCAACCGGGATAGTACCGGTCGGTTTGAATTTGATTCGCCGATCAATGGTAAAATATACCCCACATCAGCCGATTTTCATTCTTATTCAGCCAATATAGCAGGAGATAAAGTATTAGAAGAATACCAGGCCTGGTGGCAAAATAGTATCAACGTTGGCAATGGCAGGATTGGGGTTGATATTGGCTTTACCCGCAGCGTACATCACGACATCGACTCGGGTTATGTTGGTACGGGTAATTTATATGTTAACGATATACCTTATAACTTTAAATATCATATAAGCGGTACGGATTCCAGCCTGAGTTTTACCGCGGGAATTAATGGGATTTATGAGGTTCAAAAAGGTGGCGGAGAACCGCCCGCTCCTTATATTGGGGATTACGAAATACCAAGTTATTCGAATTTTGAGATTGGTGCTTATGCCATCATCGAAAAAAGATATAAAAACCTGACACTAAGCGGTGGCTTACGTTTAGACCGCACAGATTTTGTTGGCAACTCCCTATACCTGCTTAATGCCGGCGACCCCAACCAGTCGACCGTTTTGGCCGGCACTCCCGGAGCAACACAACAATTTGCTGCTTTTAATAATAAATATACGGGGCCATCCGGAAGTATTGGAGCTTCGTACCAGTTGCCGGATAATAATTATGTTAAGCTGAATTTCTCTAAAAGTTATCGTGCCCCGGCTATTAATGAGTTAACCAGTAACGGGCTTAATATAGGTTCAAATGCGGTTCAATTGGGCAATCTTAATCTAAAGGCCGAGCAAGGATATCAAATTGACCTCGCTTACGGTTATAATGGCAAAGATGTGAACTTTGAAGCTGATGGGTTCTGCAACCACATCAACAACTTTATATTTGCCGATCGTACAGATTCTGTTTCGCAGGGATATCCTGTTTACCAGTTCGTGTCATCAAACGTAGCGATCATCACCGGTGTTTCGGCTTACTTCAATATCCATCCAAAAGCAGCTCGCTGGTTTGAAATGGATAATGGATTTACTTACATTTATACCTATTTACCCAATTCAACCGATTCAACCAGGCACATACCCTATACGGCTGCACCGCATTTAACTTCTGAATTTAAGTTCAGGTTGAAGGATAGGCATAACTCAATATTAAGCCAAACCTATTTTAAAGCGGGCTTACAACATGATTGGGCACAGCATGACATTTACAGCGCGCTTTATACCGAAGTACCATCGGCTGCTTATACTTTATTTAATGCAGGTATCGGGACTAATTTTATTAACCCGAAAAATGGCAGGGTAATCTGTTCCTTCTTTGTGAATTGTACCAACCTAACCAATGTAGCTTATGCCGACCATTTGAATTTGGCGCAATATTTTTATGCTGTTAACGGAAATACGGTTACCGTTACCAAACAAAATCAAGGAGTTTATAATATGGGCAGAAATGTCAGTTTTAAACTCGTTTTC
>Ga0302312_10001008_pt1 | contig 17875 bp, 10 predicted proteins | sample III_Palsa_N2_1_FD_200529 | JGI IMG/M metagenome (GOLD analysis project Ga0302312, IMG submission 200529) | Peat permafrost microbial communities from Stordalen Mire near Abisko, Sweden - III_Palsa_N2_1 | ecosystem: Environmental > Terrestrial > Soil > Palsa > Peat permafrost | place: Sweden... | reverse complement strand
GGGCACTGTGAAGTTGAATGGCTGAGTGCCTGCTGTGACTGCTCCTGTTTTTACCGTGGCAACTACGGTATTGGCGGTTCCCGTGGTAACGGTTACCGTAGCACCCGAGATGGCCACCGCCGATGAGTTCGTAACCAGACCGTTCAGAGTTCCTGTTTGCCCCACGAAGACCGAGAGAGCAAAGTCTGAGCGCGTAAATGCGTTCGACGATACCGTTGCGCTTGCCGTTTGAGTTGCATAGCCAGTTTTTGAGGCAGTTACCGTATAGCTACCCGCCGCCACCGAACCTGCATAGTTTTGAGGCTTACCGTCGCCAAGTGGCTGAGGTGGGGACGATGTTCCGTTTGTCGTTAGTGGCGTTGGAGATCCCGTTCCCGTTGGAGTAATTGTTATGCTCACGCCAGTTAACGCGACGCCCCCGTTAGTCGCATCTGTCACGTATCCGCCCAGAGTTCCATTCGGCACACTGAGCGTAAAGTTGGCTGTCGCGGTAGCCCCTGAGATCACGGCGACCGGATCGGGAACCGATGCGACTGGAGCAGAACCGGCCACAGTGGCGCTTCCAGAGTACTGAATACCAGGTGCCGATGTAGCGGGTACGTTGGAGATCGTGTATACACCGCCGGCGCCCGTTGTGCCGGTCACTATGGCGGTCCCGTCAGACGAAGTGAACGTCACGGCCGCTCCGTTGATCCCATTCCCGTTTTCATCCTTTACAGTTCCGGTAATGGTTGCAGTGGCAAGCTTGTTTAGCTGCAAGGTGACTACGGGGTTTGTATCGGCGTCAATTCCATATGCTGGATTAGACGTTGCGTCCGAGAAACCCGCAGCGTAAGCGTGAACTATGTAGGAACCTGCTTCGATTCCATATATAAAGTACGACCCATCGGCATTTGTCGTCGTACTGTACAGGTTTCTGGAGTTGCCGGGTATGGCCACACCACCGTTGGGCGTAATGTAGACGATCGCGCCTCCGACACCCTTAGGAGCCTGCGTTCCGTTTGTACCCACAATGCTGCCTGAGAGGGTACCGGTTCTGAGGTACTCAACGATATTGTGCATAACATCCGGACGTTGGTTATGCGCAAAGTAGTGAGTGCGGTGAGTCGACGTAACCTGATAGAATTCAAGTCCCAGACCTTCAAGCCCCGCGACGGCGAAGACAGTCCGTCCACCAGATGCCAGCTCGTTGTAGACCAGGGCAGACCCACCCTTGTACGAATTCTGGATTACACTTCCAGGTGGATTGTAAGTGAAGTCAACGTGTGCATTGTTCGCAGCGGCAATGGTGGGCATTCTAGCGAGTACTTGGTTGAGGTTTTTACCATAGCTGGAATATTCCCCGCCAAGTTGATCGAGAGATCCATCAGCGCGCCATATCGGGACGTTAGCCGCGATTTGTGCGAAACCTGGATCGATCAGGTAGTTGTTGCCCAGGAACAGTCCCGCCGAGGCTGGAGGCCCGTAGGCCGTAGAGACTACCGTATCGCTATCGTTGATCGCAGTAATTGTTGAGAACAACTGTGTAAAATCACCAACGGTGGGATTGAAGTAGTCGTCGTAAGATATTCTGCTTCCCGCAACGTCCGATCCGGTTAAGTTTTGTGAGCCTCCAGTAGATGTCACATAGGTTGAAGAGAGTGTCGACGAAAGGAATGTTGCGGAGGAATTTGAAGTACCGTCATTAGTGAGCGCATCCGGGATGGCGCTTCCATCGAGCAGCAAACGACCGCCGCTAGCGACAAACGTGGCAACATCCGACTGAACTGACGGATTATCTATGCTTCCGGGCCCTTCGAACAGACGCCCGGCGAATGGAGCTAGCCAAAGCACACAACTCGACTGGTTAGGTGCGTTCGTTGTGGCAGCCGCGGTAATCGAACCGTCGTTGACCGCAGGCTGCGGATTAGTCTGAGTATTCAGGTATTCGCTGAGTGTACTATCGACCGGCCCTCTGGATAGAATCCTCCAGATATCGTATCCAGGAGTGGTTGACCCAGGACTTGGTCCGGGAGTTGAGCTCGGAGTTGAAAACGGATTCGGATAGGAAGCCGTTCCCAATGTGTTGAGTGGTGCTGTATCCCCATCGACTTCGTAACCGCCAAACGTGATCGGACCATCCAGATCCTGAACCTGCGGCGCAAGTTCTCCCGTATCAACAGGAACACTTGGGCTTGCGCTGGCTTCATTGGACTTCGCCCCTGTTGGGTTAATCGAAGTTACAATGTAGTAGTAGGTGACGGCCGGCGTCTGTGGAAGAAGCGGGGTATCAGTATAGGTAGTAACGTTGTTGGTTACCGTAGCTATCGGCCCGCCTTCCTGTCCAGCGGCAGTTCCTCTAAAGATCTGATATTCCGTGTTGGAGGTAGCGTTCGCAACCGGCGTCCATTCAAGCGCGATGGAGTCGTATTCTGAGTAAGCTGTTAGATTGGTGGGCGTAGCTCCAGGAACCGGGTTCGCGTTGGAAACTGGATAGTTCCCGTTGTCATTTGGAATTGGGTTAACGTACCCGAACGCTTCTCCCCAGTAATAGACTGCATTGGGGAGCACACTTGTGCTTATACCAGTGAAATAGGATTCTGAGCCGTACATCACCGGTATAAGGTTAGCAAAACCAGAGAACGGGGTGAAGCTGGTAAGAGCAAACTTTTGCCCGAGTGCATTATCGTTGACAACGAGAATGGAGTTGTTTTTGCCGAAGGCTTTGGTCGAATACCCCCAAACATTGTCATAAATGCGCCAGTTATTTCCTGGATCGTATGCGATAACGTCAATATAGAAATCGCTCGTAGACGCCGGGTTGGTCCAGTGTCCGGTGTAAAGAACTCCACCGTTCGAGTCCTGCGTAGGATTCTTCGTCAACTGCAGCCACTGCGTGGAGCCCCGCGTAAAGGCATTGGGTGTTTGATCGTCAACGCCGGCAAGGTAGTACGGATTACTGAAGTCTGCCGCAACTACATCTGTTCCAGAATAAGAGGGGTTTACAACCTGACACTCATATTCCTGACCTTGAGAAATGAACAGATTGGGGTCGCTCGCAGGAGGATTTTCAGCCCCAAACGACGGAGCGGATATTGTGTAGTCAAGTCCTTTGGTTGGATTATCGACAGTAGTAGTACCACCACCGTCGCGGCCAACGTTTATCGGGAGCCCATTTTCGACACCGGCGGGAGTTCCATGCCAGTCTTCAGAGACATTATTAACAGTTTGAGTGAAGTCCTGCGTGCCTCCGTTGAAGAGTTGGGCAGACGAACCATCCGTTCCATCCGTGTACTGTATAGGATTCGACGTGCCCGGGATTGCATGGTTAGTGTAGTAGAGTGAGTCGTGAGTGAAAACCTTGTGTTCCAACCCTGCTGGGTTTTGATAGGCACTATCCGGATCTTTGAGCTGGACGAAGATCCTCGTGTCATCATTACCGGCTTCCCTGTCGCTCAGTCTTACAGTGAATGTAACGGGGGTTTGAGCAGACGCCAGCCTGATTCCACTCCCTGCAGCCAGATTGGAAGTGGTGCCATTATTGATGTGAACGATTTCAGTGCTGCTATACGGAAGCAGGGTCGGCGGATTTATCGTTCCCAATTCGCTTTCGAGGATGCCGATGTAGGCGCCGCCAACACCACTGGTACCCTGAGGAAGACTGATAGCAGTTTCACTCGGTGCGCCGGTTGTCGGATTATTATAGGTAATGGACCGGTTGCTGCTGTATGCAATTCGCGCTACTTGAGATTCCGGATTTGTCTGCTGAGGCTGCCACGTCGGATTTACGTCGTTGTAAAGATTATTCGTGTTATCAGTATTCAGCTGTATGGCCGCGTTCTGGAAACCCTCGCCCTCTTCGGTGTCCGTGGACACATTGCTCAATACCTTCAAATAGTAGATCTGGTGAGGGTCGCTTGTGGAGGTTCCGCGCGAGAAGGCAATATCTCCCTGGAAGTGGCTGTTGGACCCAAACGGCGCCCACGATGGATCGAGATCATCTTCGGAGCCATTTGTCGCGTGGAACGGATTTGCCCCAAGAGCACTGACGGTTCCGCCACCTATCAACCAGATACTGTTCAGGCCAGTGGCTCCTACATTGCTGGTAGTAGTGGGTGCATTCGATGGGGTGACAACTACGCTTGTACTATTCTGCATGGAACTTGCATTAGACGAAAATGCGATATAGGCGCCGTCGGGCGACCATGCAGGATGTGTATCGTTTGTCGGGCCACTAGTTAATGCTGCAGGAGGACTTGCCGAACCCTGCCCCGGAGGGAGGTATCCGTTTGTACCGGTGTACAGGAAGTATATGTGCGAATTGGTCCCACCGCTCGTCACCGCTGCAAAGGCGATAGCGTTGCCGCCAGAAGACCATGTGGGACTGGTAACATCAGAAAACGGGATTGTTACATCAGTCCTTACAGTCAAGGATTGCAACGTAGATACATCAGTCGGAGTGGCAGACGTTTCCGAGAAAGGCATCGTGAAAAGATTTTGATTATTCGGACTTAGAGCGTCTGAGGTAAACGCAAGCTGTGTGCCGTTTACTCCGATTGCCGGATAATACTCATTACTTGTTCCAGACGTAATTTGAACAGGTAGGCTTCCACCCGCTGCAAACTGCGACCAAATATGATTAAAGCCATCAGAAGACAAGTTGCTGGAGTAAAGAATATATTCGCCGTCAGGTGTGTACACCGGGTCTACATTCGAGGAAATCAAACTCATGAGCGCCGTGAAGTTCGGGGCTGGTGCGTACATGTCAAATGTGCGCACGTTCTCGTTTATAGTCACCGTGGGTGAAGTCGCATTGGAATTGTCAGCGCTCGTTTGCTGAAGGGCCGTGCCGTGGACTACCCCATGCGCTACTTCATGAGCTGCTCCAACTCCACCGATTTGTAGGGACTTGGTAACAGAACCGCTGATAGGCCGAAGAGATTTGCCATTGAAAACTGCTGCATGGGAAGCAATAGGACGTAATGTTCGGCCCGCAGGCGTCCGACTTACAACTCCATGGAGAGGCAGCCGAAACGAATGCGTTCCACCAACACTAAAAGCAAAAGCCACACCGGTAAGGATTGTAGCGGCCGTCGTAGTTAACAAAAGTGCGAAGCGAAGGGTCTTGCTTGGTTTCAAATGAACACAACCTCCATGGTTGCCATTCCAGATCCGCATGTACAGCCCCTGGTCTTGGGCTCTTAGCGGATACTGGCAGCGAACCGGTCATACCAACACGTCAAAATCTTGCACGAGTAATTTCATGGCGGGGATACAGCAACTGGGAGATAGGTTTTTCATTATGTAATGAGCCTATCCACCAGGAATCCAGGCTCTTAGATCTCACGGGACTCACTCTGCGCCTCGATTATAACATAAGCCGTTTGTTAACGCAAGCATCATTTCACTGATTGGGAGGTGAATTTGTACCTAAAATTGAGATTTGACCTTAAAGACAATGCCGAGCACCACAGCAAGGCCGTAAAAGCCGTTGTGGTGTTAGGAAGTTAGTCTGGTCTGTACTAACTCGCATCCGCCAATTCAGGGACTACTCCCTCTCGGATGAAAAGGACGGAGAGAAGAAAGCCGCCGGTAACCAGGCCCGCAGCCGTAGCGAAGGGGGCTATGTGGCCGAAGTGCCCGTAGAGGGTGGGTCCCAACACGTATCCGATCAGAATGCCGGTGCCCTGTGCGGTGCTGACGGCGCCAAGCACAGTTCCGCGCTTGCTTTCTGAGGACAGGGTGGTAAGGAGCGCCATCCAGGATGGAAAGGCCAGGACAAAGCCCAGCCCCATGACGGTTGCGGAAACGACAAAGCCGTATTGATTGGGATCGTGCAGAGCATGGAGTATCGGGATTCCCCATAGCCCTACGGAGCAAAGCAGAAAGCCGAGTCTCACCGATATGGTCTTGCCCCATTTATCGGCCAGATGACCTACGGGAACAGCAACGGCAGCGATAAGGAGAGCAGGCCACAAGGTCATTACGCCAACCTGCTGCTCATTCAGGTGAAATTCCTCAAGGGCGAAGATCTTGACCAGAGGAGCAATACACCCAATGCCGGCAAACGTCACAAAAGCGAGCAGCATATATTGAGGAACACACTTCACAGCTTCAATGAAACCACTCCACGTATGATTTTCGTCGTGATGCTCCCCATTCGCGGAAACCTTCTTCACTTTGCTTTTCAGCATAAGAGTGGCAACGAGAGCTGCGATGGCAAAAAGAATGCTGGCAAGGAAGAAGGACGGGAAATAATGGCCGGCATGTGTCATCTCCGCGGGTACCGGCAGCGGCATGGGAGCGGGCATGGGCGCGGGATTAACATGGTGCTGGAGCGTGTCTCTATAGTGGCGTCCGACTTGCTTAATTCGATGGGCAACCTGCCTCATCTGACCGCCAAGCGTGGACTCATGGTTGAAGACCGGTCCGAAATAGTCGTCAGCCAGTCCTCCAACAAGAAAACTCACGGCCAGGCTCATCATGTAAACCATGTTAAGAAGGCCCATCGCAGCTCCGCGCTTGTTCTCCTCAACGTAGTCGCCAACGTAGGAGTATACAGAAGGCCACAGAGCCGCACCGCCTAAACCGTCAAAGAGCCGAAGAAAGCCTAGAATAACAAGAATGCCCGCGCCTGCGGCCAAGCCATGGGTATGCAGATGAACCAGAACTTGAGGGGTGAATACGGTAACAAGCGCGCCAAGGACAATGAGAGGCTTGCGCCCAAATCGGTCGGAGAGATGGCCCAGAGGCAGCTTAAACAGCGCTTCGCTGACAAAAAACGGGATCATAATCCACGGATAGAGAAATATACTAACTTTGAGACCGTATCGATAATAAACCGGGAGGGTGCTGTTATTGAGAATCGCGATGCCAAGTTCAGCACATGCCGCAACTATGGCTAAGGGGAGAACGGTTTTAAACCAGCCGCACGGATCTGGACCAGTGCTTTGGGCTTCACATTCTGCATTTTGTTCGGTAAGTTGTTGGCTCATAATATGTCGTACAGACGGGCGGCCGGTTGTCTCTAGAAGACTACCTCGCGCCCGGTGTCCGACGACTCGTAGATTGCATCGAGGATGCGGGTTACCATGAGGCCCTGTTCACCGGGAACCTCAACGGGGGTGTCATCGACAATAGCCTGAATGAAGGAGCGGATTTCGGCTTCGTGCGAGCCTATGTCTGGGAGGAATACGGGAGTACTATCTGTAAGAGTTCCTGATTCTTCGCGGAAGATCTTGGTCCGGGAACTATTGTAGAGATCGAGCATCGCTCCGCCTTCGGTGCCGAAGACACTGGTCTCCATGGCGTTCTTCTCCAGATTTGCCACGAAAGAAGATTCCAGGGATAGAGAGGCCCCATTTTTAAAACGGATAAAACCCGAGGCAAAATCCTCGACCGTAAAGATCTTGGGATCCCATTTGCCCATAAGGCCGATCACGTCATCACGCGTCCCGAACTTAGTATAGGCGACACCGCTCGTCGTAGCAGGCTCCGGATATCCCATCAGCCAGAGTGTGAGGTCCAGAATATGGACGCCAATATCGATCAGAGGTCCCCCGCCCTGCTTATCCTTCTGGGTAAAGACGCCCCAGCCAGGGATTCCCCGCCGGCGTAGGGCATGCGCCCTGGCGTAGTAGATATCGCCAAGCTTACCGTCGTCGATAAAGCGCTTGATAGCCTGAGGGCCGGACCCAAATCGGATATTTAGAGCGACTTGAAGTTTCTTTCCGGCTTTGTGTCCCGCCTCGACCATGAGCTTCCCTTCGCGGGCGTTGATGGCCAGGGGCTTTTCCACCAGAACATGCTTGCCCGCGGCAAAGGAATCGACCACGGGATCTTTATGCAGATAGTTTGGCGTACAGACATCCACCGCATCGATTTCATCGAGCTCAAGCATCTTTTTATAGTCAGTAAAAATATGCGGAACACTAAACTCTGTGGCTGCGGTCTTTGCGGTCTCTTCACTAAGATCGCAAACGGCGACAATTTTGAGCTTGCCTTCCGCCTGAAGTTTGGCATACGCTGGAAGATGGTATTTTCTTGCTACCCCGCCAGAGCCAATGATGGCTATGCCGACTGGTCGTGACATGAACGAGTTACTCCTGACCGATCAGCTGCGCTTTTTGGCGAGGACGCTTTTCTTTAGTGTCCGCGGCATTTTGCGCTTCAATCGCCGCCCAGTTGGACTCCAGATATTCAAACCAAACCCTATCGTAGACTTCGATGGTCTGCGCGGCAAGCTTATCCCAGTTGAAATCGGCATCCAACCGCTCGTACGCAGCAGCCGACATAGCCCGCGCTCGGTCCGGCTGGTGAAGCAGGCTGAGAATACCATCGGCCAGGGAATTGGGGTTTCCAGCATAGGTCGTTGTACCGGTTATACCGTTCAAGACCACTTCGGGAAGACCGCCGGCGTCGGAAACAACAACCGGAACTTTAGCTGCCATGGCCTCCAGGGCGACGATCCCAAATGGTTCGTACAGGCTGGGGTAGCAGGCAATGTCGATGACGCTATAAAGCTTAAGCAGCTCTGCATCCGGAATGAACCCGGCGAAGTAGACGTGGCGCTCCATCCCCAGGTAGGCGGCCAGGTTGACCAGATGGTCGCGATGACCTCCGCCCGCGATAACCAGCTTGGTATCGTGATACCCCCAGCGAATTTTCGGCAGCGATTCAATCAGGATCTGTACGCCCTTTTCGCGGACCATACGGCCGACGAAGAAGACAATCTTCTCTTCCGGAGCGGCATACTTCGCTCGAAACGCAGCTTTTTCGGCATCGGAAAACTCAGGAACAACGAACTTCGCGGCATCCACCCCATTGTAGATGATGTCCATCTTATCCCAGGGAGTATTCAACGCTCGCTCGCATTCCCGTTTCATGAACTCGGTGCAAACAATGACACGCCAGGCTTCATTCTGCAGGTTCCATTCCACGGAATTAATGTACTCCTGGGTAGGACCGTTAATACCGCTGTTGCGACCGTGCTCTGTAGCATGGATGGTTGCGACAAGGGGAAGCTGGAATTGATGCTTGAGGGCCGACGCGGCATAGTGGGCTAGCCAGTCGTGTGCGTGGATCAGTATGGGCGCATCGACAGTCTTGAGCTCCTCGATGAGCGCTATTCCGCGCTCCCGCATGGATTCGTTAAGGAGCTGCACCCAGTGGATGAAGTCATTCGCCTGACCTTTTGGGCCGACCCTGTAGAGATGGATGCCGTCTTCGACCTCTTCCGACTTCGTTCCCGGATGCTCGCAGGTAATAACGTGGACTTCGACCCCGCGCCCGACTAGGCCGTGGGCAAGCTCGAACAGATGCCGCGAGATGCCTCCAACGATGCGTGGAGGATACTCCCAGCTCAGCATGATAACTCGAATGGGCGACGCAGTCTTCTTAATAAGTGCCATGATTTCTCACAATCCGATTTAATATGTTCCGCTAAGATTCTACTTCGCTGTCGATCGCTCTCTGGGCGATGTCGGTTCGAAAATGCATGTGGTCGTAATGAATATTTTTGATCGCCGCATAGGCTCGGGCGCGGGCCTGCTGAAAATCGTCGCCCAGGGCATCCACACTGAGCACCCGCCCGCCATCTGTAAGCACACGCCCGTCCTCGGCAAGCTGGGTTCCGGCGTGAAAAACCGTCACATCGGAGAGGTGAGCCACCTGCTCCAAGCCTTCTATCGGTAAGCCCGTTGCGTAAGCGCCCGGATATCCGCCGGAGGCAAGGGTTACGCATACAGAATGCTTGGGCTTCCAGGAAATAGAAACTTCGTCCAGATTCGCTTCGGTAACCCCGAGCAGGATCTCAAGCAAATCCGTTTCGAGGAGCGGAAGCACCGTCTGGGTTTCGGGATCGCCGAAGCGGCAGTTAAACTCAAGCGTTTTAATCTGTCCGGTGGGAGAAACAATTACCCCGGCGTAAAGAACGCCCTTGTAAGGGATACCCGTGCTGCGAATAGCTTCCACGGCCGGGCGAAGGACCTGATCGACCGCCTGGGCATACACAGATGGGGTTATCATGGGAACGGGAGCATAGCAGCCCATTCCTCCGGTATTTGGACCGAGGTCTCCGTCCAGAGCCCGTTTGTGGTCCTGGGCGGGGACCATGGGGACAATGGTGGTGCCGTCGGTAAAGGCCATCAGAGAGGCTTCCTGCCCAACAAGAAACTCTTCTATGATCAGCGTATCCCCGGAGGCTCCGAAGACTTTCTGGACCATGATCTTGCGTATGGCTTCTTCGGCTTCGGCCACCTGGTGGCAGATAAAGACACCCTTGCCGGCTGCTTCTCCGTCGGCCTTGATGACAATTGGGGTTTCCGGGGATGATAAAAAGTGGTCGGTAGCGTATTTTGAGGCTGCGTCCGCGTGCTGAAATACTTCGTACTCGGCAGTTGGAATACCATGCCTGCGCATCAGGTCCTTAGCGTAGGACTTGGATCCCTCGATCAGCGCGGGTTCGCGGGCCGGTCCAAAGATGCGCTGTCCTCGCTGCTCGAAGACGTCCACTATTCCTGCAATTAATGGAACTTCCGGTCCTACTACGGTAAGATCGATGCCGTTCTGTTCGGCAAATGCAAGCAGGCCGTCAATATCGGTCGCAGCGATGGGCACACATTCTGCCCACTGTGCGATCCCGGCGTTGCCAGGCGCGGCGTAGATTCGACTCACCTGTGGGCTTTGCTTTAGCTTCCACGCAATGGCATCTTCTCTTCCGCCACTTCCAATAACCAGAACTTTCATCATAGAGAGATTACATCCTTAAAAGTCAGACAGCCTTAAAAGTCGGGCGGGGCGTCGTCACGATTGGCAAGAGGTACAAACTTGGCGAATTCCGGCTGGAAACCAACCCGAACGACTCCCGTAGGCCCGTTACGGTGTTTCCCGAGAATAATCTCAGTTTCCTCCTGATCGTGCTGCCCGCCGCCGTCGGACCCACCCGCATATGCTTCTTTCATCTTGTAGTATTCTTCACGATATAAAAAGCATACCAGATCGGCTTCCGCCTCAATGCTTCCGGACTCTCGCAAGTCGGAGAGCATTGGGCGTTTATTTTCTCTCTGTTCCACAGCTCTTGAAAGCTGCGAGAGAGCAATTACTGGAACTTTGAGCTCGCGGGCCAGAGACTTTAATCCTCGCGCGATTTCTCCGATTTCTTGTGTGCGGTTTTCCGATTTTCGGTGAGAGCTCATAAGCTGAAGATAGTCCACGATAATTAGTCCCAGACCGTGCTCGTGCATAAGGCGGCGGCACTTCGCACGCATGGTTAGAGCGGATGTCTCACTAGCATCGTCAATATAGATGGGTGCATCATACATATCCTGGACGACGCTGGCCAAACTTGTCCACTCTGTTTCCGTGAGATTTCCCGTACGCAGTTTGTGCGCATTCACCAGAGCCTGCGAACAAAGCATGCGCAGAGCAAGCTGTTCACTGGCCATTTCCAGGGAGAAAATAGCAACCGTTTTCTTTTCGACCAAAGCCACATGCTCTGCAATGGACAGACACAAAGAAGTCTTTCCCATGGAAGGTCGGGCTGCTACAATAATCAAGTCTGAATTTTGAAGACCAGAGGTGATCGAATCGAAATCAGGAAGCCCCGTCGGCAAGCCGGAAATACGCTGTTTGAGTTCCCCGAGTTCTTCAGCCTTGTCATATACAGCAAGAAGCAGGTCTTTCAAGTGTGTAAAGGCTGCATTGGAGCGTTGCTCGGCAATGCTAAATATCGCCTTTTCCGCTTGATCGATCACTTCGCGGATATTGCCGATTTCTCCGCGCGCCGTCCCAATAATTTCGAAAGCTGCGGAAATCAGACGCCGAAGAATGGCTTTCTCTTCGACAATCTTCGCGTAGTACTCGACATTGACCGCCGTTGGAACGCGGTCATATAGCACGGCAAGATAACTTATGCCGCCGACAGCTTCCAACTTGTCCCTATTTTTTAGCTCCGCCTGAACAGTGATCAGGTCAACAGGCTCGTCTCGCGCAGTAATCGCCTCAATTACTTCGAAGAGAACTTGATGCGCTATCCGATAGAAATCTTCCTTGTGAAGAACTTCCATCGCCCTTTCGATAGCGGTCCGCTCGATAAGCATCGCCCCAAGCGTAGACTGCTCGGCTTCGATATCCTGGCGACGACGGTCGCCCGGACGGACGCGCTTAAAGGAATCGGTGCGTTCCGGCATAGTTTTTTTTCTGACGGGCTAAGATTCGGCGACCACGGCAACTTTGAGGGATACGGTGATATCGCGGTGCAGTTTGATCGGAACGTCGTATTCGCCAACGGACTTGATGGGGTCCAAAAGACCGACTTTACGCTTGTCCACCACGATTTTGAGTTCCTTGGAGATTGCGTCGGCAATGTCCGATGCGGTTACGCGGCCATAGAGGCGGCTGTTCTCGCCGGCTTTGACACTAACGGTGACCACCTTGTCGGTGAGCTGAGCCGCAGTTGTTTCAGCATCGCCGAGCAGCTTGGCTGTGCGGCGTTCCTGCTGGGCAATGCGGTTCTGCAGGTTCTTTAGCTCTCCACCAATGGCCTCGGCGGCGAGCTTACGTGGAAAGAGGTAGTTGCGGGCATAGCCCTCGGCCACGACGACGACGTCGCCTTGCTTTCCCTGATGTTCAATATCCTTGTGTAGTATAACTTTCATCTGTCTTCCTTTTCCTGTCCCGGACTTCTAGTTCCTGTCTCGGACGTTTAGCACTCTCACAAATTGGGACGGCCCAATGGGCCGTCCTCAAAAAGACTCTTTATGATACCGCAATTTTTCAGTGTCGGAGTTCTATTCCTATAGATCCGCCTGCCTGCCGGGTGACATTATCGACACCAAGCACGATTCCAAGGCTCTTATTTAACATTACAACACTCTTAGCATCGACCATATAGTGGTTGGGATTATAAAGATCCAAAGAAAATGTAACATTTTTTGCGAGTCCGTAATCCGCGCCCACTCCAAGCTTGGAATCGTAGAGTCCAGCGCGATAATCCAGTCCCGCGCCATATCCCTGCCCGTACTGCAAGTTGAAGTGGTTGGAGTCGCCCAGTCCGTAAACTCCCACATCTCCAAAGCTGTGCGAAGCCCCGCCAAGAGATACTATTGCGTTGGCATCCATGCGAAAATGGTCCTGGGCCGTATTCTGCAGAAAGTCTATTCTGGGACTGATACCAATTGACGACACACTGGCTTTGGCCGGGTGTTTGTCTGTACCGGTACTACCCGCAGGTTCCTGCACGGGGGTTGCCCCGTCTATGTTCAAAGGAGGTGCATTCTTATTTCCGGCCAGCTTATTGAGACGGGCCATCAGGTAGGCGGATTGCTCCGTGGTCTCCCGGATGTTATGAATGGTCTCTTTAAGATCGTTTCCGGTTGCAGGATCGCCTGTAAACTTCTGTAGGTTGGCGGCAATTTGATTGAGATGGTCGGTTGAACTCTTGAGGTTCGCGACAACGGCCGAGAGATTGTCCGTCAGGTGCCCATTCTTCAAGCTCTCGTTTGTTTCCGTGGTGATCCCGGCGACTGCGGAAGTCGTATCTTGAAGATTGCTCAATATCTCATCAAAGCGGCCGCGATCGGCGAGAGTCATTTCCTTAATCTGCTGGGTGGTTGCATTGACATCCGAAAGCGATCGATCCGCCGACTTTTTCGTATCCCCAAGGAGCGCCCCAAGAGCGTTGTTATCCTGCGCTAGAGCCTCGTTCAGGTGGTCTGTCAGCTTAACGCCGTTTGCGGACGCCAGGCTTATATTTTCCGCGGAGGTAATTAATCCGTTCTTGAGACGAGGATCACCTATGATCTGCTGTAGGGAATCGACGACAAGCTCCGTCTTCTTCGCGGTCCGGGTCAGGGAATCAATGAGCACCGTAGACTTGCCAATTGTGCCTGCAAGGTCGAAGGTGGGTTGGCCTTTTATCTTGGTTCCGGCCGGGATGGAACCGCTGCTTCCCGATGCTTCATCGAGAGGCGGGATAACCGCGATGGAACCGACCCCGCCCAGGAGCGGGTTCACGATCCGGAATGTGGAGCCGATTGGAATTTTGTCCTTGTTATAGATTTTCAGGCTGACATCCGCCTGACGGTCCGCCGTTAGGCCAATATCGTTCACTTCGCCGATTTTGACGCCGGCAAGCTGTACCGGCTCGCCCGCAACCGTGCCTGTGGCGTCGGGATAAATCACGTCAATAGGATAAGTATTGTTTAGTCCCTGAAAAAAGATATACATGCCGGTAAGGAGCACTCCGGCGACCACGACAGCCGCTCCCACTCGTCCGCTCGATCCTAACGTAGACATTGCAAGTCTCCTAACGGCGCGCTACCGCGATAGGGCCGTGTGTTCTTCCCTCGATAAACTGTCGTACAACAGGATCGTCGCATGACTTAATTTCGTCCGGCGTGCCATAAGCAAGGAGTTCGCCTTCATGCAGCATCGCCACTTTGTCGCTAATGCGAAAAATACTCTTTATGTTGTGAGATACCACGATACTGGTTACGCCAAGCTTATCGCGCATCTGCATGATAAGTTCGTCCACGACACTCGCTACGATGGGATCCAATCCGCTCGTAGGCTCATCGTAAAGCAGGATTTGCGGGGACATGGCGATCGCGCGGGCCAACCCAACACGTTTGGCCATGCCTCCGGAAAGTTCCGAAGGAAAGAGCTGCTCCGAACCGCTCAACCCGACAAGAGTAAGCTTCTCGCGGACAATCTCTTTTATTTCAGGAAGGGGCAGATGTTTCCGCCGCCTCAGCCCAAAGGCCACGTTTTCAAATACACTGAGCGAATCGAAGAGGGCCGCATACTGAAAAACCATGCCCATGCGTTCACGAACGTGGTTCAGCGCGCTTTCCTTCATCCCCACAATCTGGTCGCGTTCGATCCATATCTTGCCGGCAGAAGGAGGAATTAGCCCGCCAATGCAGTGCATAAGAGTTGTCTTGCCGCAGCCGGACATTCCCATAACCGATAAAATCTCGCCCGGCTTTACTGTCAGATCGATGCCACGCAGCACATGCTTGTGGGCCACACTGTATTGAACTCCCTGAACACATATCCCGCAATCAACCGGGGGTTCGCTCTCTGCGGATGTCGTCATAGTTGGCCTCTACTGCGGGAACAGAACGTCTGCGAGAACAAAGTTTAAAATATAGATGATAACGATTGAGATAACGACCGTATTTGTCGTGGCTTTCCCAACCTCAGTTGCTCCGCCGCGTGTTTCAAGTCCCTGCTGACAGCCGACCAACGCTACGATCACCGCAAAGAATATGGTCTTAACCATGCCCAGGGTAAAGTCCGTCGGGAGCAGCAGGTTCTTTATGGAATCGGTAAAAACGTGCGGAGGGGTGTTCTCCATGTACACCGCGACAATATACCCGCCGAAAATGCCGGCAGCATCGGACAGAGCGCAAACGATCGGAAACATGATCACCGAGGCGACCAGACGGGGAACCACTAGATATCGGATTGGGCTGACGGCAAGAGCGCGGAGTGCATCGACCTGCTCGGTGACTTTCATGGTGCCGATCTCGGCGGCAATCATCGAGCCCGACCTCGCCGTAAATACAACTCCCGTAAGCACCGGAGCAAGTTCCCGGGCAACGGCGAGCGCCACAACACCGCCGACAAACTGGGTCGCTCCATACTGGTTCAAGAATGGCGTAAAGTAAAGGGAAAGAACTCCGCCCGATGTGAAGCTCGTAAGCAGCGCGATGGGGATAGTGCTCACACCCAGAGAAGACATCTGCTCGATAAGATCGGACCCTGCTATACCTCCCCGGCCTATCTCGCGGACAGTTCGACCTAAAAGTAAAGCCAGCTCGCCGATAAATACAAGAAGAGTGGTAATGGGGTCTGGTCTTTTTGGCTTGGGTTCCTCTGCCTCTGCAGCAGGCGCCGTCATTTCGTCGGCCATAACTTCTCCAATTTAATCTTCGTGCGTCCTATTGTTGTACCCGTCCTGTCAAGCAAAGCGGCTATAATAGGGCTATGATGACAAATGAAGACGCACTGGCTATATTCAAAGAGAGTGGCGCCCTGCTTGAGGGACACTTCGTTCTGGCTTCCGGCTACCACAGCGCGACCTATCTGGAGAAATTTCAAGTTCTTCAGTATCCGCACCTTGTAGAGAAGCTCTGCGCGGAAATTGCGCGGCGATTTGCAAACGAACAGATCGATGTCGTTCTCGGACCGACTACGGGCGGAATGCTTCTCGCTTACGATGTGGCGCGCCACCTTGGCACACGCGGGATTTTTGCGGAACGCAACGACGAAGGCATCGGCCGCGTCCTGCGTCGGGGTTTCACCATATCGAAAGGCGAACGGGTTCTCGTGGTGGATGACATTCTCACCACCGGCGGAAGCGTCAAAGATACCCTTAAAATAGTCACCGACACCGAATCCACACTTGTTGGCATCGCCGTTCTCGCGGACCGCAGCGGCGGTTCTATCGATTTCGGCACCCGACTTGAAGCCCTGCTTACGCTCGATGTAGAAAAGTTCGCTCCGCATGCAGTTCCAGAATGGCTGGCGTCCATTCCAATGACGGAACGGGGGAGTTCGCACAATTTGAAGGCATCGTCTTAAGCCTCTGTCATGGCGTGGTGTCCGGTAATATACGATAGGCTTAAACACAAAACATGCTCTATGCGTTCCAGAATTCCTAAGGAACTTTATGCCAGGATGCCGCGCCAACTGTAGTTGGACGGTAAAGCCATGTTATAATATTCTGTCGGTGCCGTGACCGCCGGCACGAAAGCGCAGGGATACATGTCCGATATTGCCGCCGCAGCATACCAGCTCACCACAGGAGCGGTCATAAAGACCCCCTATGACTGGCAGACGAAAGCATACGAGCGCCTTTCCCTTCAGGAAAGTGACGCCAGCTATCTTATCACCACTCCAACCGGAGCGGGAAAAACCGAGGCCGTAACGATTCCAGGCCTCGGACCTCGCCGGGGCGGAGCTCCGCGCAGATTGTACTTGATTGGGGACGACAACGCCCCGCTCGATGACTACCTGTACCGGTTGGTTCCGTATTTAAAGACGGCAAGCCTTGCCGACAACACCCCTCGCACCGTTTATGTGGACACACCGCGTGGAGATACCACCCCTATCCCCTGCCGTAGATTCCTTCCCGAAGGCGGCAGCGAAGAGATGGTCGTTCTGAACCCACTCGAAGCGGATGTCGACCTTGTCTTGACGTCGCTCGCCCGCTTCAGGGAAATCTTTTTCGGCGGCGGCGGATTACATGCACTGCCATCCGCGTTAACCATGCCAGGAACGGCTCCAGGCCGCCGCGACCTATTTTACTTTGATGAGGCGCACAGCTACGAAACCGACGCTTTCGAGGAGTTTCAAAGACTGGTCGAATTCCTGTTTGCCGCCGATATGGATGTCGTGGTCGGATCGAGCACGCTTTCGGATCCGTACCGACAGGAATTGGGCTTTTTGGAGCCGCTGGACGTCCCTGAAGTAGGCGAATCCGGGATAACTCTGGAATACCACCCGGACATAATCACTTCCGAGCACAGTGTTCGGCTCGCGCTCTCCGTAGTTTCCAAGGTCAGCCGCGTTGTGGTGGTCACGGAAGACGCAGAGGCCGCCATCGAAGTCTTCACAGAGCTGCATCAGTCCGGACAGCACGACGTATTGCTCTACCTTCGACGCCAGCCGCCCCACGAAAGGCGCGCCGTGTACGCCGAAATCAAGCAGCGCGAGAGCGAAGGCAAAGGATACGTACTGGTGACCACAGGCACAGCCATCGAAAGCGGCGATATCAGCGCCGATGTCCTGATCACCACCTTCTGCCTCCCTGAAAGCCTGATCCTGAGAGCAGGCCGATGCCGCAGAAAGTCAAAAGAAACCGGCGGCAAAGTCATCGTCCTGGGACACG
>Ga0302312_10001006_pt1 | contig 17895 bp, 18 predicted proteins | sample III_Palsa_N2_1_FD_200529 | JGI IMG/M metagenome (GOLD analysis project Ga0302312, IMG submission 200529) | Peat permafrost microbial communities from Stordalen Mire near Abisko, Sweden - III_Palsa_N2_1 | ecosystem: Environmental > Terrestrial > Soil > Palsa > Peat permafrost | place: Sweden... | reverse complement strand
GGATTATCGTTATCGTCCTGAGCCTTCGGAAGTGCTCGACATCGCAAAGAAACTTTGAGTGGGAAGGACCGGAAGTTTCCCTGATGCGCATTTCGCGTAGCTCTATCGAGAAATCGAATGTGCCACGCTTGCGGCGACGAAGATCGAGGTCCCAACGATCACTACGGGAGGCAGTGTGTAGATCGCACTTCGCGGAAGCGCGATCTACACACTGCCTCCGGGTCATCGCAATAGTTCTTCCTCTTTGATATTCGCGATCGGCGCGAGCATCTTTGGAATCGAACGCTTTCGATGAGGAACCTGCTGCGAAGCTGAGGGGAAGATCAGGGCTTGCAAGGGTGCCTCTGCCGAAGCTGATGATATCGGCGCCGTCTTCAAGGACCGCGATCGCTTGCCGCTCTCCGTGAAGATTGCCTCTCGCGATCACGATCGCCTTAGGCGCCTATTTTCTAGCAAAATGGACCAGGGTGTACTCGCTGGTAGTAAACGCGGGTGTCCATGCTTCGTATTCGGTGACATGAATATACTTTACGCCAACATCAGCTAGGCTGCCAAAGATGGAGCCGAAGCAAGGAACGGGTAGCAAGGACAGAAGGCTGAGAGGCGGAGATATGGGCGTGAAACCGCTCACAAACCAGGATCACGCTGCAGAGTGGTCCGCAACTGAGTGAAGGGGAATCTTGAACATGCGAAACGACATCGTACCTGGAGCTCGTTTTCCTGATTACGAGCTAACCGTTCTAAGCGTAAGGATTCAGGCCGAAAATTTGCAATGACGATGCATCATCGAAAAAAATTTTCTGTGCGCCGTCAACGCACCATTCTCCAGCGCGTCTCACCATCAGAGTATTCCGAGAAGCCTTGCTGGATGGGTGTTTTAGCGATATGGCGTGATCCGCGAGCCTAGTTCTCGACAGACTGATTTTCACTTTTTGGGCGGTGGGCGGAAATCGCCTTATTCGTACGCTGACAACTCGGTCCTTCGGGTCCAGCATCGGCATATGACTCCGACCGCCGCGTCAGCCGTCCCTTGGAAAGTCCGTGGGGAACGCGTGGTCCCTTTGCGTCTGAACCGCCGCTAACCGCTCCCCACCGGTATCACTAAGGGCCTCGGCACGGCAAAATAGAAGCTATTTCGTAGCTACTTTGGCGTAGTCTAAAAGAGCGCCGCTGGATGCCCTCGGCATACCTCTCCAGGGCTGGTTTTGCGGCCAACCACAAGCCAAGGTTCAATCTGGATCTAGCCGTGGCCGCTGGAATCCCAGCCAAAGGCCCTTTCGACGACGCCACGAACAAACGCGTCATCAAGCTCTTGCCGCGAAAACCACCGGCGATAAAAGAGCGGCCCAGCGATCGCCGCCGTGAGATCGGATACATCGAAATTCGGGCCCAGTTCGCCGCGCTCTTGCGCCCGGGCCGCAATCGCGCCGAACCCCGACATCATGCCCGCATGGGTGCGCGACTGAAACTCAGCGACCTCCTCGTCGCGCTCGGCGGCGTCAATGATCGAGGGCATCGCCGACGACCAACGGCCTGTCCGCAAGCGTTGCGCCAATCCCAGTGCCAATGCGGTCAGGTCGCCCCGAAAACTGCCGGTGGCGGGCGTCTGAAGCCGAGGGGCGAATTGCATAACGGCCTCGAACAGTAGGGCTGAGCGCGTCGGCCAATATCGATAGATCGTGGTCTTGGCGACGCCCGAACGGCGCGACACTTCGTCGAAACTGACGCCGCTGAGGCCAGCCTCGGTCAGCAGCTCATAGGCGGCGGCCAAGCTCGCAGCCTTCACGGCTTCTTTGGAACGCCGTAGCGGCTCCGGTCCACTGGCTTGCGCTGCCACGTTGCTGGATTTTTCGGGCACCTCAATTGACTCCTAATAAGTAGCTATGCTATCGTAGCTTAAATGCAGTGCATTACCCTTGGAGATTTTACCATGACACTCAAGCAAACCCGACTCGTCACCACCGATGTGGCGAAGCTGACGCGATTCTACGAAACCGTCAGCCAATCGAAGGCTGAGATCCTTAACAGTAGCTTCGTCCAATTCCAAAGTGAGGCTTGCAATGGATTGGCCATCGTGGAACTAGCGTCGACTCGAGCATACGGCGAAGGCGTCGCCGAATCGGGGGCCAATCGTTCCGTGATCCTCGATTTCGAAGTCGATAACGTCGATGCTGAATACGAGCGGTTGCAGGAAAGCGTGAGCGATTGGGTGATGCCACCGAAGGTCATGCCTTGGGGCGCCCGCGCTATCGTATTTCGCGATCCGGATGGAAATCTTATCAATATGTACTCGCATCCGTAACGTCGCTTTCGGGGGCAGAGCTCTCGTGTCAGGCGTCGAACGCCGGCGGGCCTGAGCGGCAATTGGCCAAGCTCGACGAGCCTAGCGCTCGGGCGAATGTCGAAATCGACAGGATCGAGGCCTTAAATCGGCGCGATAGGTGGCCGCTGCTGATCCGTCCGGGACGCTAATGACGAGCGTCGCTGCGGCGGAGAATTCACCAGATCGCGGGCCAAATGGCCAGAGCCGTGATCTAAGCTGCAAGCTGCAAATCGTCTCAGGAGGAGATATAACATGCCAACTATTAAGCCGATCGAACTCGAGGCTGCGTCAGTAGCCTCCGCCAACATACTCAAAGTGATTGAAGACAAGGTAAAGCGCCCGGTGAATATGCTGCGCATGTTTGCCCACTCGCCGGCGATGCTTGACGCTTACGTGCATTTCCTGGGTACCTTGGATCAGTGCCAAACGACGCCGTTGGTGCGGACGTTGCTGACCGCCACCGTGGCTCAGGAAATGGGCGGCGAATACATGCTCTCCGGGGTTGCCGCATTCGGGCCTCGCGAAGGTGCAACTCCGGCGCAGGTTGAAGACAGCCGCCGCGCAAAATCCGAAGACCCAAAAACGCAGCTCGTACTTCAATTTGGGGCGAAAGCGGTGCAGCAGCACGGTCATGTCCCCCACTCGGACGTGGCGGCGTTGCATCAGGCTGGCGTCTCCGACGCGGAGATCGTCGAGTTGATCAGCATCGTCGGGCTGAATATTTGGCGCAATCTATTCAATATGATCCTGGAGACTCCCAACGACTTTCCCCTGGTGAAAGTTGATCAGCCGGTGCCTGGGGCGGCCCACGCTTAAGCGGCCCAGCTCTCCCAGATAGCTGTCTCGCATCATCACACCTCCTATCGGTCTCTAGATAGGAGGGTTCGAGCAATCGTTTGACGCAACATTAAAAACCATAAGGAGTCCTACAAAATTAAGGTTCTCGTCACAGGCGCAACAGGTAATGTCGGATCGTTCCTCGTCCCGGAACTGCTCAAGCGCGGCGCGGAAGTCCGCATTTTTACGCGCAAACCACCCGCTCAGGATGCCTTTCCCAGCGAAGTTGAAGTCGCTATTGGCGATCTTCTCGATCCGGCATCGGTCGCTAGCGCACTCGAGGGAGTCGACAAGCTCTTCCTGCTCAATGCCGTCAGTCCGAGTGAGCTGATGGAGGGACTGATCGGCTTTGGGATGGCGAAACGGGCCGGCGTCAAGCACATTACCTATCTCTCGGTCTACAAGGCGGACACGATGAGGGACGCGCCGCATATGGCGACGAAGTTGGCCATGGAAAACGCGATTAGTCACAGCGGTATTCCGTTCACTTTCCTGCGTCCGAACGGCTACATGCAGGCCGAACTACAGATCATACGGCCCGTGATCGCGGGAATGGGCGTTTATCCCATGCCATTTGGCGAAGAGGGTATCAGCATGGTGGACGTTCGCGATATTGCGGAAGCCGCTGCGATCTCGCTGACCGAGGAAGGCCATGAGGGTCAGGCCTACGACCTGGTTGGACCAACCGTCGTCAGCGGTCCCATCAATGCGGCTTTGTGGAGCAAGCTGTTGGACAAGCCCATCCAGTATGGCGGGCATGACATGGATCGTTGGGAAGCAATGGCACTCTCACAGCAAATGCCTGCATGGTATGTCTTTGATCTCCGGGCCATGTTTGAAGGATTCTACTCAGAGGGTTTCACGGCGACGTCGGTGCAGATCGCGCGCTTGACGAAGCTCCTGGGGCACGCCCCGCGTAGCTACGAGGCCTTCGCAAAAGAGGTTGTCGCCAGCTGGAGCTAAAACATCAGCGCTTAGTGAGCGCTTGCGGTCTCAGTAGAACTCTCAATCCAACATTTCAACGGACGCAATCCTTTTGACAGGAGTCAAACATGACTGCTTCTGATCCACATCCAAGAAAGCGTGTCAAAGTCCTCGACACGGAGATGAGCTATGTCGACGTGGGGGAAGGCGATCCCATCGTTTTTTTGCACGGCAACCCGACGTCCTCGTATCTTTGGCGGAACGTCATTCCGCATGTTAGCGATCTTGGTCGGTGCCTTGCTCCCGACCTGGTCGGGCTGGGGCAATCGGACCGGTCGCCGACCTATTCTTACCGCCTAGTCGATCATGCGCGCTACCTCGATGCTTGGTTCGACGCCATGAACTTGAAAAAGGTGATTCTGGTCATCCATGACTGGGGTTCCGCGCTCGGCTTATACCGCGCTCACCGCTTTCCGGAGCAAATCGCGGGGATTGCGTACATGGAGGCGATCACCCAGCCGCTTACGTGGGCGCCCTTCGGAGAGGGCGGCGGCATGTTCGGCATGATGCGGTCGAAGGCGGGCGAACAGTTCGTTCTGGAGCAGAACGGCTTTATCGAAAAAGTCCTCCCGGGATCCATGATACGCACGCTGAGCGAGGAGGAAATGGCCGTCTATCGGGCGCCGTTCCCCGACCCCGTCTCTCGGCTGCCGACGCTGGTTTGGCCACGCCAAGCCCCGATCGAAGGCGAGCCTGAGGACGTGACAGAGATCGTCCGCGCTTACGGAAAATGGATGAGTGAAAGCCGCTTGCCGAAGCTGTTCATCAGCGGGGAACCTGGGGCGGTCAACACGGAAGGCAGTCCAGTCCGTGAGTTCTGCCGGACATGGCCGAACCAGAAAGAGGTCACTGTCAAAGGCGTGCACTTCCTGCAGGAGGACTCGCCCGACGAAATTGGCGCGGCGGTGAGGACGTTCGTAACAGAGACACGCGGAGCGAGCGCTAAGCCTCAGGGTTAGCGTCGACGCTCGTGGTGGAGACTACGTGTTCGGCTGGGATGGGGCCCGCCCCATTCCTGGCGGCGCGATTTCCAGGTGGTCATCGGCTCCTGCGGTTAGAGGGGCAACCTCGCGCCAACCGCAGGAGCGATCGCTTAAGTTTTAACAAAATGGGGTCACGGGCCGCCAGGAGATTCAATGTCAAGCTCATCCGAAAGACTAGTTCTTGTCACCGGCGGGACCGGCAATCAGGGCGGCGCCACGGTCAAGCATCTGCTTGAAGGCAAGCGTACCCGCATTCGCGTGCTCACCCGCTCCAAGGACTCACCTAAGGCCCAGCGCCTAGCGTCCTTGGGCGTGGAATTGGCTATCGGAGACATGGACGACGCTGCCTCGCTGCAAAAGGCTCTGGCCGGCGTGTCCGCGGCATTCTCGGTACAAAATTTCGCGGATAAGGGCGGGGTAGAGGCTGAAAAGCGTCGCGGCAAGGCCTTCGCCGATGCGGTTAAGGCCGCAAACGTCCCGTTCCTAGTTTATTCGTCAGCCGAAGGCGTTGAACGTAAGAATAACCTGGAGCACTACCATAGCAAATGGGCGATCGAGCAACACATCGCCAGCCTTGGCTTGACCCGGACGATCTTGCGGCCCGTTGGATTCATGGACGTTTTGGCCGTCAGCGCCGCCATTCGCAGCGTAATGCTTGGCTTGTTCAGAACCCAGTTGGGCGACACCGGGACCCTCCAGATGGTTGCGGTAACGGACATAGGTTGGTTCGCCGCCCGTGCGCTGGAGGATCCCGAACGCTATGGCGGACGCGTGATACCCCTCGCCGGCGACGAGCTGACGGTTCCCCAGTTCGTTGCGGCCTTCAAACAGGCCACCGGACACGGGCAGTGGGTCGCCCCGATTCCTAAATTCGTTCCCAACCACGTCATGCCCAAGGAGTACGGCAACATGTTCAAGTGGTTACGGGAGCAAGGGTTCAAAGCAGATATCCCTGCGCTGCGGAAGGAACATCCAACGATGTTGACATTCGCTGACTGGCTCAAAGCTCCAAGCGCTAAATGGTCATGGTGACCCGCACACGGGCCGACGACGCCCGCGTTCCGACCGAGCCCATGCGCGAATATCATGCCGCGGGCCTCGGCGAGGCTCATCGTGACCGAATGGACCGCCGCTCACGTGCTTCTTTGAGGCCGATTTCAGGATATGTCCCGAAAGAAATGGTTTTCGTTTTGCCGGCGATGTTGTATTTAAAGCGCCACCACTTTCCGCCATTGGGCTGAACCAAGAGAAAGAGGCCTCCACCATCAAAGGCGGAAAAGGGCTTTTCGGCGGCATGAAGGTTGCGCACCTTCATATCGGTAAGCGGGACGACTTGGCGAGGCATGGCGGACCTCCACTGGCGGCGGGTATCCATAAGTTACACCAACGCCAAGAAGTTACACCTAAAGTTGAACCGAAAAGCAGACGATGTTACTGGACTATATTGGACCGTAAAAAAACAAAAAACCCCGCAGGCTAACGCTTTGCGGGGTTTATCGTACTGCTTTGGAACTCTTAAAACAACTACTTGGTGCCCAGGAGAGGACTCGAACCTCCACACCTTGCGGCGCATGGACCTGAACCATGTGCGTCTACCAATTCCGCCACCTGGGCACTGCTTTGAACATTGCTGCTCAACTGCTGAGAACGTAATTATAGCGAGCTGGCTTGCCGTGTCAACACCCTTTGGCAAATCTCTTTATCTGTTTTTGTTCCGGATGATTTTGTCGCGGCTAAATTACAGGGGATGCGCTTCACAAGCGGCGGAAGCGATCCATATGCTTAAGCCAGTGTTAGAATCAGGCGGAACCTTGGCTTGCCGACCGTCGCCAGTCGGTCAGGTCTGGCCGCCACCGGATAGAAACGAGAAAATCATCGATAAGCCCTTGATCAAATACCCGTACCCCATCCCCAGTCGCGAGGAAATCCTCGGCGCACTGCGCACCACTGAAACCCCGTTATCCGGCAACGATATCGCTGAAGCTCTGTCGATCAAACGCCAGGAGCGCGAGGGTTTCTTCAAACGCCTGGCCGCGATGGAGCGCGACGGTCAAGTGCGAGTCGACAAGCGGGGTTACTTCCAACTGACCCATCCGTCGAATTTTGTCGCGGGCCGGGTTCAGGGCCATCGCGACGGATTCGGCTTCCTGATCCGCGACGACGGGCAGGATGACCTGTTTTTGGCCAATGCCGAAATGCAGAAGGTCATGCATAACGACCGCGTGTTGGCGCGTACCGTCGGTTTCGACCGCCGCGGCCGACCGGAAGGTCATATTGTCGAAGTGACTGAGCGCGCGAATAAGCAGGTGATCGGCCGACTCTTGATGGAAAACGGGGTCTTGCTGGTGGCGCCTGAAGACAAGCGCATCGGCCACGATATCCTGATTCCGCAGAATTCCAAGGGTAAGGCCCGGGTTGGGCAAGTGGTCAGTATTGAACTGACCGACTTCCCCAGCCGCCATACTCAGCCGCTGGGTAAGGTGGTTGAGGTGCTGGGCGAGATCGACGACCCCGGCATGGAAATCGAAATCGCGGTGCGCAAGTATGGCGTGCCGCATCAGTTCAGCGTGGCCGCCGTGCAGGAAGCCTCGCAACTGCCGGACGAAGTCCGTACCGCCGATTTGCGCGGCCGGATCGACTTGCGCGATGTGCCTTTGGTGACCATCGACGGCGAAGATGCGCGCGACTTCGACGACGCGGTATATTGCGAGCCGATCAAGGTCGGCAAGGGCGACGGTTTCCGCTTGATCGTGGCGATTGCCGATGTGTCGCACTATGTAAAACCTGGCGATGCGCTCGATATTGGTGCGCTGGAACGCAGCACCTCGGTGTATTTCCCGCGCCGCGTGATCCCGATGCTGCCGGAAAAGCTGTCGAACGGTTTGTGCTCCCTGAACCCCGAGGTTGACCGCTGTGTGCTGGTGGCCGACATGGTGATCACCAGCCGGGGTGAAATCAAGGCATATCAATTCTATTCGGCCGTAATGCATTCGGTGGCGCGACTGACGTATACCGAAGTTGCCGCGGTCCTGGGCAATACCAAAGGGCCGGAAGCCGCCAAGCGCGCCGCGATAGTGCCGCAACTGCAAAATTTGTATGGCGTCTATAAATCGTTGCTGCAATCGCGCCAGAAGCGCGGCGCCATCGATTTCGACACCACCGAAACTTATATCGTGTGTAACGCGCAAGGCAAGATCGAACAGATTGTGCCGCGTACGCGCAACGATGCGCATAAGCTGATCGAAGAATGCATGCTGGCCGCCAACGTCTGCGCGGCCGACTTCTTGAAGCGCAACAAACATCCAGGCCTGTACCGGATTCATGCTGGGCCGACCGAAGAGAAACTGGCCAACTTGCGCAGCTTCTTGCGCGGCATGGGCCTGACCTTGGCCGGTGGCGACAAGCCGCATGCCAGCGATTACGCCGCCTTGATGGCGCAAATCCGCACCCGGCCCGATGCGCCGATGTTGCAGACCATGATGTTGCGTTCGATGCAGCAGGCTGTGTACAGCCCTGACAATATCGGTCACTTTGGCTTGGCCTACGAGGCTTATGCGCATTTCACCAGCCCGATCCGCCGTTACCCCGATCTGTTGACCCATCGCGCGATTCGCGCCGTGTTGGCCGGCCGTAAATACGTGCCGGAAATTTCGCATGAGGTCGAACTGAGCACCCAGTTGTCGCCTAATGCGCGGCGCATGCAGCGTACCGATGACGAAAGCCGCGGCCGCGCACGCTCTAATTTGGCCGTGTGGGAAGAGTTGGGCATGCATTGCTCGGCCAACGAACGCCGCGCCGATGAAGCTTCGCGTGACGTTGAAGCCTGGCTCAAGTGTTATTTCATGCGCGATAAGCTTGGCGAGGAATATGGCGGGCGTGTCAGCGGCGTGACCACCTTCGGTATTTTTGTGCAGCTCGACGCCTTGTTTATCGAAGGCCTGGTGCACGTCACCGAACTCGGTTCCGACTACTTCCAGTACGACGAAATCAAGAACGAACTGCGCGGCGAACGCACGGGCATCCGTTATCGCTTGTCGGATCGAGTGCGGGTGCAAGTCAGCCGCGTCGACCTCGATGCGCGCAAGATCGACTTCCGCCTGGTACGCGATACGCCGATCAAGCCTGGTGTGCGCAGCCTCGAAAAAGGCGGCCCGGCGCAGAATACGGCAGTACGCGAGGAAGCACCGCGCCGTTCACGCAAAAAAGCAGCACCTGCCGCGAGTCCAGAGGTTCAGGTGGCGCGCGAAGCTCGCAGTACGGCAAAAAAACGCACGGGGCGCAGCGCCAGCAGCAGTGTGAGTACCGCTAACGGAGCCGCAGCACCGGCGAAAAAGCGCTCACGCAAGAAATTCTAAGCGCCTGATCGCTTGACGGAAGTGCAGCCCGGGCCGCAGCAGCGCCCGGGTTTTCTGTCTTGGCGGGCGCTGCAGAAACACGCTTCGGGTCTCAAGACCCACCCCTATTTCTCGAAGGATATCGCTTCATGTCACGTCTTAAAGTTCTCTACGGTTTTCATGCGGTTACCGCCCGCCTGCGTCACGATGCCTCGGGTATCGAAGAAATTTTGTACGACCCGACACGCCGCGACCGGCGCATGGTCGATTTCCTCGAAACCGCCAAAGCCGCCGGGGTACGCCTGATGGCGGCCGATGCAGGGCGCTTGCAAGGCCTGACCGGTAACGACCGCCACCAAGGCGTGGTGGCGCGCGCCAACGATGTGGCGCTGGCGCTTAATCTATCCGAAGTACTCGACACGATCACCGGCCCGGCCTTGCTGTTGATACTTGACGGTGTCACCGATCCGCATAACCTCGGTGCCTGCATGCGGGTCGCCGACGCGGCCGGCGCGCACGCGGTGATCGCTCCACGCGATCGCGCCGTCGGCCTGAACGCGACGGCCGCCAAGGTCGCCAGCGGCGCCGCCGAGACCATGCCCTACATCACCGTGACCAACTTGGCGCGTGCGCTGCGTGAAATCCAGGAAGCCGGCATCTGGATCGTCGGTACGGATGACCAGGCGCCGACCAGCTTGTACAAAACCAAACTCGACGGCCCGATCGCGATTGTGATGGGCGCCGAGGGCGAAGGCATGCGCCGTTTGACCCGCGATACCTGCGACACCTTGATGCATATTCCGATGCAGGGCAGTGTCGAAAGTTTGAATGTATCGGTGGCGAGCGGGGTGTGTTTGTTTGAGGCGGTACGGCAGCGGCTGGGGTGATTTTATCTCATTAAATCAATGAGTTATAATTTTACAAAACGCTGATTTTCTGCCTTTTTGTCACCTGAGTGTCCCATGATTGTCCCGTGGAAGCCGAGTAATTGCAATGGTTAGTGGATACAGTTTCATGAGGAAGGTTTGGCGTACGCTTATTGATCTTTTGGCTGTTGTCATCATTGGTTACTTCTTTTATTTAGGGGCGTGGTTCGTTGTTGCAACATCAGACGATGGGATGGCGCGTTTCTTCGCAACTCCAGAGCAGAAAAGGCACATGGCGTTTGTCATGCTAGGCATGATTCTCCCTGTGGTGTTTTGCATTTTATGGGGAGTTTTTCGGATAGTTGGCTTGCTTAAAGTGCCACGGTATCCGTTCGGTGAAAACTTCCGAGCCAATGTACCGCTTCGCTTCCTGCTGGCGATAGGGGGAGCGATGCTGCTATGTGTGTTTGTGTCGTTCTTGGCGGGCCTGATATCTGCTCACGGAAGCTGAGGGCAGTGATTTCCAGCGAATGCAGCATCTTTACAATGTCACTGCAAACATGGCTGTGCCGCTTACCCGTAAGCTCCGCAATCTCGCGGCTGCTCATGGTTTGCGCCTGGACGCGCTAGCTCATTCATGGGTCATTGGCGCGAATTTGGAAATGCCGAATATTAAGGGGAATAGGCACCCTAGCGAAGTAGCCGACCCTCAAAGCGTCGATATACCTTGGTGCCGCCTACCTCCTCGGCGCCGGTCGCGTCGGCAATGGCGCGATCTGCGCTAGATGTGCCTTGAACGTAATACCCTTCCGCCCGTATGGTGGAAAGCAAGATATCTAAAAGGTTGTTTCGTCTTTGAATTCGACCGTCTTATCGATATCGGTTCAGGGAAACGGAGAGTCCGCGCTAGAAAAAGTTTGCCGAAAGCTTGGAGTCAATCCCAGGCCGATACATGGGGAATACCGCAAGAATCGGCGGAAATAGGCCATGCCATGCGGGTTTATTGTGCCAGTGTTGCGATGTGGGCCTCAATTACAGACAATAGGCGAGGAATGCGTAGCGACAGTTCGCTATCATCGCGCTTTAATGCGCCAGCATATTCAATTAGTTGAGATTGGTTGCGGTCCCACTCCCCAGCTTGAAACTGTTCTTGAAGTTTAGTCAACAGCCCGTTATTTGTATTAATCGAAAGAATAATTCCTTTAAATTTTGCGTAACTGCTAACTAATAAGGTACGAAGCTCCGAGTCCGAAATTCTGCCGACAAACACGGAGTTGTTGTTATATATCGTAAATGCGTCTATGGTCCCACCCCAACTGACCATGAATGGCCTTCCCTCAGGGAGCAGTTTCAGTGCCGTGCCAACTCCATTGCTATAGCCATCCCAAAGTGTTGATAATTCCGCGTGAATAGCTTGAAGATAAGCCAGTACTTCACTATTACGCTTTTCCTGTTCGATAACTCGCGCATCTCTATATTGTTTGTGCGAGACCCATATCGCTACACCCACGGCGGTTATGGAGCCGACTGCCTGAAACCAACCGGCCCAATCACCGGTTTCGTGCGGATGCCATTTAGCGACGGTGGCGACGAGCATAACAAGAAGCACCGCGCATAGCGTGGCGGGGCCATCTGGTGTTTTTTTCATGGTTCACTTAATAAAATATGTCGTCATCTCTATAGCATCCCGAAGTGCCCCATGGCTTCCTCAATCGCGGCGATTAAGATTGTTATCTTTAAATGTATTAAAATGAATAAATTATTATTTATCAATTTATTAAAAATAATAATAACTTATTTTTTGCCGTCGATGTTAAAAATATCCGATATAGCTTTTAAGTCTTTGAGTGAGTACATGTCCTTTATTTCGTGATCCTTTATTGTCTGTCCGAAATATTTCTTTGCTAAGTCTTTCCGGATTACTGCCTGTTCAGCTTCGGGTAAGCTTTGAATAAATGGCCCCAAAGATGCTAACTCTAGTTCTGCTCGATTTGCTGAGTCAGCGGTAGTTCTATGGCGTGCCGATTCTCTCGCTGTATAGTAGGCCGGTGCGGTCAAAGTAATCGCGGCTAATAATCTTATTAATGCGAAGTGCCATTCTTGACCGCTGGAAAGTGACGTTAGAGCAAAGATAACGATCCCGATAGATATTAAAAAGAACAAGATCGTCGCTGCCCGCCAAAAGGACGCCGCCCGACCTTCTTTGAGAGCCATTTTCTGGTAATTTCCGGTCACGCCGATATTCCCTACGATCTGTACGATCTTTGCAGCTTCTTTTTGCTTTTCAGATATATCATTTAAGAGAGTTCCGCTTTCTACATTACGTTTTTCCAACCATTCAGAAAATTCGTTCTTTTCCTGTGTTAATTGTATATTAAAAGCCGCCAGTATCTCACTCGATTCGTACTCGTAACGTTTCTGAAGTTCATTTTCTAGCTTCGCATAAGCAGTCTTGACCTCTGCGCTCACGGTAATAATTGATTGTCGTTCTTTTGTAACTAGGTCTTGCATTTCCATTAATTGCTTATGGTGCTGCGCACCTTCCGTCTTAAGTGCGACCAATGAGTTTTCCCATTGCGTTCGTTCATCGTTAAGCTTGTCAATTAATGACACTGTGGCAAGTCTAAATTGTTCTCCATCTTTAAATGCTTCTGCGATTCGAAGCTCTGACTGAACAACAGGTACAGCCCAAAGAGTGTTATACGCGCCCTGGTCCAAGACGTTTACAGCACCTTGTAGATGAGCAATATTCCCGTTGGCGGTAAAATTTATCAATTCCGCTTTGACTTGTTGTAATGTTCCATTCAAAGAATTGAGACCGTGGATGCTGATTAATGTTGACGGACTTTTATCTATTCCAGATAATAGTAAATTGCAAAAGGCGGATATTTTTTCTCTGTTCCAAGAAACAATATCGGTGTTTGTGCTAAAGTCCTGAGAAAATCTGTCGTTGAGAAGTATTTCAGAAATATCATTTAAAGTTAATAAAATCGTGTGTGATTTTATAGCGTCTGCGGTCATTTTATTATCCTTATTTTAATATTTATTAATCTTCGGCGTGTCTTTTGACCGTTCTTCGTTCTTTCTGTCTTGAGATTGTGTCGCCAATGATAAAATAACGCAAGCGTGCGTCTACGGGATATAGCCAGCGGCTGGCTAGTCTGTAAATTCTCCGTGTTTTCAGTCCGTCTATTGGCTGGACATAGTGGCTCTGAATAAGTAACTTTGCGACCACTGGACTTAGGCCGGTCTGCATAGCGAGTAGTCTAGTATTCTGTAGCCCCGACACTCAGGACTGCGGATATGACATGGCCTACGATTTAAGACGGATCATTGCACTGGCAGCAAAGCACGGCCCCGATATGACCAAGCCAGAAGTGACCGGCGAGTACACACCTCCCGCAAAGGGGATCGCCCATGCGCGGTTTATCGGATACTTCGAACTCGGATTGCATGAGAAGGAATACGAGGGTAAGAAAAGCTTTAAGCCGCTGGTGGAATTGGTGTTTGAGTTGAGCGGGCCGAATCACGAGCCGACCAAGCACGCGGACGGTACGCGCACGCCGATTCGAATTACATCGCGTGAAAACATCAGCTTTACGGCCAAGTCGCATTTCTTCAAGCTGTTCGGTGCGATGAACTATGCCGGTAAAGCTACGCATATGGCGGAATTGCTGGGCGAGCCTTTTGTAGTCGAGATTTTCCACACCAAGTCAGCGGACGGTAAGAAAACCTACGCCAATCTGCGCGGGCCGAACGGCTATAACGTGAAAGTAAAAAGCCTACGGAGCCTAGCCCCGGCGATGACCGAAATCAGGGCGTTCATTTGGGATTTCGCTGACCGGGACATGTGGGACAGCATCCACATCCCAGGCGAGTATCCCGAGCGCAAGGATGATATGGGTGTCGTAACCAGTCCGGCCAAGTCAAAAAACTTGATCCAAGACCTGATTATGTCGGCTGGCAATTGGCAGGACCACCCGGTATATGCGGACGTGGTTGCGAACGGCGTAGCGCCCGTAAAAGCGCAGCCCAAATAAGGGCCGCGCCGACCCGTTAGCCTAACTTAAGGGCAATATCCTCCGCCCGCAAGTGCGTGTAGCGTTTGAGCATCTGCATAGTTTGATGCCCGGACACAGCCGCGACTTCCATCAGGTTAAGCCCGCGTTCCACCAAGCGGCTAATGGCCTCGTGCCGTAGGTCATGAAAGTGCAGGTCGTCAATCTTGAGCCTCGCCGTAAGGCGGCAAAACGCGTGCTTGATACCGCTTTTCGAGAAGCCTTCAAATACTAGCTCAGTGGTTCGGGGCAGGCTTTCCAGAATCGCTACCGCACGGGTAGACAACGGGACAGTTCGCGACCGCCCGTTTTTTGTGATGGGGAGTCGGGCAGTGCGCTTTACCAAATCCACGTTTCGCCATTCCAGGGACACAATTTCCCCCTGGCGCATCGCGGTTACAAGCGCGAATTCGATGGCGGGGCGGAGGTAAGGGTTCCGGCTACGTTCGCACCCCTCGTATAACTGCGCCTCCTCAGTCGGATCAATGCGCCGCTCCCTAGGTGGCCTTTCCTTGGGCTTCGCCACACGCGCCAAGGGGCTTTCCCGTAAGTCCAGGCCCCATTCGGCACGCGCTCGCTCGATGGCACAGCTTAATATAGACATTTCCCGCAGGACTGTCCCCGGCGCACAAGTCAGCATCCGCTCATTCCGCCACAGAGCTATGTGCGATTGTGATAAATTCGTCATCGTGTATTGACTGATCGGGTGGCGCAGGAATTGATTTATGCGTTGCCGCTCATGGGCTGCGCCGCGATGGGTTGGCGTTACCTCGTCCCGGTATTGCGTCAGGATATCGGCTAGGGTCGTGCGTTCCGCCTTGCGGTTGATTGGCTGTTGAGAACGATCCATCTCTCCCTCGATTTGGCGTGCCCATTCCTGAGCGAGCGCCTTAGACGTGAATGTCTGAGAGTGGGAAGGGAACCCCGCGTGCCGTATTTTTACTTGCCAAGAAATGTTGCCGGATGCATCGGTGCGTTTAGTGAAAGTTGCCATATCATTGGCCCAGGAGTGTCCCACGGAGGGCGAAAAACACTCGGTGACAAAAATAAGAAACAAGAAAACCCCAGTATCTATAAGGCTCACCGTCGAAAGTTTGAATGTATCGGTGGCGAGCGGGGTGTGTTTGTTTGAGGCGGTACGGCAGCGGCTGGGGTGATTTAGCTACTGGCTAACACTGGATTGTTTCCTGTCTGAATGCTGATTTTTCCGACGACAAAAAGCCGCACTACCAATGGTTTCCATTGATGGGAGGCCTTGGCGTTAGTGCGGTTTGTGATTTTATGATCGGCATTGCCACGCTTTATGGCAAACTCACTGATCATCCAATACGGTACCTTTAGGGTTGGCTTTATCGGAAACCCGTCCCCCTCATCATCCCTTTGCGAGATTGCCAGCCATCATGACCGAACCTGCCGCGAAACCCGATTCCGCCAAAGCTCAATTGAACCCGCAAGACCGGGCGCATTTTCGTTTCCATCTCGCGCATGTGCATCTTTCTTCCGTCTTCGGCGACGACTGGTTTGCGCTTAAGGCCGAGGCATTCGCGCGTTTTTTCGGCACGCCGGTATTTTTAATCGCCCAAACCATTATCGTGGCGATCTGGATTTTGGCGAATGTGCTGGGTCTCACCAAGTTCGATATTTACCCTTTCATCTTGTTGAATTTGGCCTTCAGCCTGCAGGCCGCTTATGCCGCACCATTGATTTTACTGGCGCAGACGCGTCAGGCCGATCGCGACAAGGTTCATGCCGATGCGGATGCTTTGCATCGCGAAGCGTTGGCGCAAGCCAGCGAACTGCGTCAAGAAGCGGTGGCGCAACATACGCAGCAACTGATCGAGTTGCTGAAGCAAAATACGCAATTGACCGAAATCACGCAGCAATTGAGCCAGCGCATCGAAGCCTTGACTCTGGAAATGCACGGCAAGGTCCTGCAAAACCAGGCCAAGCCGGCGGGAAACTGAGCCTAAACCATTGCGGCGCGTCGCCTGATGAAACCCTTTTGCACCATCTTATCCGCGCTGGCCGCGGCACTCGCGTGCCTGGCGCTCGGCGCTTGCAGTACGCTCAGCGATCGCGGCGGGTATCTGGTCGATACCGGGCATCCGGCGCGGTATGCGGATTCTCGCGTGCAGTTTCTGGTGATGCATTACACCGCCTTATCGATGCAGGATTCCTTGCAGGTCTTGTCGCAGGAGGCGGTCAGCGTCCATTATCTGGTGCCGGATGCGCCCGAGTCGGCCGGCGGCAAATTGATCGCTTATCAGTTGGTGCCGGAAACGCAACGCGCCTGGCATGCCGGCGCAAGCGAATGGCAGGGCACGACTGAGTTAAACGGTACGTCGATCGGCATCGAAAACGTCAATCCGGGGTTTCGCGATACGCCGCAAGGGCGCGTCTGGTTTCCTTATTCCGCCAAGCAGGTCGAATTGATCATTGCTTTAGCCAAAGACATCGTGACGCGTTATCACATTGCGCCGACCCGAGTGGTCGGCCATAGCGATATCGCGCCGCAACGCAAGCAAGATCCCGGGCCGTTGTTTCCCTGGAAAGCGTTGGCCGATGCCGGTGTCGGCGCCTGGCCGGATGCCGCGACTGTGGCGCGTTATCTGGCTGGCCGGGCGCCGAATCTGCCCCTGCCGTCCGCCTCGATCAGTGCCTTGCAGGCCAAGCTGGCGCGTTATGGTTACGCGGTGCCGCAGACGGGTCTATTGGATGCGGCCACGACGCAGGTTATCGCCGCATTCCAGATGCATTTCCGGCCCGCCGATTTCTCAGGGGTGCCTGACGCGCAAACCGAAGCGGTACTGGACGCTTTATTGGAAAAATATGCCGGTGATTGGACTCCGCGCCCGCCCGCCGTTGCGCGCGAGCCTGAATAAAATCGCAGTTGGACCTGTAAGGGTGCCGGTGTCCTGCGCGGATGGATCGACTCCGATTCCGCCATGCATAGGCTCGGCCTGACGACTGGGCTCGCGTATCCGTTAGAATAGCGTCTTTCTATTTAGCCTGATGCCATGACCCAAGACGAACTCAAACAACTGGTCGGCCGCGCCGCCGCCGATTATGTCCGTGCCCAAGTCCCTGAAGGGGCTGTGGTGGGAGTGGGCACCGGTTCGACCGCCAACTGTTTTATCGATGCGCTGGCCACCGATAAAACGCATTATCGCGGCGCGGTATCGAGTTCGGAGGCGACCACGGCGCGCCTCAAGGCGCATGGTATCGCGGTGTTCGACCTGAACCATGTCGAAACGCTCAGTGTGTACGTCGATGGCGCCGACGAAATCAACGCGGCCGGTCATATGATCAAGGGCGGCGGCGGGGCGTTGACGCGCGAAAAAATCGTGGCCTCGGTGGCGGATCAGTTTGTGTGTATTGCTGATGCATCCAAATTAGTTGAAACGATGGGCCTTTTTCCACTACCGATCGAAGTGATTCCGATGGCGCGCGCCGTGGTGGGGCGCAAGTTGGCCGCCTTGGGCGGTCAGCAAGCGGTGCGGGTGAAAGCCG
>Ga0302312_10001004_pt1 | contig 17904 bp, 22 predicted proteins | sample III_Palsa_N2_1_FD_200529 | JGI IMG/M metagenome (GOLD analysis project Ga0302312, IMG submission 200529) | Peat permafrost microbial communities from Stordalen Mire near Abisko, Sweden - III_Palsa_N2_1 | ecosystem: Environmental > Terrestrial > Soil > Palsa > Peat permafrost | place: Sweden... | reverse complement strand
CTGGTGCAGGATTATCTGGCAGGCGTAGATAATTTGGATGAGATCGTTGAAGCGCTTTTGGGTATCAGCAACGAAGGTTATTTGGAAGGTCAACTGGAAAAACTTACAGGTAGCGATGAAAGGATCTTGAAGTTGAGGGGCGCGATCCAGAATCGTTTGAGCGACATACGTAAAAAAATTGCTGAAAAGAAGGCCGAAGAAAAGACTGAGGCCGAGCGATTGCAGGCTTTGAATCAGCGGGTTCTCGATGGATTGAAAGTCTCACCGACTGGCAGAATCAAGAAACAACGCGCGGCGACGGAAGCCAAGAAAAAGGCTGCATCAACCTCGAAACCAATTCTGCCAAAGTCCAAGAAATAGGCCTGATCGCGTCCCCTTCGGGCCAGGCGCCGGGTCGCTCCGCGACTCGCACTGCGTTGCGCCCCATTCGGGCCAGGCCCCTTGACGCCTTCGGCCGCAAACAATGCGGCCTGCGTGCTCCGCTTGCCACCACCCACTGTCCACATCACCGCTCACGATGCCGTCTCTCACAGCAGGGATCCGCAGATGCGGACTTCAGGCCTGCGCACGGCTCGAAGGTGCAGCACGAAGGCCACTCCATCTGATCGTCGGCAGCACAGCACGAAGCGGCCCTGAGCCGTTCGGAAACACCACTCCTATTTCCAGTCTGACCTCACCCATGTCGGTGAGCGGCACGGCGCGTCTGTGTGATCGTCAGGGGCGGGCTGTCGAGACAGGCTCACGCACTCCAGAGTTGGGGCGGTTGCTGACATCGAGCGACAGTTGCGCGCCGCGTCCCAGCGCAACCCGCTACGGGGTGCTCCACGGTGTTCCGCCCTCCAATCATCACTGTCGTTCTTCATTCCGGTGCTGCAGGGACTTTCTGGCGCGCGGCCCTGGGCTCGCGCAATCCGCGCATCCCAACTGGAGCAGACCATGAGCAAGAACACCAACACCAAGCCCGCCACCAAAGCTGCTGATCGTTTCGACGCGTTCACCGTCCGCGAATACACCGACAAGCAGAGCGGCGAGGTCAAGCACGACTGGAACAAGATCGGCGTGGCGTTCCCGAATTCAGACGGCAAGGGCTTCCGCATCGTGCTGAGCGCGCTGCCGCTCGACGGAGTGATCGTGCTGCGGGTCTTCGAGCCGAAAGAAGCGCAGGTCTGAGTGTCCGCACACCGAACCGGCCTCTTCGGGGGCCGGCATCGGTTTGATCGCGGGGAGGGCGGGAGGGCGCGGTGCAATTTGCTACCCGGCGGAAGCATTGCACCGGCCTGCTGTGCAGGCAGAAGCAGAAGCGTTTGAACGGAAGGGCAGAGCTCAACAGCTGCGCGGCAAAGCCGCGCCAGGGCGCCCACAACTTAAATAATAGATATTTGCAATTAAATAAATCAATGGATTTATTTAATGACGCGTTTGGCGTGGTGGATTAATTGCACATCAACAACAAATCATAGAAGTGGAGCGAATGCGTAGGAAATACCTGACGCGACGCGTCGCGAAAATAGTTGCAATTCTTTTCTCTAAATGGCTTGACAGCTTTTCAGGCAGGGCTAAGTTGGAGTCATGAGATGTGATTGCCACCGTCCAGGTGGTCTACCTAAACCAAAGAGGAAACCGCCATGAAAATCCACGCCGAAATCAACACCCCGGACAACGCATCTAACTTCGATATTTCAATCACCACCACTTGGGACATGGGTGACGCCAAAGGTGAGAGTGTCATGTATGACGAGGTTGGTCGAGTGACTAGCGTTTTTCTTTCCGTCGCAGATAGCGAACAGGGTGAGGCCGGCGCGTGGGTGAAAGCCGGCGACACGGATGTGGCGAAGACCGTGCGCGAAATGTTGAGCCAGGGGGATTACGAGGATGAGGATTACCGCGAGCGCATGACGGCAGTTGTGAGCGAAGCATATGCAAGCTTCAAAGAAATCTGGGCTGCAAATGAACCTCTTTTCTCCTGCCCAAAAGGTTTGGCGACGCATGGCAAGAAAGAGTTTGAATACACCCTTCAATAAGCGACGGCATGCCACACACACTGGCCAAGGATGGCCCTCCCACGCACCAAAGGTTTCCCATGCTCCCCGTATACATCGAAGACCTCATCCCCGCCCTGGCAGCTGCCCACTTTGAAGTGACGCGGCTGCCCAGCTCGTCAGAACACGTGTGGTCGGTGCGCGACACCGTGACTGGCGAAATCAGAACGCATGCAGACGGGAGCAAGATTTATTTCATGATGAAATCTTGGCTCCCGCGTGGTCGGGAGCAAGAGTGTTTGCGCGGACATCGAGTCCGCTTTTTACACGCGCAGGGGAAAACGGTTGCAGAGACAGCGGATGCAATGGGGCTGTCCTGGAAAGCGGTTTCAATCGTTCGACACCGACTGCGTTTGCTAAGTCATGAACCAAAAGGTTCCATGAAAGCTTGGTTCGCCGCCCAACCGCTGCCGTTGCCGGCGCGCCGGGCCGCAGTGGCAGCGATGATTGAAGATGGTCTGCCACATCGGCAGATCGCCGACGTCTTGAACATTCCCGTGGGCACTGTCGAGGGCGACATTGTCGCCAACCGCAAAAATCGAATGAGGATCCCCAAACCCATCGCTATCAAGGTCGTTAAGCCAAAGCGAATGCCCTCCCTGGCGAAGGCAGAAGCAGAGCGATTGCTGGCCGAGGGTATGAAACCAGCTGAGATTGCCCGGCGCGTGGGGCTCAGTTGCCAACGTGTGTGCCAAATCCGGACAAAAATGCGGGCGTCACAACAGCCTCAAGGGTTCACACTGCCTGGGTCGCAAATAATGGATGTTTCCAATTAAATAAACCGAGATTGCTTTATTTAATGACGTGTTCCACGTGGTGGATTATTTGCACATCGACAACAAATCAAAGAAGTGGAGCGAATGCGTAGGAAATACCTGACGCGACGCGTCGCGAAAATAGTTGCAATTCTTTTCTCTAAATGGCTTGACAGATTTTCACGCAGGGCTAGGTTGGAGTCATGAGATGTGATTGCCACCGCCCAGGTGGACTACCTAAACAAATGAGGAAATCGCCATGAAAATCCACGCCGAAATCAATACCCCCGAATTTCGTTTCATCGTTGTCGAAGCCGCTGGTTCGAACGGTGGCCACAAGTTCGGAAAATTCGTGAACCTGCGCACGGTGAAGCTCCCCGCCGGCACTGAATACGTGCACGCACGGCAAAAGGGCGCGGAAGTGATTGAGAGCTGGGAAGTGGACAGCCGCAACCGTGGTCAGAAGTCGAGCTACGCGCGCACCCTGGTCGCGATGATACGTGAGCTGCCGGATCACGCCTGGCCCGAGGCCAAGAGCCTGGCCGCCTGAGGAAGATGGCCCCGGGCAACCGGGGCCTTCTCAAGGAGACGACGATGAGTGCAACGCGATTCAACCATGACCGCGATGGCAACCCGCACAGGGCGTCACCGCGCTCTCTGTTGCCTTGTATTTTCTGGGAGGGCATCCGCGAGCTTGATAGAGATCAGCGCCGCATCGTGAAGCAGATTGCACGGTGTCGGATGCGCGGGAATCACTTCGCGATGATCGCTGAAAGAGTCGGGCTGACTGTGCACCAGGTCTGCGACCTCACTCAACGTTTGGGGATCCCGACGACGACTGAATTTCGTAGACGCCGCGTGCTGAAACTTCATCGCCTTGGACTCTCCGCGCCGGAGGTTGCCGATCGTCTTGGCCTCACAGTTCGAGCAGTGAACATACTTCGTCAGGACCTATGGCTCCCGCCGTTCCCACGCATACAACGACCGGTTCGCCATCGCTCGAAAATTCGAGCTGAGGTGGCGGCCATGCTGGAAGCAGGGCACTCACCCAGAGTCAAGGACATCGCGAAAACACTCGGAGTGTCCCGACAAACTGTATATGCATGGATCAAGGCGCCGGGCGCGCCGGTGGAAGGCGGGGGATTACTTATGATCACGTATTCCAGGAGTGGCACATGAGCGACTGTCTCTATCACTTCTCCTCTAGGGTCGTGGGTGGGTTTGTAGTCTTGCTGATCTATTATGGGTTCCTGATCCATCCACTCATCACCGCAGCGGTGCTGGTTGTCTCGATTGTCGTTGGTCGAATCCTTTGGATCCGCAGCGATCGGCGGGAAGCCAAAGCTAAACAGGAAGCGCACGATCAATGGATGGAAGCATGGGCGCGGAATGCGGTGGCGCGGACGGATCGGTCAACCATCCGGTTCGCTCATCGCAGGGAAGCCCAGTCATAATCCCGTGCAAACAGGGGAGAAGGGCATGCGCGTGATCGAGGCATGGATTGAGCGACACCCGGTGCTGAGCAAGCTCGGCGGTGCGGTCATCGTCATGGGCGGCTTGTATGGCGGCATGTATGCCTTTGCGGCATGGACGGTGCATCAAGCCCACCCCAACACGCCCACTGCGCACCTCTATTGCGCGGTCGTTGCCCGCAACCCGGACGGTTCCTTCGATCAAGCAACGACGCGAAAGGAATTCGAGTTGTCCAAGGAGCTCGCCTATCAGCAGGGTGGCGCTGAGGGCGTTGCAAAGAACAAGGCTGAGGGAGAACAGATCTTTGCCGAATGGATGGCGCACATGCAGAAGGGCGACTTGGACGACCTACGCCGCCACTACCAGGAAAAGTGCCTGGGCTACTGAGGCCTGATGATCGAACGACTTTCGCGTGGATGCTGCATCATCCAATCAAAGTCATCAGATGCCGCGGTAAGCGTATTCAATGAGATCACGCACCAGTTCGAGCAGGCCGCCCCACGGCAAACCGTCGTAGGGATCACCGTGGGCGAGCCCGTTCCGGATGCCGACCAGCGTCGTCGGTGGACCGATGAAGGTGTCCTTGCTCGCTTCGCGTTCCTTTTCACTCATATACAAACGAGCGACGACTGGCCCATAGAGACGTGCCGAAGGGAGCGAGCTGTCTGTCAAGCCGTCGCTTTCGACCATGTGGCGGAGAAGGTCGTGAAGCATTGGGGCGCGCGGTTTGGCTTTTGGCTTTGCCGGGCTTTTCTTCCGTTTCTCCGCTTGCGCATCCGGGACCAGCCCGCCGTATCGATTGAGCAGTGCGAGTTCCAGAGCAACGACCGCAGCGAGCTCACCCGCTTTCACGAAACCGTCTTCCAGCCAGCCATAGGCATAGAGCTTCTGGGCGAGGGCGAACCTCACCGATACAATCTGCGGAACCGCTCCGCTCAGATTGCAGCCGCGTATCAGTTCCAGCCACTCCGACGCGTGGGTGAGGTTACGAACCGCGCCAGGGTTTCCCTGAGCGGGCCAAGGGGCCGTCAGCGGGCAGTCAGAGCGATCGGGCCACTTGTCTGAAAGTGCGATGTCGTCCATGTGTCCCCCTTACCAATCAAGCCACAGCAACCGCAGATGGCTGCGGCTGAAACTCCCGCGCATTGGCCACCCGGCCTCGCAACATCTTCTCCCACAACGTGGCCTGCTGCTCAGCCGGGAGCGACTGCCAAGGGATCAGTGTGATCCCGGCCGCCAGATAGTCGCCCTTCGCTTTCAGCGCTTCATAGTTTTCCTGAAACGTCACGATGTGGACGCGCTCGCACTCAACCAACAGCCGGATGAACTCGCTGGGGTCCGCCTTCTCATGCTTGACGTGATCTTCGACGAACTTGGTGAGCCGGGTTTGTATGCGCAGGTAGTGCTCGAGCCGGAGCGTTTGTGTTGGATCAGCGGCGGCGGCCGCTGACACGGAGCCGGTGAAAGAACGAATGCGCATCTTCACCCGCCCGGCGCACACGTGCGTATACCAAGCCCTCGCCATGCTCGGCGTCACGTTGGGCTGGTGCGCCAGCCACATCACCTCCTCGTAGATCAGAGTCAGATCATCGGTGAGCTTTGGATCCATCGGCGGGTCAAGGGTCATCTGGTCAAGCAACAGGGAAGGGGCGATGGCCCCACTGTAACTGACGCCCGCTGCGCGCAACGTGGGGACAGCGGGTGCACCGCCCATGGACAACGCTTCGCGTTGACGCACCGCCGGCACACCCCCTGACACCCACTTCGGGCGGATAGGGCACGTCACGTGCTGCCTGCCACCACGGCGCCGACACGCGTGGGCTGTCGCGCCGCAAAGCCGTGGAGCATTCAAAGCACACAGGTCACGAGCTGCCCTCCGGTCGACTACCTCGGTCAAGGGCCGTTCGGGGCCCGAGTCAGTCGCTGCGCTCCATCCCGCGCCAGCCCCTCTCTGCTCGCGTTGCTCGCCCACCTTGACCGCGTCTTCCTGCGGGCAACGGCGGCTGCCATCAGCAGCAGGCGAACGCCTGCTGCCTTTCCTGGAAAGGCCAGCAACCACGAGATAAGAGGAAACGACCATGGCACACATCCGCACCCGCACACACACATCAGAACAATCCGAATCTCTCATCCGTTTGCGTGACTGGATGCCGAAGGGCTCCCGTGTTTTCACCGTGCTGCGCTCCGTGTCGAAGTCAGGCATGCAACGGGAAGTCTCAGTCGTGGTGTGGCTCCCAGGTGATGACCGGCCCATCTTCCCGAGCTTCCATGTCGGCCGACTGCTGGGTCTTCGCTGCGGGAAGCGTGAGGGCGTGGTGTTGAACGGCTGCGGGATGGACATGGGTTTCGACCTTGTTTATCAGCTCGCGTGTGCGCTGCACAACGATCCGAACGCCTTGACTCAGCAGTGGCTGTGAGGGGGATCCGACGATGAGCATTTACCACTGGATCATCACCACCGACCACATCGACGGCGGCAGGAGCAAAGGCATCCGGGGGCCGCGCGGCTCCCAGGCCACGGTCGAGGACATCACGAACCAGGGTCAAGCCTTCCGCATGCGGGATGACGACGGCGAGCTTTATTACGAAGGCGTTTACCTGGGCCCCGATGACGAAAGCATGTTCGGACCGCTCGACGATTTCGGCACGCCGAACGCCGGCTGCACCTCCATTCAATTCAAGAACGCGCGCGGCGCGTGGGAGACACTCTGATGAGCAACGACACCAAGCATGGACTTTTCGGCGGCGCGCCAATCATTGTTTCGTATTCACGAGCGGAGGCGATCGCCGATGGCGTGCTGTTCGATGCCGGCGATATGGCACGCGAGGCAGGCTGGAAGATTCCGGTCGCGTTGAGCTCGGCGGTCTGGGCCGATTGCGTTGCATGGGGTGAACTGGACACCGCGCGCAAGCGGTGCCCGCAAGACGAGAGTGGGCGGCTCTGGGATGTCCTGTGGATGTCGATGGTGGCGGCGCGCCAGCACATGGCCCGGTGCCGGGCGCACCCGGACCTTGACTCCGGCCGGTGCCAGATGATCGTCTATCGTGTGCCGCGTCACGGCTCTTCGATCGAGCCGGAACGCGTCGAACTGAAAATCATCATTGATGGTGGAGACGACGGCCAGCCAGTCGCCACCATCCTCGAGCCCAGGGAAGATTGACCGATGGACATGACCCGACGTGATGCCGCCGTGCGCTCGCTCGCACGGTTTCACTTCCACCTGACCGACCTCGAAACGCGTAACAGCGACGGATTGGATTTCCATTCCGTGCCGGTCTGGGCGATCGAAAGCGCGTTGCGGGCTGCTTACGAGGCGGGTCATGCCGTGGGTGTCGCCACACCCGCGCAACCGGCCCCGCCGTCCGCTTCGCGGCCGGGGCTTGCTGTCACGGCCTTCCATGCGAGTGTCGGCCGCATCGGCGCACTGCTCAGTCGCCTACGACGCGCTGCGGATGATTATTTCAGCGTGCCGGCCGATCACGTGACCTGGGCCCACGCTGATCGGGCCGCCTTGATCGAGTCGGAGTTGCAGGCGTTGGCTGATGGTTTGAACGATGACCCGGCCGCGCGCGAGGTGGGCGAGCGGGGGTAGAGCGCCGGGGAGCACTCGACGCGTTGCGTCAGGTTTTCCGAGTCGTGAGTTTTCGCACGGGGTCATGGACGACCCAGTTGCCGTTTGCGCCTTTGGTCACGCGGCCCTCGCGCCAGGCTTGGGAGTGGCCGCGGAAGCCCGAGGGTTTGTGCCAACGGCGTTTCACAAGATAAGTCACATGGGGGAATGACTGCGCCCAATCCGCCAACGGCCCGCTGTCTTCAGGCGTGACGTCCGGAAATGCAGGAGACAGATCGAGGCGACGGACCAAGGCGTTGTGGGCGATGAGTTCCCAAATTGCATCGAGGGCGGCGCGCTGATCGGTGAATGAGAACACCCAGAGGTTGCGGCCCTTGCCCCGATGGTCGCCATCGTTGAAGGCATCCGCACCCCGTTGCCGCAGCAGCCAAATCATTGCCGGCGGCACGTGTGACCCATCCTTCCAGCCGATGAAGCCACCCCCTGCAGTGATGGTTGCATGACACAGAAAGCGCGGATGCTCCCACCGGGCATCGAGCATCCGCTCAATCTTGAGCTTCGTTCTCACGGCGACGGGATCAGGTGCAAGATGATTCCAGCATTCCCGCGACAGCTTCATCCGAAGGGCCTTGATGGCCTTCTTGTCCACCGCCTTGCCCCACATGATCCAGTCGCGTTGACGCTTGGCGCAGTTGCATGAAACGCAAGCCAGCACGATCGCATCGTGATGATCGGGGCCGCCCACACTGATCGGGATCAGGTGATCGGCCGATGCCTTGTCGGCCTGATTGACATCCGGTGTGTCGAGCGGTGGAACTTCGCGACCGCAATAGACGCAGTGACCGCCCCACTTGCGATAGGCCACCTTGGTCCACCAATCGGGACCGGGATTGTTGTGAGGACGAGTCGCCAGCAACGTTGCAAGGAAAGCAGCCTTTGCTTCAGGAATGATTGGAAACACCAACGCGGGCAGGGGCACCGGTGGTTCAACAACCACCGGTGCAGCAGGTGCAGGAAACAACTGATCAGCCCGCTCAAGGATGACCTTGGTGCGGGCGACGCTTGCTTCAAATCTTGCGCGGATGTCACTGATGTCCATGACTGTTGAAGTTGAAAAGCCAAATGCTGGCGTTCTCTAGAAGCTAATCGAAAGTCGAACATCCGCAAGGTCAGGGAACCTTGATCTTGACCAGCAGGTTGGGGCGGGACGCAGCGGAGAAGTGAAGCCTTTTCCTGCGTCCCGTGGCGGAGCCCTCCAGCGCGCGGGAAAGAGCAAAAGCCTCGCGCCGGTGGAAATTGAAACTCGATCATGGGGAGAGTCGTCCTTGGTCAAGTCCCAATTTTTTAATACACCCTTCGCACTACGTGGTTTTCCGCTTCGCGGAACGAAGGGTGTGAGCGCGTTGATTCCGCACGCGTAACGCGTCAGACAACGCGGTCTGACATCGATGGCGTGCAACGCCACGCAAACGCAGCTGCATAAAAGCGTCATCGCGTCCGACAACTATTTTTCGATTTTGGGGTTGCGGACAACGGATTTTCCGCTTGGATGGAGTCATGAAACGACTGACTATCCTCACCACCAACAAACTGACTCTCAGGCTCAAACCCGAGCTTCGCCGGGCGATCAACGCCCGAGTGAAGCTTGCCAACACCACGCCCTCACAGCTCACGCGTGACGCCCTGTCCGCGCACCTTGGGCTGCTCGAGCAATCGGACTCCATCGCGCATCGCGTGTCTGCCCTTGTCGCGGAACACGCCGATGGCGGGCAGGCCACGCTCGAAGCGATGCGCGCAGAAAACGCGGAACTCAATCAAACGATCCGCGACCTTCTGGGTCGCTTCGATCTCGCCGCCGAGGTCGCCGAAGAAGACCCCGTCGAGAAGGCCATGGATCCGCGCACCGCTCGCCTGCTCGAGAACCTCACTCCCATCGCGTCCAAGAAATAAGGAGTCGCCGTCATGAACCACGCCACCACATTCGACCCCCTTTACAGCCTGCACGTCGCAGAGCGCCGTGAGTCGCGGCACGAAGGGAAGCATCCGGAAGTCGCCATCGACCCGGGCGCCTCGAATGCGCGGCGTGTCGTGAACTTGTATGCGCGTCGGTTGAACACCGGTCGCAACCGTCAACACCACTGCGCCCCGAACCTGCGCTGATCACACGGACCCACTGCCATGACCACTCGCCTTTCTGTCCCCACTGCCATCTTCGGCCCACTGCTCTATGTCAGCGGCCTGGCCATGTTTGTTGTGAGCGGCGTGCACTGGCACGACTTCCAACTCCCCAGCTTCGTCACGGGTATCGGCGCCGCAATCTGTATGGGCGACCTCTACCGCTGGCTCCGTGGGTGGATGTTCGCTCGGGCTGAAAAGAAGCGGCGCGAAGACGTCGCAGCGGCAGACGCACCTGCTCAATCAGTTCCGCCAAAAGTGCTGCCAGTTCTGATCTACGGACTAGCTCTGGGCATGCGTGCTGAGGCAAAGCGTCTCGGTGTGTCGCTCGGAACTGTCGCCCAACAACGCTTTCGGGACGGCCTTGGCTTCAACGAAATGATGGCTGTTTACACCGCTGCTTGTCGCCTGCAATGGAACGCCGAACACCTCGGCCACTGATCCAATTCCAATCCAATTCCCCAACCCCACAACACATCGAGGCAACACCATGAACACTTCCACTTTCACTCGCAGCATCCTCGCGGTCACTCTGGCGGCCACCCTGACCCTTACCGGCTGCGCGACCATCAGCGGTCAGATCTCCGGTCAGAACAGCACAAACACTTCCGCCGGACTCACGGGAGCGGGTCTGGGCTGCGCCGCGGGCGCCGTCGTGGGCAAGCTGATCCATAGCAACATGCTCGGCGGATGCGCCGTGGGTGCTGCGGCTGGTGCCGTGGGCGCCATTGCCCTCCACCGTCACGAAGTCGCCGAAGCCCGCAAGCTGGCCGACGAGGCGAAGGCGGCTGGTGCCAACGCCACCGTGAACACCACGACGGAACAGGTGCCCGACACCGATGGCGTGAAGAAACCCACCGAGGTGATGACCAGCCTGGACATCGACCCGATCGCCGCCGACGTGGACGCTCACGGCAGCGCGAGCGCGGACTTGATCGCCAAGACGGCACACATGGCGGACGCGTCGTCTGATCCGATCACCATCGCGGTGCAGGGCACGAAGCGTCAGCGTCAGTGGATCGACAGCCAGCTGCAGACGGATCTGAAAGCTGACACGAAGACCACCGTGAAAGACGAACCCGCGAGCGCGCCGCACCTGGTGCTCACGCCCGTCCCGAACGTGGCCGGCTGATCAGGAGAACGCCATGAGCCGCAAGAATGATTTTGGCGACTTGTTCGGGAGCAAAACCAAAGCTCCCGATACAACCGGCGCTCCCGCTGAGGATCCGCGTAGCGACTTCGGCAACCTGTTCGGGAAGACTCCCGAGCAGGCGGCGCCGACCGCTCCGGCTCCCGCACCACGTCCGCGTGCCGAAGCCGGCCTGATCTCCGATGACGCCGCGGCGGCCATGAGGGCCAAGGTGGCCGAGACGCGCGAACGTGTCCTCGACGGCTTGGGCAAGAGCGCCCAGGTCGCCGCGGGGGCCGCGAAGGTCATGCGCGAGAAGGGCGCATCGGGTGCGGTGGCGCTGGCAGCCAAGGCACGCACAGTTGGCAAGCCGAAGAAGGGCGTGATCATCGGTGCGTGCGGTGTGCTGGGCGTGGTCATTCTGGGCGTGACATATCTATATGTGTCGAAGAGCCCGACGGCGCCGTCCGCACATGCGGACACCACGCCGGTCGTTGCGAAGGCGGCTGTGCCAGTGGCACCCGTCTCGACAGCGAAGGCGTTGCCGGAACCCACCATCGCGCCCACGAAGGCTCCCGCTCCCGTAGCGGCTGCGGTTCCGGTGCCCGTGGTGGCACCGGCCCCCATTCCGGTCGCGGCACCGGTGGTGGCGGCCGCTCCCACGGCGCCGACCACTTGCACGTTCGAGGGTCAGCTATCAGCGGCCGATGGCACCCTGATCTCGGGGGCCACGGTCACGTTGAATGCGAAGGGGGCGTTCCGGCCACCCGTCACGACCGGCGCCGATGGCCACTTTTCTTTCACCGACCCCACCGACGGCGGCGTGTATGCCCTCCAAGTCCAGGCGACCGGCTACCGGACGATGCGTGTCGCGGTCGCGGCGTGTGCGGCGGTGCATCCAGTGGTCTTGACCCCGCTCGCCCCACCTGCGGCTACGGTGGCGGCAACAGCGCCGGCCCCCGTGCATCACGTGGCTCCGGCGCCTGTTGGGGAGACGGCGGCACAGAAGGCGGCAGCAGCCGCCAACGCTCAGTCGAACGAGGCAGCAGCGGCGGCGTGGTTCAAGGCACGGTCGCCTGAGCAGGCTTCACCGAGCGGCGGTAACTGATCCACGAAGGGAAGGCGGGAGGCCGGATTAGCCGATTCGGCCTTTTACGTGTGGACGAATCTCGGAGCCTGAGACCCAACAAGGCATAATCTCAGCATTGATCAGCTAGGGGTTCGCAGGATGCCGTTGTTGTCTTGGTTTCAACGTGATGAAGATCTCACGCGGGCCGCCCTTGCGCCCTATCGGCTGTTGGAGCCGGTGAAGAGTTTGGCCTACGGGGAGGAAGACTCTCCGAACATGCTGATCGAGGGCGACAACCTGGACGCGTTGAAGGCATTGCTGCCCTATTACGCGGGGCAGGTGAAGTGCATTTTCATCGACCCGCCATACAACACGCGATCGGCGGTTTCAGAGCACTACGACGACAACATTGAGCACGCTCAGTGGCTATCGATGATCTACCCAAGGCTTGAGCTCTTGCGTGAGTTACTCGCTGATGATGGAACCATCTGGATCACTCTGGATGACAACGAGGCTCACTATTTCAAGGTAGTTTGCGATGAAGTCTTCTATCGAAAGAACTTCATTGCAAACGTGATTTGGCGAAAGAACTATGCGCCGAAGTCTTCTGCACGCCACTTCTCGGTCGATCACGACCACATGTTCGTCTATGCCAAGGATGCGAACAGATGGAAGCCGAATTTGGTTTCCAGGAGCATCGATCAAGACAAAATCTACAAAAATCCCGACAACGACCCGCGAGGGCTTTGGCGCCCTGACAACCTTTCTGCACGGAACCCATACAGCTTAGGAACCTATGGCCTGACAACCCCTGGTGGCCGCGTCATCGATGGTCCACCCAAAGGCCGCTACTGGGCCATCTCCCAATCCAAACTTCAGTCGCTGGACCAAGACAATCGGATTTGGTGGGGCAAGGACGGCAACAATGTCCCGTCATTGAAGCGCTTTCTCAACGAAGTGAAACAAGGGCGAGTGCCGCAGACCTATTGGTCGTGGGAAGAGGTTGGACATACCCAAGATGCCAAGAAAGAGAGCGTGATTCTTTTCGGGGATGAGGTTTTCGCAACGCCGAAGCCCGAGAGCTTGATGCAACGCGTGATCGAGATTGCCACTGAACCTGGCGATCTTGTCCTTGATAGTTTTCTTGGTTCGGGCACCACAGCTGCGGTTGCACACAAGATGGGCCGTCGTTGGATCGGTATCGAAATGGGTGATCACGCGCGCACCCACTGTGTCCCGCGTATGCAGAAGGTCGTAGATGGCGAGCAGGGAGGCATATCCGAAACGCTCGGCTGGTCGGGCGGCGGTGGCTTCCGTTACTACAAGTTGGGCGTTCCCGTGTTCAACGAGAGCGGCCACATCCGTGAGGGGATCAGCTTCGAGCAATTGGCGGCCCACGTGTGGTTTGCTGAAACCGGTGTTGCTCGATCCACCCGGGCGAAGAAGCAAGCCTTTCTGGGTGAGCACGACGGGATCGGCTACTACTTGCTGTTCAATGGCATCTTGGGGGACGAGAGCAGGTCCGGTGGCAACGTGCTGACCAAGCGGGTGCTGCGGTCGCTGCCTGCATTCGAAGGCCCCAAGGTGATCTATGGCGAAGCCTGCCTTCTCAACGATGAGCAGTTGGCCGACCTGTTGATCACGTTCCGCCAAACCCCCTACGACTTGAAGGCGCGCTGATGTCTCTGGCACTCAAACTTTATCAGCGGCGCAGCTTGGCCAGCCTCGAGCAGTTTCTCGAAATGGCCCGCCTTCAAGGTCCATCGAAGGCTTTTGCCGCGGCGGTGGACAAAGGGCTGAACACAACCTACAAGCCTATGCCTCATGGGGAAGGCGTCCCTTATGCCTGCCTGCGCATCCCCACCGGTGGTGGCAAGACTGTGATGGGCGCTCACATCATCCAGGCGGCGGGCACCGCCTATCTCGAACGCGAGTTCCCCCTCGTGCTCTGGCTGGTGCCAACAACCCAGATCAAGAACCAAACGCTGGAAGCATTTCTTGATCCACGGCACCCATACCGCGAAGAGTTGGATGATGCGTTCGACGGTCAGGTGGCTGTGTTCGACCTGGCGGATTTCGCCCAGATCCGGCCTGCGGATCTGGGGACAAAGGTGTGCATCATCATCGCCACCGTTGCGGCCTTGCGCGTCGAAGCAACAGAGGGTCGCAAAGTCTATCAACACAATGAGAACCTGGAACCGCACTTCGGCGGCGCCATCCAGCAACTCAGTTATCTCGAACGCGGCGAGGATGGAAAGGTGTTGTATTCCTTCGCCAACCTGCTCGCGCTCCACGGCCCGTTGGTGATCATGGATGAGGCCCACAACGCCAACACCCCACTTTCCTATGACGTCTACGATCGGTTGAGCCCGAAGGTGGTGGTTGAACTGACGGCCACGCCCGATGGCACCAGCTCTAACATTCTGGTCAGTGTGTCCGCTTTCGAACTGAAGGCCGAAGACATGATCAAGTTCCCGGTGGTGTTGAAGGAGCACGCCGGGGAATGGACCACGGCCGTCAGTGCATCGGTGGCGCGTCGAAAGACGTTGGCGAAGACGGCGATGGCCGAACCGGAATACATCCGACCCATCTTGCTGATCCAAGCTGAGAACGCCCGGGGCACCGCCACTGTCGAAGAGGTCAAGAAGCACCTCGTCGATGTCGACGGTGTCGATGAGGCGACGATTGCCATCGCCACCGGCGACCAGCGCGAGATCGAGGGAGTCGATCTGTTCGCCACCGATTGCCCCATTGAAATCATCATCACCAAACAGGCGCTGAAAGAGGGCTGGGATTGTTCGTTCGCCTACGTGTTCTGTTCGGTGGCACAGGTGAAGTCTGACAAGGATATCCAACAGCTTCTCGGTCGTGTGCTGCGGATGCCCTATGCCGTCAGGCGCAAACAACCTGACATGAGCAAGGCCTACGCCCATGTGGTCAGTCCAAACTTCGGTGAAGCCGCCGCAGAGCTCACCAAGGCGCTGGTGCACATCGGTTTCAATCCCCTCGAAGCCATGGCGGCGATCCGCAAGGACTCCCCACAGGAGACCTTGCCACTCAAGAACGGACAGGTCCATTCGGTTCGCTTGCCGAAGACCCGGGTGGAGGTGACTCGCGAACCTGATCTCTCCCAGATCCCTGAGCGTGATCGGGAACGGGTGGTGTTCACCCCGAACCCGGAAGGCAAAGGTGGCAGCATTGAAATCACCGACGAGCTCGACAACACAACCGTCGAAGTCATCGTCGCAACTGCGCCGGCAAGCAAGCGCGAAGAACTAAGCGCCAAGATCGAGCTGCATCAACAGGCCACCGCGGCAGCCAAGGCTCCCAGTGAGCGCGGCGAAGTTTTTCAAGTTCCGCGCTTGTGCGTGATGGAGCAAGGCGAGCTGGAATTGGTCGACAAGGGGGCCGTGTCTGCGAAATTCACGTGGGACTTGCAGGCCTATCCGGCCGATCTGTCGTCTTTCAGCTTCAACGATCAGACCATGACGTTCGAGATTGATCTCGAAGGTGAAAAGGTTGGCTATCACACCATCAAGGATGACGTGGCGACTTACCTTCCTGGCTTCGCCCAAGATCGAACAGTCACGGACTTGCTCGGTTGGTTGGATCACGAACTTCGGGTTCCGAACATCAAGCAACCTGTGCTTTACGCGTGGATCCGTCAGGCGATCAATGGCCTGATGGATGGCCGCGGCTTCTCGTTGGCGCAGTTGCTGAAAGGGCAGTTCGTGCTCAGGCGCAAGATGCGCGAGCAACTCGACAAGGCCAAGGCGGCAGCCTACGGCGAAGGTTTCCAGGAGTTGATGTTCAACAGTGAAATCGAGACCTCACTTGCTCCCGGTCATGCCTTCACCTATCCGCCCGATTTCAGCATGTATCCGGCACACAGCTACTACCAGGGCGACTACCGTTTCCAGAAGCACTACTACCCGGTGCCGGCCGATCTCAACTGGCGCACAAACAGCGGCAAGGAGACCGAGGAGTTTCAGTGTGCCCGAGCGCTCGACATGATCGATGAGGTGAAGTTCTGGGTGCGCAACGTGGTGCACCCGACTCAGTTCTGGATGCCCACTTCAACCAACCGAACGTATCCCGATTTCGTCGCACGGCTGGAAGATGGCCGACTGCTGGTCATTGAATACAAGGGCGGGGATCGGTTCTCGAACGATGACAGCGAGGAAAAACGTTCGATCGGACAACTCTGGGAAAAGCGCAGCGGCGGAAAAGGCCTTTACCTGATGGCGCAGAAGGTAGACGACCAGAAGCGGAACATCCGGGATCAATTGCTTGCCGCCATCGCAGGACATTGAGTGTCAGTCATGGATGGCCAACCCAAACCGGTTCATGCCAAATACCTGGATGATGCTTCAGTCCAGGACATCCTGCGGATGGCTGTCGCGTGTGCGGCTTGGGGCGACGCGAACATGGTTGGCCTCGAGATCAACACCGATGGCGTGAACCTGCTTGCCGCCACCGCATTCGGCATCGTGCACGAGCACCACGGTGCCATCGTGTCGCTGCTGCTGGCTGGGCGGCTGGGATCGGGGCTCGCGCTCCTGCGACCCACGTTTGAAGCACTCGTGCGAGGAATCTGGTTGCTCCGAGGAGCCAAAGACGACCAGATCGAGCTTTACCTCGCAGGGAAGGACAGCAAGAAGATTGAGGGTCTCCTCAAGGATCTGCGCAAAGGTCCCCAGAGCGCCGAGGATGCGTTTTTGCAGGCGACCTGGACGAAATCGGAAAGGTCGCTGCACCAGTTCACCCACGTCAGCCACCAAATGCTGATCCGTCGCTGGAGCTTCGACGTTGAAACGGCCATGCCGATGACGGAAGTCGTCGACGCGATCAAATTTGCGACCGGTGCGGCGTTGCTGGCGTCTATTGAACTTGCCCGACTGGCTCTCCATTTGGGGCTGGAGCAGCACGCGATGCGTCTCCTCAGTGTGCTGTATCCGATGGAGTCACCGTTTGCCGGCCAGGCGTCAAGTGACTAGCCTATCCGGCTCCAATAGGCAGTGGTGACCGACAAGACACGTTTGGACTCGACATACAGAAGGAGCAGGTCGTCATTGCCAACGGACCTGGCGTGCATTGAAGCAATTCGGATGGGGTTCAACCGTTGCAGAGACTCCAGGATGTCTTCTTTGCGGTTGAACAGAGCCTTGAACACCTGATTCCAGTTGTCCGTTCTCTGGATGATCAAGTGGTAGTCGCTGAAATCGGCGTAATCGATGAGGGGCAGCGGCGCACTTTGCGCGCTTTCCGCTTTGGAGCGTTTGTCGAGCCATCGAGCATAGGTTTCCGGCGGCAACTTTTGCTTCGGCCAGTTCGCTCCAAATTGCTTTTCCATGGCGCCATGGATGAAGCGACGAAGAACGATCTCAAATCCCCGCAAGCATTTAAACGCCAGGACAGCGCGGCTATCTTCCTCCGCGTCGAGGGCGAAGAAGTCAGGTGCATCGAAGAGGGCAAACAGCGCTCTTGTTTCCGTTGACAGGCCCGTTTGGTCCGCCATTTCGTCAAAGGCGGCAGGGGGAAAGTCAGTGAGTGCTCGTTCAAAGCCCTGCTGGTCATAGAAAGCAGCACGGTCGGGGTGTTGCTCGAAGACGACGTCCGGCGCCGTGATGGGATCACGCCAGTCGCCCAATCCATGCCGGATGAGATCTGAAGTCGAGCGATCAAACGGCGG
>Ga0302312_10001001_pt1 | contig 17966 bp, 20 predicted proteins | sample III_Palsa_N2_1_FD_200529 | JGI IMG/M metagenome (GOLD analysis project Ga0302312, IMG submission 200529) | Peat permafrost microbial communities from Stordalen Mire near Abisko, Sweden - III_Palsa_N2_1 | ecosystem: Environmental > Terrestrial > Soil > Palsa > Peat permafrost | place: Sweden... | reverse complement strand
TATTGACACCTTCTCTTCTTCTCCAAGACCAGTCAAATTTGGTGCCTCGATTATAATGCCAAACATCCCATCATCATAGCGTAACAAAACATACTGCCATTTTGAAGCGTCAATTGATATTTTCCCCCCTCCCGAATTCAAAAAATTAAATATATAGTTCCATTCTTTAGGAGGCTTTGCATAATAAATTTCCCACCTTTTCAAATTACTAGAGAATGAAACTATTTCTTTTGTCAAAGGCAACAATTCCATAAGACCGCCGGGAGAAATTACAAACAAATTCTCCTTTATCCTTCCAGGTCCAATCTCCCAGGTAAAAGGGCCGAGTTCTGAAACCCATTTATCAAGCTGCTGAATAAGAGCTACGTTTTCGAATTTATCTCCAAAATTTTCTTGATTGCTTTCAAACCAGCTCCAAAATTGTTGAACTAATTTAAGATTTAGGGGGGGCTGCTCCTTGATCTGCATTTTTTATTTGATTTCGTAATTGCTTATTCAGCTCATTTCTCAGACAGAATAGGCAATAGTGTCTTTAATAAAAATCAGCCCGAGATCTGTTGATTTGATGGACCAATACTACAATCCTTTCGCAATCTCTGTTAGATCAAAATCACCAGACGAAACCAGACCTAACTTTCCCTCTTTGATAGATTCAATTGTACTATTTCCAACCCAATAGGATCTTTTAGGTAATGAAATTCTTTTTGACCTTTTTTTTATAAAGGAAACAAATAAATTATAAATGGTCTTAAGATCATCAGGCGCCTTAATTTGAGCGGGTCCTGTATAGTAAAATGGATAATAAGCAATATGTCCGTGTCCGATCATACCATTAGAGTCTTCTATAGTATTAGGAGAATAAAAATTAATGGCTGGTCCACCCTGCCTTTGGCTGATATAATAGACACGTAGCCCATTCTTCTCTATTGGACGCATTTCCATTGGAAATAAGGTGTATTTATCATTTATCAGAAAAAACTGACTAGTTTCATTGCATTCAGCAAAATCTTTACTTGTTTCCAGGACTATGTAACTGTCGCTTGAATAATTTATATCCGGTATAATTTTACAGCCCTTAGAAATTGCGAATTCAATAAAATCAATCTTTTCTGTTTTTTTTAAAAAAAAATCTAATTGTCCCATATAATATTATCTAATGCACTAACGGCGGCGGTGTAGGATTTGTTATTACCGGGTTGGTTATAGAAGACGGAAGCGGCTCCAATGGATGAGTTTCATGCTCTATCCCCAGTTGATCATACTCTTGTTCTCTAAGTTTATTTCTTTTACTATTTGGTCTACGTTCTGCCTCATAGATTTTTCGAGTCTTACCATTTTCATCAACTATTTGAACATCAGGATGTCTATTAGAACCATCCACTTGGATCTTCTTTTCTTGTAAAACAGTTTCATTCGGCCCTGCTTCTGACCTCGCCTTATCAGCTAAATCCTTAACCTTTTCTTGATGGTCCGGTTTTCCTTTTGACCCATCAGGATTAGGCACATTGTCATTTGACTTTCCAGAAAAGAAATTAACAACCTTATTCCAAAGCATCTGACCTTGTTCTACTCCACCAGGTGTATATCCTGCATTATCCTGAATAAATACACTCTTAACTGCTGTCCCGGTTGCTGTAAGATCTTGCCCCAATGCATGTAAAGATGGTGGTGCTTGGGTATGACCGGCAGCCATAGATCCACCAAATAAAGCTGCCGTTGCCGCTTCAACAGCCGGAAGAATTATTGGGATGGCTTCTAAACCCTCCAATTCAACATCGCTGGTTACCTTATCCTCTGAAAATGCGTAAGGGCTATTATATTCATACTCACTAGCCAGAGGGTCAACCTGCCAAAACCTTCCTATCTGAGGGTCATCAAAACGGTATTTGAACTCATATAGGTTCAGGCCACTGCCATCACTGAACTCCTGAAACTGTAACTCCTGCTTTTGGAACCTGTATTTATTAATCTTCCCGAACTGCAATGCTTGAGAACTAATTCCCGCCATGGTTAGGCCGAATGGATAGTAATAGTTGCCTTTTTTCGGCGCTTGACCTCATTTTTGGGGAACCTCATTTTAAGAGGCTTCAAAGAACTTCTACCTGCCAAGTTATATGATTTTTTATTTTCAATTGAACCTATCCATTGAAAAAGGCAAAATCCCCCCGTCCGGGAGGATTTTGCCACCAGGATGGCGGGGTCATTTTAGGGATTCACTGTACTTAATGATCACATCCTGGATACTGTCCCCTTTGATGAGGATCTTACCCGCGTAATCTTCCAGGAACCAGGCCTCCAGTTCCACCTTAACCGTGATGATGGTCATTTCGTCGTTGTCTTCTTTGCCGATGTGATCGCTCAATACTTTGATCGCATTGCGACTGTGCCTACAGCCTCCCCCATCCGTTATAAAAACGTCCGCTGTAAGCCCGTCAGCAGATTCCCTTTTATTATCACTTATACCATTGATGACAACAATCAAGCCCTCCAGGTACTCAGGATCTTTAATACTTATCAGGAGCCTTTTTGGTAAATAAGTCGCATACATAGATTTTATTGACCTGGATGAGAAGGTGGAATAATCTTAAGCTTTATTTCCTGCCCATCGGGCATATCAAAAATCTGCTTAGCAATAGCAGAATTAGCGCTTATATAACTGGGAAAGTTGCATGCATAAAAATTCTCTATTTCATACTCCCCACCTATAATGAACGGTATCTTTGGGCACAACCTTTCGCCGTCCCCAAACGGATAATGCTTCTTCCATCTACATAAATAGGGATACCCTGTATAATAATCGCTATCATTTTCCATAATTGTCAACCACCCCTTAAAATCTATACACATTTCCTTTCTGTCGCCATCCTCAATACTGAAGAAAATAACATTCGTTGTATCAGATTCAAAGCAAAATTGGTTCCCAAAAACATCTTGCCCAAAAGCAAACAAATTCCCAAACAATGACCCAAATTCTTCATTTAAGGATTTATTTACTTCAGAAATTTGGGCATACCCATCAGTAACTCCATATGAATACAACATAAGAGCACCTTCCAAAAACAGACCGCCATTAAAGAACTTTTCTACAAAATCTAGATAATCCAAATCCCGGATATTCTTCTTATAATCAATTGCGACCTTTTGGACGGAACTGTAATTAAAACTTTTATACAGACTTTTGATAAAAAAATCAATACTCATTGAATTCTATTGTTTTACAGGTGGCTTGGGTGGAGGAATAATTTTTATCACGACTCTTGTTCCGTCGGGAACATTCCTAAGTTGTTGCCCAATGGAACCGCCAGCATCACGATTATCACTTGGATTAATTAATTGGATACTGTTTTGACCTCCATTCGGTTTAATCACTGCCGGCGGATATTCATCTCTATCTTTTCCACTCTCAGTTTTCGTGTCCTTTAAATTGTCTCTACGCCTATCACCCTTTCCGCCTCGATCAACCGTTCCGGTTGTACTAGCACCCTTATCTACCGCTTCTTGAGCATGCGTAGCTGATTCTGGATGTTTTGTCCCATCTATTACAATCTCTTTTGGATTACTTGAAGTCGAATTCACCTTTGCAGGCACCGGAGTAGCCATATTGGTATGCAAAGCTGACATCTGGCTACTACTCGGTATTCCCGTCATTGAACCATTTCCAGGCATTGCATCACTTGAAGAGACTGCATCCCAAAGCATCGCAAGCCCTACAACTGCAGTTCCCACTAAATGAACCTCCCCTGACACCGAAGGCTCTGCATCGGCAGTATTATTTATCCATTCTTCTATAGGCGCCGTTATGCAAGGATCACAAGGCGCATCTCCATCAGGATCTTTAAACCTTATTGGATTATTATTGTTGGATGCGTACGGTGATATATCCTCCGTATTCTCAGATTTTGGGTCCACTTGCCACCATCTGCCCGTCTGCGGATCTAAATCTCTCAATTTAGCCTCGTAGTTGTCCAACCCAAGACTAGTATCCAGTTCTATCCCATTATACCTATATCGATTATATTTTCCAAACTGCAATGCCAGCGAGCTGATCCCGGCCATCGTCAGCCCGAACGGATAATAATGCTCTTCTTCGATTTAAGTTTGTCAAAGAACAAATCACATCGTGAATCCATATATCAGACAGGCCGATCTTTTTTTAGTATTTTCGCCTTGACCTCATCCATAGTATGAGAATAATTTTTCCTATTCGTAAATGCAAAGTATCCTAATCCAACACAAGGAGTCATGTCACCATCTACAACATTAGTTCCAACAAAAGTGAAAAAATCCAAATTCTTTAATCCTCGAATAAACCCAATTGATTTTATATCACCACAATCACTTAAAATCAATTTAATAAGGGATTGATTAACTCTTAATTCTTCAAAGTCCTTTATTTTTTTGCAGTTTTCAAGTATAAGGCTGGCTAATGCTTTCAAGCCTGTAATTGCCTTAATGCTTTCAAGTTTAGAAAGGTAATACCCCTTAAAGTCTGTCAACAAGGCATATTTCTCTATCCCATTCAAAGTTAAAATTGAGGAGCTTACAAGTTCAAGAATTTTCAACTCGCCAAAAAGAGGTAGTTGCGTCAGATTGTTTTGAAGTGATTTATACTTATAGATTCTTAAGTGTTGTAAATTTTTACACTTATCTAAATTCAATACATTTTTTCCCCAATTAATGCAGCAATAGCTTAATTGGGGAAAATTTGAAAAATCAACTTGTTCAATATTCGACGCTGTAGAAATAAACGTTAAATGTTTGAGGTAATTTAAGCTTTGTAATTCATATCCGTCTCCAACAGTATATATTTTCTCAATCTCTGGACATTCCTTTAGAAAATCTAAATTACTTGTATCATAGCCTTTAGAACTGCTAATACCTATGCTTTTTATTTTCTTTGAATTAATTAAATTAATAAAATAATCCAATTTGTCGGATTTTACTACAAGAAAGTCACCAAAGCCAGGATGATCAATTGTAAAATACTCATCCCCGTCAATTAAATTTAAGCTCATATGGATACTTTTAGTTGTCTGAAAATATATTATGGAATTTTCTTGCCTGGTGAGTTTATTATGTTGTAATTATTGGGATTCTCAATTCCTTCATCATTTTGTATCCGTGTATTTTCATCTTTTAAAGCTTGCCGACTATTGGGAGATGGTGTCCAGTCAGTGGCAATATGCGGATCGTTATACTTCACCTCTTTCTCTTTACCAGATTGCTGAGATCTAGCTCTGGTACCTTTACCATGATATTGTTTTCCGCTTTCATGCAAATTGGTATAAGAGCCCTGCTGATCTTTATCATAACTGCTAGCCTTATCCTTTACTGGATTACTGGAAGCAGGGTCTGTATTTGATTGTTTAGAAGTTGCCGGTGTATTATCGTTATTTGAATTTGCTTTAACATGGTCAATGACTTTTATAACCGCGCCAGCCATGGCATTAATAGCAGAATTAAAAATCCTTTTATCCTGACTAATCATCCCCTGAAACCTCGCCCCCAGTTGCAAACTATTTATATCATTCACCAAGCCATTCCAAGTCGGGAGTTCTTGGGTATGACTGGAAGCCATAGATCCACCAAATGCAGCTGCCGTTGCAGCTTCAGCAGCCGGAAGAATTATTGGTATGGGTTCTAACCCCTCCAATTCTACGTCGCTGGTTACTTTGTCTCCAGAAAATGCGTAAGGACTATTATATTCATACTCACTGGCCAGAGGGTCTACCTGCCAAAACCTACCTGTTTGGGGATCGTCAAAGCGGTATTTGAACTCATACGTATTCAGGCCGGTACCATCGCTGAATTCCTGAAACTGAAACTCTTGCTTTTGGAACCTGTATTTATTGATTTTCCCGAACTTGAGTGCCTGGGAACTAATCCCCGCCATCGTCAACCCAAATGGATAGTAATGCTCTTCCTCAGCAATCGGCCCCCTCCTATATAGCTTGCAGGCAGTATCGCGACATTTTTACCTTTGTCATTAAGAAGAAATGGGGTAATGATAGTGATTATCGAAATTTACAAATGTTTCCCATTTTTATCTATAGCGTAGTTCTCCTTTATGAATATATCCATATAATCCACACCCCCCTTTACGCCCTTCAACAATTTGGAGTTAGTTTCATATAACATGCTATGAAATCCATTAGTATTTGAGTTATAGTCAACGAATGTAAAATTGCTGTGGTTTCCACCAATTACGTTGATAGCTTCGTCGCTTCTATATATAAGAGAATTGGGCAATTCGTTACTCATGTAAATAGTCATATTGTTTGAGTTTGTCGACTTAATATAGCATTGTGATGGTTTAAGTAGGCCATAATATTTGCCTGGTATTATGTAACATACATTATTGTATGTCTTCCAAACTGTAATATAATTATCATTATCGAAACAGTAGAATCTTCTCGATTCTCCAAGCCAAACTATTGATAAGGCGATTAATACTAAGATGGATAATAGAAAAGTTTTCATATTTGTACATTTAGGAATGTTGCATTTAGTGAACTGGGAAAGGATCGATCACTGGATAAATAAAATTTGAAACTGGATGATTATTTGAGTAGGCAGCTATTCCTAAATCGTATCCCGCATGCTGCGCAAGCTGAGTCGTTTGAGCTTCTGTAGAAAACTTGCGATCTTGGATACTTTGCAATCCATCAAAGCCTAATCTTGCTTGTTGCCAATTTAACCCATTACTGCCTGCAACATATCCGGCGCCGACATTCCCGATATCTCTTGCTGTCGCAATCGTCGGAACCCCACTTTTGTCGCCTAGTCCTGAAACCGCATCGACTGTCATTCCTCTATATTCATATTGGCCGATGCTTTGGTCCCCTTTATTGGCAATTCCATTTGTTTTGAAATCATATTCGCCTCCGCCAGTTGCATTAACCATATACCCCTCAAGCGATAGATCTTTATTCCCAACAATTTTATTATTTAAAAAGTCTGCTCCCGACCTATCTGATAAGTTAATTGTTGCGCCTTTTACCGCTTTGCCGTCGTCACCTAAAAAAGAATAGTCAGTTAATGTCTTCCCAATAACCTGTCCGGTTCTCTGACCCTTTGAATTTTGCACGTATATGTTTTTGTCACCATCAGCTTTAGCAGAGACGACTTTATACGTTCCGTCGTCATTTTGTGTTACGTCTGTTGATACCATTCCGTCGGGGTCTATAAATCTCAACGGGTTGTCGAACGCGTAATTGTAGGGAGAACATCTTCTCATTTTGTCACCCATAGGGTCGATCAAATGCCATACCCCCAATTGAGGATCCTGGAACCTCGCCCCATAATCATACCACTCCAGCCCTGATCCATCGCTGAACTCTTTATTCTGCTGTTCCTTCCCATTATAGCGGTATTTATTGTATTTTCCAAAATTCAAGGCCTGATCACTGATCCCCGTCATCGTCAGCCCAAATGGATAATAACTACCATCCCCTTTTTAACCAGGGCTTCTTTTCCCTGGCGCTTGGATTTTGGGGTGTTCAAAGAACTGTTAATACCCGCCAAGATAGCAGATTTTCTTTTTCAATTGAAAGAAAAAAGTCCATCTCCGGGAGCTGTATTTAGTCACCCGGCCCGGCTTTTACATAATAGGTATTATCGATTCACTGGCGTACTCCGCCCCTGGGCGGGTCCGATAATACGCCATTATGTAAAGCAGCGGAGCTGCCGCCGGGCAGGGAAGATTTTGGCAGGTGGATACAAAAGGCAAGTTTTTCTCCCCTCCCGTCCCCCCCGGGGGAGGCGGTTTTTTTAGGATATTGGGGGGATGAGCGCCGCCGACACTGAAGGCATTGGGGCGCAGATCAAACGGGGCGTGCCACGTTTGTACATCTGGGGGGGGCGTTTTAGGAAGGGCATTTTAAGGCGTTTTACGGGGCTGGGTTCTCGGGTGGAGTAATGGACTTCCCGGATCAGGTTAGCCGCTTTTTGGCGGGTTTATTTGCTGACAACTATACATCTTGCTGATTCCCCCCGGAAGCGGTTTTACCGGGAGGGATAGCCAGCTATGTTTTGGTAGAACCAAAACGCTGCCTCTCTCATCCGCCAGGGGCGGATTCGGCAGGGAGATAAACGCAGCAAGACCGGACGCACTCGTCCAGCCTCACCGCACTCTCAGGGTTTTCGTCTTAGCTTCCTGAACCATTTTTTAAACCAGAAGTTCTGGTATCTTTCCTTCCATCGGGCATGGTGGTGGATCAGTTTAATCCCGCCGTTGTCCGGCCAGAGCGACCCGATGGCATCCAGCTCCTTGAACATTTGGCGGATCTCGGCCTCGGTATACCACTTCTGACCGTAGCCGCACAGGACAAAATAATCGACCAGAGCCTGCCGGACGGCATCGTTTTCCCGGCGCTTCCAGCTTTCCTGCCCCAGGTCGTTCATGAACCGGTCTATTACCGTATCCGGTGTTACATCGGTGAGTTTACACATGAACAGGAACTGCCAGGGTAAAATTAACCGGAGGGTCTGATCCCTGGCATAGTCGCCGTTGTCCCAACTGTACCGGGCTTCCAGGGTGGCTTTTTTCTTAGGCGGCTTTTTCGCCTTTTGTTGTTTGCTCATAACTACATGCTTTAAGTGACGAGAAGAACCTCGTAGCCCTTCGGATCATTGGCATGTCGGGGGAGGGAAGAACAACCATCCAGGCGGTAGATAGGGGCATTCGGGAGACACTTCTACAACACTGTTGCCGCCCCTATCTATCCGCATGGATGCACCAACGCCGTTACTGCTGCCCGGCTCTATTCTCCTGCTCATCGGCGGCGGTTGCCTGTACTATGGCTTGCTTTCGATGCTGTCGATATTATCGGCATAGATGGTACAGGTCTTCGGGTCTTTCAGGCTGGGGTATTCCTCCTGGATGGCCTGGACTTCTGCTTCCGTCAGAGGACGGCTCTTGCCGTTGTCATCGTTATGGATCGCCCAGCAGTCGGCGTATTTCTTCACGTAGTACATAGCTGTATGGTTTGATGGTTAAGAATGTTTTTTGTATTTGTGGCAGTGGAGCACTCGGGAGAGGAACGGACGAGTGTGCAGCGCCCGCCACCACCGCCATGTGGCCGGCCGTGTGGCACGGAAGAAGGCCGATAGGCCGCCGGGCCACTACCCGCCGGATCGACCTTGGTTGTTCTGCCGCAGCGGAGCGGAGGCTTATGATTAGATAAAGCGGCCGGCCACCGGCAGGTGGCGGACATCAATGTGGAGCTGCGCTGCCGGCTCCCGCCGGCAGAGGACGCAGCGGAGTGCAGATTCGCGGGCCCCTGGTAAAACCGTGACAGACGCGGCGTAGCCCGGCTGGCGCGCGTTTTTCTTTAACAGGGTGCGAAGACTGCACACCTATTTTCCTGCCTTGTAGCGTGGGGTCTTGTGCGGTAGGGTCAGCTCATGGGGTGATGGTGCTGTAGCTCACTTTTTAGATCGTCTAAGGTGGTGAGTTGATACCGCTGCGTAGAGCTGACGTATTTATGGCCGGCCATGTACTGCACTTGCCGCAGGTGATGGCCCCGTAACCAATGGGTGATCACACTACTGCGGAACTGCGCGGCATTGATCACCTTCGGATTGAGCTGGCGGAGCTGCCCCAGCATGTATTGCATCCGGTTGTTGATGTTGGTAGGGCTGACCATCTGTTTTTTGCCGTGGGTCAACAACGGCCCGGTTTTCAGCTTATTCTCCTGCATATACTCGGCCAGCAGGGTCACCTGCGGAGCAGCCAGCGGCAACCACCGTTCTCCCGTACGCTTCATGGCCCGGATAAAAATTTTCCCCTCTTTCAGATGTATATGAACGGCCTCCAGGCGCGTGATCTCTTCGGCGGCAAGGCCCTGGTAGATCAGCAGTCCCAGGATGATCTTGTTCACCCGGTTAACGCCCAGTTGGATGCTGTATGTCCGGTACAGTTCCTCCATTTCCTCCCAGGATAACAGACTTGCCGGCAACTGGCGAACGATCCCTTTGATGAACAGACCCGCAGCCGGGTTATCGTCCCGCTGGCTTTCGATGGTCAGGTAATTGCAGTAATGGCGAACAATGCCAAGCATGTATTGGATAGCTTTCTTACTCTTGCCCAGGTCCTGCAGGTGACGGATAAAGTCCAATAGCTCGTTATAGGTGAACGCTCCGGGGGCCAGCTCTTCGCTGTTCAGCCAGCCCGTAAAGGTTGCAATATAGACCGCATAGCTATCAACGGTAGCGGCAGCAAACCGCTTTTGTTCCAGGTATTGCCTAAAAGTCATTGGTCATTATTTTATTTGATTGACAAGATGGGTGTAGATCTGTGTGCTGTCCAGGGAACTATGCCCTAAAAACTCCGCGATCCGTTCCAGCTTCATGCCGCTTTGCAGCAGGTGCGTCGCAATGCTGTGCCGAAGGGTATGGGTGCCGATCCGCTTCGTTAGCCCTGCGATACTCACCAATCTTTTGATCCGGACGTACAGGCTTTGCTTGTCTAATGGCTTGCCTGATCCGGCGCCGATAAAGAGCCGGTTGGTAGGCCCTTGCACCAACTGCGGCCGGCCTTCCTCGATGTAGAGCTGGATGGCTTTATAGGAACGGCCGGCCACCGGTACATAGCGTTCCTTGTATCCCTTTCCTTTTCGGACGTACAGTAGCTTTCTATCTGCAATCACATCGGACAGCGTTAATGCCGCCCCTTCGCTTAACCGCAGCCCGCAACCATAATACACCGCCAGCATCGCCCGGTCTCTGATCCCCAACACATCATCGCTTATCGCCTCATACAACCGCCGTATTTCAGGCCGGGTGAGCCAGTCGGGTTGATTCCTGCTGTCTTCCAGGAAGGCCAGCGTAAAGCCGATCCCTGTCCGGCCGGTTTGCAGGATGTACTGATTGAACAGCTTCAGCGCCTGGATGTATTTATTGATATGACCAGGGCTATAGTATTTCTTTGTCCGTGGGCCGATCCGGGTTTGCAGTTGCTCTATAAACCCGCTCGCATCCGGGGCCTGTAGTTGCATTAGGCTCGCCCTGCCGCCCTGCTCCTGGTAGTGCAGGAACTCCTGCACATGCCGCGGCAGGTTCCTGACGGTGCTGCCGGCATACCCCAGGGCCTGCAACCAGGCCGCAAAGCCTTGTTGCAATAATTGATACTCCGCGCTGTGAAGCAGGTATTGGTTATCCATGATAAAAATGTTGCTATTATTATCTTTTCACTGAACTACTGAACCACTGAGCGGTAATGTAGGAGGGGAGCGGGTTTGAGTGGTTCACTAACTTTACTGAACCACTGGTGAACTACTGAACTACTGCCCTTTATTTCGGATGGAAGTAAGGATATCAGCCAGGTGCCGGTCGATGCTCGTTTTCAGCTGTTCGTATTCCTGCACGTTGGTAATGATATATTCGTAATTGCCCCGGTAACGGTTGCCGCTGCCTTTGATATAGCCGTAGCGTTCCAGCTCCACCAGGTATCGCTTCAGGTTGTTCGGATTGATCCGCAGCTGCTCCCGGATCTCCCTGGCCGTAAAGCTGGCCTTACCCTGCTCTTTTAAAATCACTTTCAGCAGCTCTAAAAATCCCCGGGTGGCTTTGGTCAGCTCGTCGCTTTTGGTGAACAGCGCGTCTTTTAACAGCGCAAAGGCGGCTTCTATATCTTCGGGTGTCGTTTCGATATAAGGCTGGTGCTGCCCGTCCCGCTTCACCTCACGCTGATATTGGTGCAGTAGGGTGATCCCTTCGATAAAGCTCAGCAGCAGGGTCATTGTCCGGCGCGGCTTAAACACCTGCTCCGGCAACCGTATATGACCGGCATAGGGATTGATCACACCGATGGGCTTCAGGACGCGCTGCATGTTCTGCAATAGATGCTTTACTGCTTGCTCCTGCTGCCGGTCAACGGCTCCGGCGCTCGTCCGGGCCTGGTAGTCCATGATCCGCCTGTCCTGTTCTTTACTGCCATCGATGTAGAGCAGTAAACAGCGGTTGGCATTGTCTTCGTATATTTTTTCCCGCGTGGTGCAACCGCTGACTGATACCGGTCCTTCGACGGTGAGGGTGATCGTTTTCAGGTTGCCTTTGCTGTCTTTGAGGGTCACCGTCTTACTGATCCGGCGCTTGCTTTGCAGTTCCCGCAGCGGGTACATCGAAGATTCCGCGCCGTCCAGGTCTTCGATCAGCAGCAGCTTGTGCTTTAACTCGTCCTGCTTAAAGTAATAGAAGGCGTTTTCGGTGATCTGCGTGATCTCGATCTTGTCCTCGTCGGGCATCAGTTCACCGACCTTTTCCTGCAAGTACGTCTTGCCGCTGCCGCTCGTGCCCAGGAACATGATGTGCAAAGGATTATTCAGCTTGCGGCTGGTGAACACGATAAAAGCGATCAGCCGGTTCACCGGCTCTCCAATGATGCCGCTCTCCGCGATCCGCCCGTTGATCTTTTTCAGTAAATGCGGCGTCTTCCATTCGTTCAGGGCGGCGGCTGTTTCGGCTGGTGTCATTTCCGGTTTAGCTGCTGGCCGGGCTTGCAGGTGCTCGATGCGGGCCGCGCGGTAGCGTTCCAGGGCTTCGGTCAACTGCGCAATCGTGGTAGCCGTCGCGTGTGTGCTGGTATCGAAGCTCTCCGCGATCTTGTTCACCAACTGTTCGCTGTGGGGATGGTTATACAAGTCCAGGTTATGGCGCACCGGCAATGCTCGCCTCGTCTTATGCTCTACCTTCAGCGTAACCCGCATCCTGTCCAGGCCCGTGATCTTAATACCGCCCAACACCGTGATCCGCAGCTCGCAGTTGTCATAGACCAGCAGCTCCGGGTTGGTCGTGATCAGCTTGGTGTCTACCGATGGTAATGTAGCCGGGGCAGAGATCTCCGCAGCGGCCGGCTTTGCTGGGGCGGGTGAAAAAGAAAATTCCTTTCGGCCCTCTACCAGGTCGGCCAGCACACCCGCATCGTCATGGGTTTGTAAAAGGCTGTTTACATCCTCTCCCTCCGGCATCGTTACTGCCGTGAGTTTCACTCCCGGCAGTAGGCCCCTTAATGTGTGGTAATGCTTTTGGGTGGCTGCTCTGCCAGCCTCGTCGCCGTTGAGCATAAAAATAATTTCTTCCAGGTGCTTTAACGATAGGGTGGCCTGCTGGTGTTCATCCGTCAGCCCATTCGTACCGTACAAGGCCAGGATCTCATACCGGGCCATAATTTCCGACTGCTGCAATAGGGATACCGCGTCTATGATGCTCTCCGTTAGGATCAACCTGGTCGTGGCGGCTTTCGGATAACCCGGATACAATCCCTCCCGGCCGCCCAGGTAAAAATGCCGCTGGTCGCTGTCGTTGGTAACACTCCTACCGTACAAGCTCACGATCTTATGCTCGCTGTTACGCAGCGGGAAGATCACGCAGTCCCTGGCCCAAACGCTGTGACCCCGGACGGGTAAGGGTTTCAGCAGACCGTATTTTTCCATGCTGTTTACCAGGTGATGGTTCTTGCTCTCGCCATGCAGCCCCCCGCTGTTGTAACCGATCTCATGCGCGGGGTAGTCGATACACCGGCCCTGCAAATAATCAACGGCTTTCTTTGTAAGAGGTAACGATTTTTTGAAGTAACTGAACACCTTGCCCATCAGGGCGGCTTTTTCCAACTCGTCCGCTTCGATGAACAGTTTGGCAGGGGCGGATTTCGGAGAGGGAGCAGAAGGAGCGCTGACCAGGAAGGCCGCTTTCACCAGGGCTTCATGCTTATTGCATTTATCCATCAGCTCGATAAACTGGATCTGATCACCCGTGCCGGCCGTGCAATTGCTGCTAAAGCAGCAGAACGTATTTGTCTTGGGGTAGATTTGCAGGCTCGGCGTTTTATCCGGGTGGAAGGGGCAGAGCAGCCGGTCGTTCTTATCCGGTTTCAGGTTGTAGTGTTGCAATACCTGGCTGATCGGCAGTAGCTTTTTGATGTCGGTTATCTCCATCGAAAAAAAAGTTTTTTGTGTAACATCTGGCACAAAAGTAGAACTTATTCCAGATTACAACAAGTAACACCTTCTTTTTTTGTAGAATACTTTAAACTACTTTTGTATAAATAGGTGTCAAAAACCATCTTTTAGTAGAATATGCTCGACATTGGAACTAAAATAGCGGAGCTTAGAAAGCGCAAAAACTGGGCACAGGCTGACCTGGCTAAAGAGATTGGTGCCTCCCGCGATATTATCGGTAAGTATGAACGCAATGAGAACAGCCCCTCGGTAGAGATGGCTTTAAAAATCGCTCACGCGTTTGATGTGCCGGTTGATTACTTATTGGGAGAAGGTAAACATGCCGCTTACGATAAAGAGACCGTTAAACGGTTGGAAGATATTGAGACCCTGGATACCAATACCAAGTCTGTGCTGTTTAATATCATCGATACTTTTCTGCGGGATGCTAAAGCTCGTAAGGCTTATGCACATTAAAGCAGGTATCCTTTCGTGCCTGGCCATTGCCCTTGTAATGGTTGCACAAGCGCAGCAATCCAACGCAGATACCGCGCTGCCTGATTACCTGAGAGATCTTCCGCATTACAATTTACCGGGCATTCCTGATAGCCACCTCATGCCGGATTCTACCCACCAGTTTTTGCTTACTCCACCTCAGCGGGAACATTACTTTCTTTATAAACCCGATCCAAAGAGAGGCTGGTTACCCGGAGAATATAAAATGTGGTTGAACGTCTATTACAAAAGCCTTCGGCAGTTCAAAAAAGATTCCATCGAGTTCCTACAGTACAAGCATAAAAGGGATTCCCTCGAACACCTGCTCGATAGCCTCCGCAGAATGGCGATACCTGTCCTGGCCTGCAAGGTAAGACCTGCCGGCTATTGGGTATCGAACGATACAAATCTTTACTGGCATAACTTTTCCGCTATCGCTTGTAGTTTGTTTACCTGCTCTATCAGAAGGCACAGCTCGCCCGCAGTGCAGTATTCACTGCCTGGGCTTATAGATCATACTTTGGGATAGCTTCTTATGCGATTCCCACGGATAAATTGTGTTATCAAAAAAGCTGTGATAGCCGCTACAAATATCCCTTCTCTGTATCTGATGGCCCAATAAATAAACGGGCTACTTATGATAACCCATTCTATCAGCAGCTTTATTGTAAGGTTGTTCTGATCTTTAACAATAAAAAGCAAATCAAGTACTACTAGTAATATTATAAACAGCACCCAAAACATAACGCCATACAGAAAAATCAATATTAACGCCGGAAGTATCGACTGGAATAGATTTCTTGATACATTCGTGTCATTTAGATTTAGAACAATAGCGTATAGAAAAACTGCTATAAAAACGCCTATAAGATTAATCCAGTTTGTTTTAATAATTTTCATGTGCTACTGCTTAACTGTTGGTTTATTTTGGTTCATCTTATTCCAATCTGCTATGCTGTAAGTTTTATTTCCTTGCTGTACACCTGTAAAAGCCCCTTTGCTATCCATAGTTATCGTAAAATTGGCAGACATCATTGACCTACTGTTATCACCCGGCAAGCTCGTGTATGGATTTCCGTCTGCGGCACTTACGCCTATAAACACCTGCGTCCCTTTAGTATCTCCAATGAATGTTTCAGCAGCAGGAAAAGCATCGCCTGTCTGAGAAGCGGCTACATTAAGCGTACCAGCCTTATCATCTTCCGTTAAAACAAAATTCGTATGCACATCAATATCGGGAGAACCGGGCACTAGTGGATTGTGGCCTGCCATCGAAGCAGTAAAAGATACTGTACTTTTCCCATCTTCCTCTGATGTCGTAACATTTGTTATGCTCCCCCTATCATCTTTAGCTGTAGCTGTTCCTAACAATGGATGTTCAGATGGGCTGGAACTAGTTACCGGTGCTGTATAAGTTCCCTTTGCAGGGTCAACCGTAAATGATTGAGCCACGCGAGAAGTGGCAGTTGAGGAAGTGCTATACCCTCGATTATCACCAGCAAAACCTCCTCCAAATGTTTTAAAAGGCGCGAAAGAGCGAATTTGAACTGGGAACGGCCACATCCCATCGAAATCAACGAATCTGATCGGATTATCATAGGCATAGGTATACGGTGAAAACCTTCGCATACTATCAGCCATTGGGTCGATCCTCGTCCACCTCCCAATCTGATTATCGTACATCCGCGCTCCGTAGTCATACAATTCCAGGCCCGATCCATCACTGAACTCCTTATTCTGTTCCTCTTTTCCATTATACCGATACTTATTCTCCGCATACTGTGTCTTCAATGCCTTATCCGATATCCCCGCCATGGTAAGGCCAAATGGATAATAATGCTCACCTTCCGCTAATTATTCATACTATTGAAGCATAAGCGATTTTTTAAAAGCGACGAAATTAATTGAGTCCTTTAATATTATTCGTGACCAACTGCTGTTAGAATCTATAACCCTTAGACAAGGTATTCCTTCATCAAACGCTATATTCTTTAAATCTATATTTAACCCTTTGCCAACAGAGTCTTGTTTAAATCTCAAAATGTTACCATTTCTATTTAAAAAGGACAAGTGCATGTCATTGTTATTGCCTGCTCCTCCGAGGTGCAATACCTTAACAAATAAATCATATTTCCCCTTACGGAACAAAGAGTATTTGTTTTCTGTTCTATTCTTAGATAAAGAAAGGTCATATTTAACAACAGATACAAAAATTTGATTGCCAGACATACTATCAATAGAAAATATTTTATTCGTTGGAGACGAATATTCAAATTCTTTTACGGTTAAACTACTATTGTAAACTTTAATATACTGCCAGGTAGTTTCATGTTCATCACTTAATACTATTATATTCTTTGGAGCAAAATAAATCTGAAACACCTCCTCGATTCGCAATACTTTTTTACAACCTGAGAAAAGCATCCCAAGCAAAATCAGAGGAAGGCCACATTTGATTACTTTTTTTGATCTGTCCATAAATTTTGTCCTAAATCTTTAAGTTGTTGAACGCTTAAAATATTATTATATCCAACTCTTTGAAAGAAGTTAGATCTAAGATCTTCTCCATATAAAGGATATTTTTGACTTGTTGCTCCATATATTGGAATGATTTGTTCAATACCCAAAAGAAATTTATTATTATGATAATAGTTAAATGCTCCCGCTGTTTCCAAAAAGCTGGATTCAGATTGGCCAGTAGCTGCGGCGATATAACCAGCAAAATAATTCCCAATATCTCTTGCGCTCACATATATGCCTGGACTTAGCTGACTTCCTCTGTACTCATAATTTTCAAGTGTTTCACCACCTTTTTGTCCCTGAGTTTTGTAATCATACTCATCCCCTCCACCTGCATTTATTGCATATAATAATCTAGTCAACTCTTCGCTAACACCGAGTGACTTAAGAGATTGCATAGCTTTATACATCCAATTTAGTCCCTCATATGAGCCAAAATTTATTTTACCAACTGCCTTTCCCCCGTCAGTTTGAAATGAATTCCAAAGTAACGTTTCCCCTACTTTTTCACCGCCGGCAGAAGTATTTGTATTGGAGTGCTTCGCATCAACATCGGCCTTTGTTTTTGCGTCGTCATGCTTATACACACCTAAATCGCCGTCGTTATAAACAGCCAAAACCTTTCCTGCTGAATCAGTATGCGTTGAAGTGCCCTCCATTCCATTGAGATCAACTATATTTGCAGGATTATTTAATGCGTAGTTATAAGGATTATAGGAAGAAAACTTATCAGTCATAGGGTCTATCACATGCCACCTTCCAATCTGATTATCATACATCCTCGCCCCGTAGTCATACCACTCCAACCCAGACCCATCAGAGAACTCCTTATTCTGTTGCTCCTTCCCGTTATATCGGTATTTATTGTATTTCCCGAAGCCGAGGGCTTGTGAACTGATGCCTGCCATTGTCAACCCAAACGGATAATAACTACCATCCCCTTTTTAACCAGGGCTTCTTTTCCCTGGCGCTTGGATTTTGGGGTGTTCAAAGAACTGTTAATACCCGCCAAGA
>Ga0302312_10000997_pt1 | contig 18004 bp, 10 predicted proteins | sample III_Palsa_N2_1_FD_200529 | JGI IMG/M metagenome (GOLD analysis project Ga0302312, IMG submission 200529) | Peat permafrost microbial communities from Stordalen Mire near Abisko, Sweden - III_Palsa_N2_1 | ecosystem: Environmental > Terrestrial > Soil > Palsa > Peat permafrost | place: Sweden... | reverse complement strand
AAGGGTACATTTAAGGTCGTCCGAATCGACTTGCACCAGGGCGTCGCCGATCTCGAGTACACGACGGGAACACACTATGTAGAAAAGAACATACCGTTCGAGGCAATAGTAACTGTGCCCGACAATGACGAGGCACCCGGTAGCTCCAAATGAGCGAAGCGACGAAAGCGGATAGCGATTAGAAAGCACCGATTACGAAACGACCAAGCCTTGTGTATGTTGTTGTGAAATATGGAGTATAGAGGGTGGTTTCGGAACGTTTCGGGGTGTTTCCGGATCCATTTGTACAGCAGTTGTACAGCAAATTTGACGCGTCGATTTGTGGCCAGCTGCTCAACGAAAAACGAAGAGTGCAGACGGCTAACGTGCTGCCTGAGCGGACGCTAACCAAACGGCTGACGTCGCGCTCGGCGGCTACAGCGGAGCCTGCATTTGCTCGGCGATGAACTGCGTGAACGGCGCGATATTCATATCGATGCTGGCACGATCCAGCGCTGTCAGATATGACTTACGGTCCTCAACACGGATAACCGTCCACGGATAACCGCCTGACGCCAGCATGACGTTCATCAGAAAACGCGCCATGCGGCCGTTGCCGTCCGGATAGGGATGGATGTAGCCAAACAGCCAGTGACCGAGGACCGCGCGGACGCTGGCCTCGGGTTCGTTTTCGAGCAAGTCAAACAGCGCCGGCATGGCGTCGCGCACCGCTTCCCAGCGCGGCGGCACATAGCGGGACGTTCTGAGGTAGACCGCGTCATTCCTGTAACCCGCGAGCGCGCCGGCGTTGATCAGGCCCGCCGTGACGCACGGTTGGAACAATTCGCGATACCATTCGCGGTGAGCGGCGCGCGCCAGGTTGCCGGCGTTGCCGGCGGCAATGACTGCTGTGACCGTTTCCTTTACCTTTTCGAAGGCCTGCCAGTAGCCGCGCGCCGCCAAGGCATCACGGTTCTGGCGATCATTGTCGTGGTTGCCTGGATTCCAATCACCCTGCTGCACTTTTTCAATGAGCGCTGCCGACACGGTATATCCCTCGATCGATAGCGAATGATAGGCATCGCTCTTGTAGATGTCATCGACCGCATGGAGATAAGCTTGTTTGTTTTGAGGCAGACCCGGCGCTGTCGGGAACGACGCGATCACCCGTTCTCTCATGGACTCCCACATGGCTTGCATGCGCCCGACGATCGGTGAGGTCGTCACATGCACAACGCCGAATGGGTGTTCCGCGGCAAAGGGATCGTTTTCGCGCACGTCGTAGCCGGCGGACTTCATCGTTGATACGATTTCATCCGCTATTTCCCGACGCTCAATGCGGCGGAACGCGCCCGCCAGATGTCCTGCTTTTGCGGTATGACCGCCGTCCAGCAGGAGCCGGAGCACATCAGATGCATCGCGAATGCCCGCCAATACGACCTGCGCCTCGATAGGATTGCGGGCGAAAAAGGACTCCGGCACCTTCACGAGCGCCGTTGCTGTTGAGAACAGCCGTAACCCGTCTTTCACGGATACGTCACCTATCGTGGGCATGTCCGTTTGTTTGAGGTCATAGAGCGACGTTTCGAAGAGGAGGTCTATCTTATGGTTTGTGCCCTTGGCGGTATAGATCACAACCTGGGTCGGGATGACAGTGTTCTCGGCGTGCAAAAGAAGCGACTGCTCGGGCGATAAATGCCACTGATCCGCAAAACGGTCGTGACAGTAGCTTGCACAGAATTCCCAAAAGGAGGCGTACCAGGGAGTGCTGTCACCGTCACGCGCGCTTGGGCTGGATGAGATGACCCAGCCTTTGATCACCTCACGCAGAAAGCCGTTTTGGAGCAGTCGTTCCCGGTGAGTGCGGCTCAGTTGGGCTGATCGAAAGACGCGACGTCCCCCTTTTTGTAGCTCACGCAGCGCGCCGAGAGATTCAGCTAGTTTTTCATTGGGCTTGACCACTTTAGGCATGGGACGCTCCATTCCGTGCTTCTACAAGCATATCGCGCTGTATATATACAAGCATATCGCGCTGAACAAATACAAGCCTATTGTGCTTACAAAGTACAAGCTTATTATGATTAAGATTATGATTATAAAGATATAAGCCAACGATTCGATACCGAAATGCGATCGCCGCAGTCTCGGTTACAGTAAGGTGAGAGGTCAAGGTAATGCAGCAATTAGTTCCCTGAGGTTAGGAACTCCTAGGCCAGTGACAGCGTCCCATCTTTTATCGGCTTTATAGGCGCCGTTGTTTCCCACAGTGATATCGCGAAACGCCGCCGTGTCGGAAACTCTATACAAAGCCGGTGCAAGGAAGCCCAACGGTTTCTTTCCACGTTTTTCGCGCGCCTCAGAGATCAAAGCAAGAAATCCTGCCCACACAGGTGCGCTCCAACTCGTGCCACTCCGCGATAATTCTTTTCCGTTTAGCCAGACAAAAGCCCCGGGATTTGGGTCTGCAACGCAACTCACGTCAGGGACACCCCTCTTGGAAGCCAAAATGTCCTTGAATTTGTCTTGCCAAGCTGGACGTTCAAATCGAGTGCTAATACCTCCTCCACTGTTGGCCCAGGCTGTTTCGCTAGTCACCTTGCCTGTGGCGGGGTCTAACGCGAGGGTCGTCCCTCCGACCGCGACGGCGGATGAGTCAGAAGCCTCATATTCGACTTGGATCCCACTACTCCCAAACTGTTGGGGATCCGAACCCTGGTCTCCCGACGACACGAAAACTGCGACGCCGATGGCAGCGAGTTTTGAGAATTGAGCGTGCTCTGCTCCAGTTTCGTCCTGGCTAACCAGATCTTCTCGCAGCCCAAGACTGATAGAAGCCTGCCGCAGCCCGGGTATTGTAAGGGCGTCAGCGTAGATCCGATCCAATCCTTGATCAAGGTGTACATACCTGCCTCACTCTTTTGAGATTGTCGAAACGATAGAATTAATCCGTTCGCTCTGAGTGCATTGTCGACAAGATCGAATATGAAATCTGTTGAAACGGCACCTTCGAATTCGACCCCGCCGATGAAGAAGCTTGCTCACTCACGGCCGACGGAGCTTACCGGCTCTTTGGTTACGAGTCCGAGGCGTTGCGCGATCTGGTGTGTGCCCGCGAAGCGGCCAAGCAGGATCAGACACGGGCGCGACATCGCTTGAGCAAGCTCCTTCTGCGTTCCGGTCAGCATCCACTGACTGGAGTCAGGTCGTGGACACGGCCTTATCTGATCTGGGTCGCGCAGTTGCGTTCGCACAGATAGCTCAGGAGTCCACACGCCAGGATTATCTACACGAGGTCGAGCACATGCGACGCATCGTTGTCGAAGCCGCATGGAGCTATCGTCGTCCTCCAGGTATCTGGTAACGGGCTATCAACAACCGAGTGTCGGCTTCCCATTCCATCTCCGCCGGTTCTCTGCAACCCAGAAAGGTTCCTCATCAAGCCGGTGAAGGTTGCCGTTCTCGGGCTGCACTGTTGCACTAAACCCATCCGTTGTATATGGAGCTTCAAATTCCTTAAAAAGTTCGCCTACGTGGCGCGGCGACAGTGATTGAGTCGGAATGTATCACTCTCCGGTTGTAGGCATGACCAATATCGAATTCATTGAAGCATGGCTCCGCGGCCAGAATCGAAAAGCAACGCGGTGAACGCTAGTTCAGCTTGCGCCAGATCACATCTTCATTATTGCGACGGTCGTAGAGTGAATCCACTCTGCCGGACGTGCTCCTGTGAAACAGAATGCGGCTCTCGATCCCGGAGCGAAAGAAGAGATCGCCGGACTCGGGAAGCAGCTTGGTCTTTGTTCCTCTTCCGCGCTGAAGGAAGATGTCATTGTCGGAGCGCGTTACGATCCGGCGATTGCCGGGAGCAAGTTCGTACACTCCTGTGAATTCTTCAAGACGTGCTGGGTCGATGTAACCCACCACCGGGTCTTCGTAGTAGCGCATTGTCTGACTGACCGCAATCTGCCACTTACCCTTGCGGTACAACCATGTGTCCACAGCGTGGTAGCGTGCGTGCAATTCCTGGCCGAAGATCGTCTCCGATTCGTCTATGTCGTATGCCAATACGGCTACGCCCGGTGCGAAGGTTGAGTGCGGGTGAACGACCTTGATGATTCCCTTGTATCCAGCAGGCATTGGCTGCAGGTCTTCCAGGGCGGCCTTCTTGTCCATGGCACGCCCCTTCTCGTCGTAAACCATCACATCTTCAGCGTAATAGGACCCCGCCGGTACTTGATTGCCCGGGGGAATCGCGTCATACAGTTGCTGCGTGCGGCGCAAGAGTTCGGCTTGAGTGACGGCAGAGACAGTTTGTGGTTTTGCCAGCGGTGTGGCAACACTCGCACCCAGCGCTAGCGAGAGCCACGAAATAGTCCGACGGAAACTCATTCAACTCGCCTCATGGAAAAAATAACGGGGCGTTACTCCGGGGACGCAACAAGAATATTGCCGTCTTGATCGGGGAACCTGATCTCCTACGCGAACAGGTAATTGGGTCAACCGGTATCTCCTTCGAATCGATCATGCGCAGATCAGCGAGATTGGAACCGCTTTATCGCATTATTGTTCTCGCGCGAGCAAGATCATAATCGTCTTTCTGGGACGATCAGCATATAGCGAATCTATTGAATGCTATATCTGGTTAGGCATTCTGGGAAAGCGGTGCTGCCAAATCGCCGATACACTCATTGAGCTTCGTACAAGCTCCGCACTTCCCTATTGCTCCCGAATCACGGTCAAAACTGAAGTGATCTTCCGATCCTCAACATTACTCCCGCATTGCCGACAACTCGTAAGCGACCTCTAATCATCATCGCTGCTCCCGACATCATCAATTACTTATAGCGATATGGATGAGATTCAGATCGCGCAGTGCAGGAATCAACCCGATAAATCTTTGAGGTGTGATTCAATCTCGGCCACTGAGACTCTACCAACGCGCCTTTGCGACGTGGCGGTTCTAACTGCTGGTTGAAGCAATCACAAATGTTCTTCAACTGAATCAGCTTGGTCCCGAAGGGAATCCTTTCTTCCGTCCGGTCTTTGCCTTTCGCGAGTGAAATTCCTAAAAGCGATCACTTCGCCAATATGCTCCTCGCTTCGGACAGTCGCCATCAATAGATAGATATTTTCTGGCGAAGCAGCTTTCTCCTTTAGAACACAACGGTCGAGTGATGTTTGCCGGATTCTTAATCGATTCACGTCTTGTCGTGCACAAGGGGAATTGCCTTTTGCTTGACCTATTTGTGAGGTATCGGACGTATCTGTTGAAGGAGCGCTTGGGCGCGTTGCGCAATCGATCTTTCTGAGAAAAGCTCTGCTTTTTCGAGAAGGGGTATTGCAGCACGCGCTTGATCTTGCTGAAGGAGAACCTCTGCCAAATTGAGTTGAGCCGTCCCGAACTCTGGATCAAGGTTTAGAGCGGCTTCGAACTCCTTCCGAGCCAGTGTCAGTTTGCCTGCCTGGACCAAGATCTCGCCGAGGAAATCGCGCGCATGTGCGGATTTGGGGTCGGACAGCGCAGCCGCTTCGGCTTCTGTTTCCGCTAGAGGAAGTTGATGCAATTGCAGGAGCACGACAGCGTAATCTTCGTGAGCGCTTGCATTATCCTGATCCAGTTGAACAGCCTTTTGCAGATGGAATGCCGCCTGCTTCCAATCCCCCTCGCCTGCAAGAAGACGGCCGAGATTGGCTCTGTTCCCAGAGTCGTAGGGGTCAATCGACAAGGCCGCGCGAAATGCGGTTTCAGCGCCATGTAAATCTCCGGTTTGCGCTAATAACGATCCGAGATTGTTTTGCGCATCGGCGAAGTCAGGCTTAAGCTGGAGTGTCTTTCGGAGATCTGCAATGGCCTTGTCCTCAGCCCCTGACTTCGATTCGATCAATGCGTGCTCGTACCAAAGAAGAGGATTGATTGGCTCGCGCTCGATGGCGGTACCCAAAACTGTGAGCGCCTCGTTGATTTGTCCGGCACTGCCAAGCGCAACGCCCAGCCTCCTTTGAGCACGCGATGAGAGCGGATCATCTTTGAGGGCTTGCCTGTATGCGCCGGTAGCGCCCGAAAGATCGCCGGTATGTCGCATGGCGTCACCAAGCTCGATCGAGAAGTTGGGTAGAGCGGACTGTTGGGTCCTAATAGAGTCAGCCAAAGCGGGAACCCCCGGCTGCAGGTTGCTGCTATCGATGACCTGCGCTGCTGCGTCGTAGAGCGCGTCACTCGCGGCCGGGTGTTCGTGATCTAGAAGATATCGTTTCACTGGGCCACGGTACTGGGTGGCCGATGTGTCTGGAATTTCCTGCCGGGCTGCGAGCAACACGCTCTCGGGCGGGGGCCGGCGCTGGATCAGATGGTCCGTCATGATGACGTGAACGACGTCTTCTGTCCGGCGCTTCGGCATGTGGCACGAGACGCAATCGTTCGAGGCGGGGTGCTGATGCAGCGTGATCTTCTGTTGTACCTCCGCCGCGTGACATGTCATGCAGATCTCGGCATAGTAAGAGACAGACGCTGGCCCCCTATGCAGGTCATGCGGATCATGACATGTCTCGCAAGTTAGCGCCCCCTGACTCTTCAGATAGCACTGTGATTGCCGAAGGCGGTATGGCGCGTTCACGATTTCGAAGTTGTCCGTGCGCCCGAAGGCAGCATCGCGAATGAAGTAGGCGTTGAAGCTGGAGAGCGGCTGATCCGGGGTATAGCCGAACGGCTTCTGATCGTAGTGTCGAATGCGGTCGGGCAACAAGCGGCTGGTCGTTTCGAGATGGCATTGCTCGCAGACTTCCATCTGGCGATCGTTGCTCAGGTGTGCCGGATTGAGGATAAGCGCGCGAATCTGTTGCAGAGAAGTCCCGGCAGTTTGCGCAGCTTTCACGTGCGCCGCTCCCGGGCCATGGCAACGCTGGCAATCAATGCCCTCGGGCAGTGTCGCGCTGTAGGCGGGGTTTGCGGAAAGGTCGCGATGTGCGGTTGGTGGAATCTGAGGATACGCATTGTGGCAGAACATGCACTCGTACGCAATCGGCCGACGGGTCATCGGGTGAGCACTGTCGAAGCCCGGACTCATTCCCCAACGACCACCGTCTTCTGAGTACCAGCTAAGCGGAAGCTCGATCAGGGTTCCATCCAGTTCGCGGTGCAGGTAAGTCCGCGCGTGATTTCCTGAACCCATGACATAGTCGATCGCCAACTCTTCCACATTTTCCGGTTTGCCATCGAAACCAATTTGCCAGCGGCGCTGATAGAGTTTGCCGGCATGCGATGTCATGCTGTAATAGGTACCGGATGCAGCATGATAAAACTGGCGACTGCTGTCTGGATTCGCCACCGTGTCGTTCTCTTTCGGCCGATAGAAAGCGTGCGCCATCCCGGTGTTGGCATACCCGGCTGCTTCTGTGGCGTGGCACTGGGAGCAACTCGCAGGGTCGGCATAGCTTTGCGACACGGCAGGATTCGATCTCTTACTGTGGAACAAAGACAGAACGATCGCCGTGAAGACAAGGGTCCCGAGAAGACATGCCGTAATTACAAAACGTCTCTTCATGCGTAACTGGAAGCTAGATTTGGCTCTGAGGCAGAATGAACTCTTGCCATGACGAAATTAATATAATAGTCGGTCATTCCCTCGCATCCACCAATCGCTGCACTGACGCCCACCTCTTGCAGAGCCGATGCCCAGTCTCCCGTGCTCTCGGAAAACTGAGAGCACGGAGTCCGGGGCATGCAGTTCTGCAAGTGATCTAGTAGAAGTGGACGATCGCAGCTTGGGCGGCCGGCACGGAGACCGTGAAGACCCCGTTTTTGCCGCCGAATGCCGAACCATAACCGCCTGTCCAGGTTCCATCGGAGTTCATGGGCTGACCGCCGAAGGTGATGCCGCCAACCTGGGTAACGTCGTTATTCGCCTGCTGCAGATAGATGACCTGCGCCTGCGTATAGCTGCCGTTGGGTGTGATGTTGACCGTGACATTGACGGCCTTAGAGCCCGAGGTTTTATTGATGAGGTGCACTGTCTCACCACCGTTGCTCTCAAGAAGCCCATAGGCGGCGATATTCACATCGCTGGGATTGGTGAGTGTTGTGGCTAGAGGTTGGCCCTGGCTGCCGTAATGAAACGCCCACAGACCGTAACCTGGACCTTCGAGCGTGTAGGACGAGGCTGCGCCTACAGGAGAGATGGCATTATAAGACCCGGCATCTGAGCCAATCGGGCCAGTGTGAAGATTCATGCCTTCCAGATTGGTGTTTTAGGCCATGTAGCAGAAATAATCCATCGCCCATAAAGCTGCCGCGTAGGTATTGGTAACGCCATTGTTCGAGCCGCCATAGGCGCTATTGGTCTCTTCGATACGTACGTTATAGCCAGTATTACTCGCATTGTCATTAAAGGTGTCGTAAAAGCTCTGATAGTCGGTGTCGAGGGTCGGAGTGAGCAGATCGCCATCGCCGGCGCCGACGGAGCCAAAGTCTGCTGAGTCTCCGGCCGGGTAGTAGTGAGTGGTGACGTAGCCGATAGTGGATTTGAGTGAGCCCTGGTAGGTGGGATCATTGATGAAGTCGGTCGAGAAGGTGCAGCATCCCGCAGTGGAAGGCCCAGTGGAGAGAATCCCACCGTTGATCTGGAAACGAAAGGCGCTACTGAAGCCATCGTAACGCGACTGCCAGGTGGATTGGCTGATGGCACTGCCGGGAACGTCTTCGCTGTTGTCGGGCTCGTTGCCGACCTCGATGTTAGTTCGAAAACTATAGTTGTGGGCTACATGCTGATCGTTATAGAGACCGCTGACGTAGGAAACGCTGGTGCTCTGGTTGTAGAACTGTTTTACCGGCACAGTCCAGATGAGATTTGCGCCGATGAGGTTGGCGAAGGCGTCGACGTTTGCACCATCCTGGGCAGTAGCATAGGGTTGACGTTCTGCCGAATTGCCGCCGATGCGTATATTTTGGACACCGATCTTTTGCACCATGGTGCTGTACGCGGAAGGGGTTCCGCTAAGCCAGGCAACGCCGTTGTTATTGGCAGCTTCGATGGAGCTCATCTCTAGCGACAGACCAAGGAAGTCGCTGGGAATCGCGCGGCGCAGCTGAGTGGAGTCGAGGTTGACACTGACGGTAGCGGTGCTCTGCGCACATGCAGGGAATGCCAGTGCGAGACTCACCGGGACTGCCAGGATTGGCGAGAAGCGGCGAACGAGATAGGCGAGATTTACCCTCATGATGGAAACCTTTCCGGAACGGGAGCCAGTGTCATTGGAGAAAGGAAGGTCACCCTTACGGGCGACCTCTTCGATAAATCGGTTGGACTGGACGGTTAGAAGAAGAAACGGGTAGAGATTTGTAACGTACGTGGACTTTGTGTGCCAGTGATTTTGCCGAAGCTCGTTGACCCGTTGAACGATGCAACGGTCGGAGCATTCGTGTTTTCGGTAATGGAAAGCGAACCGCTGGGAGCAGTGAAGTTGACGTGGTTGATGGCGTTGAACGCATCCACGCGGAACTGGAATGCAAATCTTCGATAAAGCTGAAAGTCCTTCGAGACCGATGCATCGAAGTCCACTTCACCGGGCTCTCGGTTAGAGTCGCGCGAAACGTTGCCAAAGCCCGTTGCCACAATCTGTGTTCGCTTACCGCTGATGGTGTTGTACACCGGTCCGGATGGTGTCAGGGGAAAGTTTGGATCGGTGGCGGAATCGTAGTATTGCAGCGCCGCCCCGTTCAGAGTTGGATGCGCCAGTTTGAGGAATTGTGGATTCCCATTGGGCCGCTGTGAAGAACCCGGAATCTCACTTGTCTGCGTGATGTTGACGGGAAGTCCGGTGTGACCGATGAAGACGGGTGAAATATGCCAGTTACGCAAGTACCATGGACCCGGAGTTGTATAGATCGCGGCGATATTCAAGGTGTGCTTTACGTCAATGTTGCTGACGGTAAAGTCCTTGATGCGGGCTGGGCTATCGACAGGATATTGTGAATTCGCCGTTCCATTCGGAGCCGAGAAATTATAGATGGTTGTGCCATCATCTTCGCTCTTGGCATAGGTGTAGTTGGATAGTATAGCGAGCCGGCTGTTGAAGTCCCGGCGAACGGTTACCTGTAAGCCGTTGTAGTTGGAATTCCCAATGTTGTCATTGGTTGTGAATTGTTTGAGGTTCGGGAACTGCGAAGCATTTTGAGTTGCGACGCTGGTGTTGGCAAGGGTTACAGCAGGCACCAGAGCGAGCGGGACAACATTCTCGTTCAGATTGTAGGAAAGATGGAGTGCGTGGTTCCCTATGTAGTTGACCTCCAGTACAAGGGCAAGCGGCAGCTGACGTTGGAAGCCGACATTCCATTGCTGCACCAGCGGCATATGATTCTGGTTGTTGAACGAGATGGCTGGAGAGTACGGGTTACTGGGGGAGCTATTGGCTAGGGAGGCCGCCGGGTCATGCAGATCCGGAGGAGGTGCAAGCGGCATACCCTGCGAAAGTGCGAATGGCTGCGCGATTGCCGTTCCCAGATTGTTGTAGCTGATGGTGTTGTCATATCCCGGATAAGCGAGTTGACCTCCGAGGTTCTGGAAGATCGTCCCGTAGAAAGTGCCGAACGCCGCGCGGATTACTGTCTTGCTGTCAACGCTGTATGCAAGACCGATACGTGGCGAAAAGTCGATCTTCGGTGTGACGATATCGAGTGACCTTGTTGCATTGATCCCTGCAGCCAGCAGTTGTCCGGTTGTGGGGTCAATTCGGCTGTAGATGTTGGTGGCGATCGTAAGGGGCGCCTCGAACTCGTAACGAATTCCCAAATTGAGAGTCAACTTTTCGGAGACTCTCCAGTCGTCCTGAAAGAAGATGCCAAGGTTATAGTTGCGGCGACCAGTTTCCGGTTGGGGTTGCTCGTAACTGGCGGTTTTGACCGTACCGACAAGGAAGTCGGCAATTCCCGTGTTGGCGTTACCCGCAGCTCCATGATTCGTAATAGAGCCATCGAAAGCGAACAACCCGTCCGGGTTTGTCGCAGGATTATAGGAGTTGAACTGGTTCTTACGAAGGGAGGCGCCAAACTTGAACGTATGAGGCCCAAGTGTCTTCGTAATGGTACCGAATGGGGTGTAGGTATTAGTGATGTTGACTTGGTCGGTATTGGTGGCAGGGCCAATGTTGCTGATCCCAGGATCGGTAATCTCCGGGGTCTGGGGCAAGGGCAAAGTCGTAATACCGAGTTGTTGTTCTGCGGTTGCACTGAGTCCCGGGGGAACGCGGATCACAACGTTGCGGAAGAAACCCATGTTTAAATCCATGACTAGGGTTGGGGTCCATGTACGGGTGTAGTCGACAGAAGGCAGCCACGCGTTGTTGCAAGTGCAAAGCCACGTCGTGTTCAGCAAGGGGACGTTATATGTGACCGCGTTTGGCGTCGATGTAGTGTAGCGGTAGACGTTGAAGCTCAACCTATCCTTCGGCGTCAACACTTCGTCTACGCGAGCGACAAACTTGACTGTCGTATTTTGGAAGGTTTGCTGGGATGTCCAGTTATTTGTGTAGCGGTTATTTGTCGCATCATAGGTGCCAATGGTGTTCGGTAGGGGCAGCAAAGCGAGTATCTTGGCTGCCGCCGGGTCGATTGGGCCGACCTGATCTCCTGGAAATTGCGGCGAGGTCAATGTTCCAAGGGGTTCGTAAATCGGTTGTGGGACTCGAACCTTTCCGTTGGCGTCCGTTGGAGCGAGCGCGTTTGAGAAATCACCCGTACGCTGCGCTGCTGTAGGAACCGTCTCCGCGAGATTCGTTGTCGTCGGGGAGAATGTGCGGTCATAGTTGACGAAGAAGAAGGTCTTGCCGTGGCCGTTGTAGAGATGAGGAATTCGAATCGGCCCACCAAGGGAACCACCCGCTTGAAAGAAACGATCGCGCGCCCGCGGCGTGACAGCTCCGGTTGTCGAGTTGATCGTCAGCTTATTGAAATAGGAGTTGGCGTCCATCGCTTCGTTGCGCAGGAGAAAGTAAAGATTGCCGTGGTAGACGTTTGTTCCGGATATGGTGTTGACGGAAATGACAGCGCCTGAGGTGCGGCCATACTCGGCTGGCGCGTTGGTAGTGAGGACACGGAAGGAGTCAACACCATCCGGCGAGGGCAGCGTAGCGGGTGTTCCAGTAGACGCGACAATCGTTGAAACGCCGTTCAATAGAACTTCTGTGTTGAGGGTACGGCTACCGTTGATCGAGAGCTGCGAGGTGGAGGGCTGATCGCCTGCGCCGCCGTGCGAGACACCGGGAATGAATGCTAGCAGGTTTTCCGTAGCACGCTGCTGGAGTGGAAGGTTCTGAACATCCTGCGGGGCGATGAGCGTGGAAATATCGGACGTGCTCCGATCCAGTTCTAAACCCTTCGATTGAACGGTCACGGTCTCATTCGCTTGGCCTAGCTGCATCTCGACGTTCACCGACGCGACCTGTGCGACGGTTGCGACGAGATTGTCGATGACAGTCTGCTTGAGCCCTGGGGCGGTTACCGTGATTCGGTAGGTGCCCGGAATCACTTGAGGAGCAACGAAGGTGCCGGCCGAGTCGCTCTGACCATTGAAGACCGTTACGCCGGTGTTTTGATTGATAACGAGGACCTGCGCATTGGGCACTAGAGCGCCGGAGGGATCGACTACCTGGCCTCGAATGGTCGCGTTGGTGTTCTGCGCGTACGCCTCCCCTATGCCTGGGATAATTCCAAGCACCATGCCAGAGGCCACAAGCGCCAATATCGCAGCGGCCAAGGGAATCTTGAAAAGGCCACGGGCTTGAAGCAGTGCTTTCTGTACGATTTGATGAATATTCACGAGGATTGCCTCCAAAGAGTTCGCGTGCGTTGGTACACACACGACTCGAAATTTATTGAACATAGCTTGACCGGGGATCGTTGACTCGGGATATACACGATTCGCTCGTTTTCCAGAAATCCAGACATTCTTTGACCCAAAGATTGGCGATTTCACAAGAAAGAGAATCGAGAGCTGCGCGATGAAAAGGACGAATAGAGCAGAGCGGCGCTAGTTAGCTTTTGTGACGTCATGGCGATCTCCTGATGTGCTGCAACCCCACGCACCTCCGTTGGTGAAGTCTTAAATCCAAAAACGGAATTCGACGTTTGCGAGGCACGCACACCGTCAGCCCTGCTATGTACTAATGGCAAGTGACTAACGGTTTGCTTCCTTGATAGGAAGCTATCTATTGCAAATAAGGTATTTAATGGAGGAGGGTGGGCCTGTGACAAACATGTCCGGCGACTATTGAACAGCCCCTCGGGTCATGCATATCGGGAAATCATCTGGGCAGAAGCGGCGGTCCAGGCTGCGCAACGCGAAATGTCGCTACCACACGTCGACCGCTTCGATCGATGGGGCACCGGTCTTGCCTTCTATGACATTAATCTTGAGAACCGCTTCAATATTTTTGTTCGCCAGGCTGGCTCCTACGCGGCGCCGCAGCACTTCCATGTAGTAAGGACTCGTAACGAATTGAGCGGCTGCCTCCGTTCCGTTCCGGCCAATACCTGCGACGATCACGACGATGCCACCAGTGGTCGCATCGTGGAAGCGGGCGACAATCGCGTAATCGTCTGCGCTTGAGTACGGCTGTGCTGGGTCTCTTTCCCATTTTGTGTCCGGATGATCGCGATCGACGATGACCTCCGCCGGGCCAGGAGCGAACCGAAAGCGAAGTGGTTCGAGCAGGCGCATGGTCCAGTCGTTGTTATAACCACCAACCAGGACCACTGGTCGTTCGCGAAGGTCGGTGAGCGCAGTCGACGCAGACGAACTCGTTTGTACCGTTTCCCCGAGGCGGTCGAGCTGCCCGCTGATGCGGGCGATCGAGGTTGCAATCTGCATAGATACAAATGGGTACTCGATGTCCCGCCCAGCAGTTTTTACCCCAGAGAACCTTTCCGGCGCGAACACCACGCCGCCCGAGCATATGAGGGTGGTGCCGGACTCACTCAAAACAGGCGTCCAGAATTCTTGCAGCGCTGTCTGCGAATGCTCATGCCAGCGCTGCCGGCCGATTGTGCCAAGAATAAGGAGGAGCACCGCAAAAGAGATCGCGATCCAAAAAATCGGCCGTTCGACCCATTTGCGAGTCGTCGCTGCGGGGATGGGATGAGCAGAGGTTTGCACCTGCACGGCCATTATGTCTGCAGGAACGCCGTTCTCGAAGTCTGCGCTTGCCGTCGGCCATGCATCCACCAGCCCGTTGCCTGCATGCGAGGGATCCGTCTGCGACGGAATGTCCTCTTCCTTACAAAGGAATTCCGGAACATAAGACCCAGCTGGAAGTGAAATCTGGAGCCGCGACTCGTGATCGTGATAGTACAGAGAAAGCCGCTTCCGCACCTCACCAGCCGTATATCGGACGACAGTGTCCGCATTGGTGTCATAGTCCGGTGGCCGATGAAAGATCTCGACTCCCAGAGTACGTTCCTTCAACAAGTCCCCGTGCCCTGAAAGCGCGCTCTGAACGACAAAACGGAGCAATGCCGGATAACGCTTGCTATTGCAGAATTGAGGGCTGGCGAGCACTTCCTCCATCTCCTGCAGGATCTCTTCCTCGTCCTGCCGGGACTTGGGGTGCCATGTCTCCCAGCTCGCTTTCACAGTGCTCATCGTGTATCGCGATGATACTCATGCATTGCCGAGACGGGCAAGGCACGTTTGACACAAGCTATTGCACGTCTCTGTCTTCAACATTCCAAAAAGGTTACGGTCGTTCTGATGGACCAAACGGTGAGACACTTGCCATCCCGGGTTTTCTGGCTGAGGCTGTCTTTGCTTATATCGAAGAGAAAATTGCTTGAGCCCGATATGAAGAAAGGCCATGATGTTTGAAAGCACCCGCCGGCAATTCTTGCTGAGAGCTACGTCGGCCGCAGGTGCGGCCCTGCTTGCACCGTCGGTGCGAGCCGTCACTCGCATTTCTTCCTCCGAAAGCGGTCCTGCCCAGTCTGCTACGCGCCTGGACGCCAACTGGCAATATCGGCAGGAGCAACTTGACGGTATCTGGGAGGTCTGGCGCGAGGAAGAGACCAACCTCTGGCAACCGGTAAGCCTACCCCACTGCTTCAATCATGCAGATGCCTGCGATCCTGATCGAACCTACTACCGAGGTCAGGGCTGGTATCGGACCTCAATCGACGTTGCCAACCCATTCGAGGGGGGCCGTACCCTCCTCCACTTTCAGGGGGCCGGCCAGACTTCCAGTCTCTGGGTCGGCTCGACCTTCATCGGAACACATAAAGGAGGATACGACGAGTTCGTCTTCGATATCACTGACGCCGTCTCAGCTCTGCAGCGGTCCATCAAGACTAAATCCGCCATTCCGATCGCCATTCTCTGCGATAACAGCCCAGACCCCAAGCGTGTCCCCTCAGAACTCAGCGACTTTTGCCTATATGGGGGCCTCTACCGTCACGTGAATCTTGTCTACCTGCCAGCTCTCGCGCTGGATACAGTGCACATTCTTCCAACCATCCATCCGGATGGTTCGGCCAATGTTTCTATGTACTGTAAGTTGTATAACCCACGCAGCATCTCCTCTACCTGCAAGCTTTCGATTGAAATCCTCGATCCTCAGGGCCGCTCCATCCACCAATGGTCTGGTTTGATGCCCACGTGGAGCGATTACAACGATCCGGTCAGCGCCACCCTCTCCAGTCCGCAACTGTGGTCACCCGAAACGCCGGCGCTGTACCGCTGTCGGGTGACCCTCTCAACACCAACCGAAACGTCCTCCATGGAGGAGCGCTTTGGCATACGGCACATCGAATTCGTAGAGCATGGCCCCTTTAAGCTGAATGGTAAACGCGAACTCCTGCAAGGCACACATCGGCATGCTGACCATGCCTGGGTTGCCGCGGCGATGAGCGACGACAAGGTCCGACAGGAAATGCGACTCATCCGCGACATGGGCGCAAACTTTATTCGTCTCGCCCACTACCAACAGGATCGCTTAGTACTTGATCTCTGCGATGAACTGGGCCTGATGGTGTGGGAGGAAGTGCCATGGTGCCGCGCCGGGGTCGGTGATGCATCCTTCCAGCAAAATGCGAAAGATATGCTGTCGCACATGATCGAACAGCACTTCAACCATCCTGCAATCATCCTTTGGGGTCTTGGCAACGAAGACGATTGGCCGGACGAATACCCAAGCCTTGATCACGACGCCATTCGCTCCTTCATGACCCAGATGCGCGACCTGGCTCACCAGCTGGATAACTCCAGGCTTACCGCCCTTCGCCGCTGCGACTTTGCCTCCGATATCCCAGATGTCTACTCGCCTTCCATCTGGGCCGGCTGGTACGGGGGAAACTATCGCGAGTACGAGGACAGTCTCCTGAAGCAGCGTGATCTCGTCAAGCGGTTCATCCATATTGAGTGGGGAGCAGACAGCCAGGCAGGGCGGCACGCCGAAGATCCAGAAGCTGTGTTGCGACGCGTTCCCATTGGAAAGGGAACCGAAGAGCGTGGCCTTGCCTATCTGAACAAGGATGGCAACGTTCGCGTCTCCAAAGATGGGGACTGGTCGGAAACCTACGCCTGCAATCTCTTCGACTGGCATTTAAAGACACAGGAAAAGCAAGATTGGCTGACTGGGTCAGCCCAATGGATATTCAAAGACTTCGCGTCTCCGCTTCGCGCCGATGATGGAATCCCGAACGTGAACCAAAAAGGAGTCGTACAGCGCGACCTTAGTCTGAAGGAGTCCTACTTCGTCTTTCAATCGTATTGGTCAAAAAAACCAATGGTTCACCTGTATGGCCACACCTGGCCTATTCGCTGGGGCAGGCCGGGCGAAGCACGCATCGTCAAAGCGTATTCGAACTGCGAACGTGCCGAGCTCTTTGTGAACGGCGAATCGCAAGGAGTGAAGAAACGTGACAGCCAGGACTTTCCGGCCGCCGGGCTACGCTGGGACGTGATCTTTCGGAGCGGGAAGAATCATCTTCTGGTCGTCGCAAAAACAGCAGATGTGACCTTGGAGGACCAGATTGATCTGACATACCAAACCGAGCCCTGGGGAACGCCAGCCGAACTACGGTTGGCCCAGACACCTGACAAGGATGGTCGTGTCAAGGTTACCGTCAGCCTCTATGACTCAGCTGCCGTCCTCTGCTTGGATGCCCGCAATCAGATTCGCTTCACCCTTGCGGGCTCAGGAAAGCTCATCGACAACCTGGGGACGATCCATGCCTCTAGAGTGCTCCAACTAACCAATGGAACAGCTTCCATTTCAGTGGATACAGGCTCAGACATCGCAAATCAAAAGAACGCAAGTTGCGTGATTGGCGTCACCGCAAAGAATATTGCTCCGGCTTTCATCACTCTGTCAGACGAAAACATCAAGCAGGGAAGCTCGACATGATCCAACTCACGCGCCGCGCCTTTTGCTGCCAAACCACCGCGTTCCTTACCCACTTCGCGTTTGCGGGTGCACCCAGCGCATCCGATGGCTATGCTCTCGTCGCCCGTACGGACCGTACCCGGATCATCGCGGCCGCTACACGTTACCTAGACCTCCAGCCGCGCACCATCACTAGTTATCCTTCGTCACGCAGTCCCTGCGGACTACACGACTACTTCTCGCAGGCGGATTATTTCTGGCCCAACCCGCAAGACCCGAACGGCAAATACATCAATCGCGATGGTCAGAGTAATCCCGAAAACTTCAATGATCATCGCAAAGCAATGGTTGCCTTATCCATCCAGATGCCCGCGCTGACCGCAGCTTGGGTGCTCACCGGAGATCGCCGTTACGCCCACTTGGCTGGCGACTGCTCTACCCGATCTTTTGTACCAGCGAGATTGTTAGTGTAGCGCAGCTATCCCTGAGTTCAGATAGCCGCCGTCTGGGGAGTGGGGAGGCGGGATGAGCGTATCGATTCCCGCCTCCCCACTCCCCAAGCTCTTTGTGATCCATGCCTCCGGCGCCGGTGGTCTATAGCCCAACGCGGAGTGCGGCCTGACAGTGTTGTAGTGAACTCGCCAGCGCTCGGCCAGCACTC
>Ga0302312_10000995_pt1 | contig 18036 bp, 13 predicted proteins | sample III_Palsa_N2_1_FD_200529 | JGI IMG/M metagenome (GOLD analysis project Ga0302312, IMG submission 200529) | Peat permafrost microbial communities from Stordalen Mire near Abisko, Sweden - III_Palsa_N2_1 | ecosystem: Environmental > Terrestrial > Soil > Palsa > Peat permafrost | place: Sweden... | reverse complement strand
CGCTCATGCTGTCGTCGTCCAGAGTCAGGCTGCTGAACACATTCCAGATCCTGTAGCTGCCGTCCGACTGGGCGTCGACCCACCAGTGCTGGTTGCTGCCGTTGTTCTGCGGCCACTGGATCATCTGCGTGCCGTTCGTGGTGTTGCCGCCGGGATCATCCAATAGCTGGCCGCTATAGCCATTGACGATGTTCCAGGACATGTCCGAGTTCTGCATGAAGGTCCACTGCTGCTGAGTTCCGCCGTTCGGCCCCCACTGCATGACGCCCGAGTCTTCCGTGGTGGAGCTGCCGTTGTCAATCGCCAGACCATTCGCCTCGTTGACAATGGGGTGCGTACCGGCAATTCCGGTAGCGGACATTCCATCCATGTCGGAAGGTGGCAGACTAGAGGTGCCCCAGCCAGTGTTCGCCGAGGAGCCCATGCTGTAGGATAACGTTCCGCCATTAACAAAATTGGCGAAATGAATCCATGAAGCATTGGACGATTGCCCATTCACGGACAAGCTTTGGACATAGGGAGTGCTATCACTTGCGCCGCTGCCGGTAATGGTGACGGTGCCGTGCAGCAGATTGAGGGTAGCCTGCGGAAAGAGCGGTCCATGCAGAACCAATACATCGCTGCCGGGGATCGCCGGATACATGCCCAGTGCCGCCCAAACATACCAGGAGGATTCATGCCCGAAGTCGTCGTTGCCGGGATATCCGTTCGAACTTGAATTGAAGAGCTGGGTCATGATCTGCCGAACTGTACTGGAAGCCATATATGGCTGGCCCAGGGAAGTGTAGATCCACGGGGTGGCCGCGCAGGGTTCATTGCCCATGAAGGCGTATTGGCCACTGCTGGTATCGCTATCATTTATTTGCGTGAAGAAGTTGTTCAGACGGTTTAGCGCATTTTGCGTGCCGCCCATTGAGTTAAAAAGCGAACTCAAATTGAATGGCACTGCCCACGCATATTGGTAGGCGTCGCCATCCGCATAGGCTGAGACGCTATATTGGGGGAACCCAGACGTCCAAGCGCCGTTGGGGTCGCGCAGTTGAATATAACCCGTGCTCGAGTTAAACAGGTTGCGCCAATTTTGGGCGCGTTGCATGGAAGGTAAATAATCGCCGGTGCTTCCAATCGCATTGGCGAATTGGCCCAGGGCGTAATCGTCAATACAATATTCCAAGGTCATGCATACGGGAGCGTAACCGCCTTGGGTCGCCCCGGAAGGAACGTAACCCAGGGAAAGATAGCTGCTTTCGTCCGGACGTTCGTAGGTTCCGTTGGTAGCCTCAACGTTAGGCGTAAGTGCCGCTTTCTTCATATCAGCCAGTGCGGTGGCGGTATCAAAGCTTCTGGCGCCAAACGAATACATATCGGCAATGATGGGAGTGGAACAATCTCCCAGCATTATTCCACCGTCACCAAACGTATCCGCCCAGCGCGGCATTGCCCCACAGTCGGCGGCGTCCTGTACCAGAGACTGCGCCATGTCACTGGCACGCACGGAATCGATCATCGCCAGAAACTGGCATTCATTGCGGTAGATGTCCCACCCGGAATACCAGCCATACTGGGTACGGTTGGAAAGAGTGTGAACGTTGTAATCAAAACCCATGTATTGACCATTGACATCACTGACCACGTTGGGAGCCAGCAAGGTACGATACATCATTGTGTAGAACGTTTGTGTGTCGGCGGCTGAACCACCGCTCACCTGAATTTCATTCAGGTAGGCGTTCCAGGCGTTGTTAGCCGCAGTGACAGCGGCATTGAAGCCATTGTTGTTAAACGAGGAAGCCGGACTTTCCGCCGCCAGGTTGGCCTGAGCGTTAGCTACGCTAACGCTGGAAAGCGCCGTGTGCGCCAGCACCACGCCGCCGGACGTATTAAAACTGATCGCCGCACCGGAATATGCGCCTGTGGTGGTCTGCCCGTTGGCATAATAGGTGGATCCGTTCCATACCCCATAGGAGGAGAAGGAGTGATCAAAAACCACGTCGAAATACATAACGCCTGGAGCAGTGCCGCACATACCGGACATTTGGGTCCAGCCACTGATTTCATTTCCGCTGGGATTGATCTGGATGGAGGCGTTAATGGTGCCATTTGCGTCCCCGCCCATGTTGATAAGCATACTGGAGGTTTGGCCTGACGGGTAGGTGAACCGACCAAATCCCGTTCGGGTAGTCGCGGTGAGCTCTGTCGTGATCCCATTAAACTGCATGGAGTAGTAGCCGGGACTGGCATGCTGGCTGCCACTGGTAATGTTGGCGAAATAACTGGTATTCAGGTGGCTATAGTTGCTGCTGCTATAAGGCGAACTGTTTACCGTTCCCAGAATAGGCATGAAGCCAAAATCTGAGCCGTAATTGCAACCGCCGCCGCTGCCATGGGTCAGGCTGAAGCCGTGGACTTGCGTATCCGAATAAAGGTAACCGCCTGGATTCTGGGAGGTATCCGGACTCCATTGCACCATGCCAAACGGGGACACGGCTCCCGGATAAAGGGAAGCGGCGTCACCACCGCCGGCTGTGCCGCAGAATGGGTTCACATATTGCGTCAGGTTTTGCGTCGTGTATGCGAGCAATGGCTGGGGCAGTACCAATATTGCTTCAAGTACTAATAAACACATGGCTATTTTCAGAATGAGCTTGTGTTTCACCATATCATGGATTCCTTTTTTTTTCCGCAAGCTAAATTTGGACGCAAGCTTCCTTCCGTCCAAATTGTGATATTTCGACAGCGACCGCGGAGTTATTCCGGGATCAATTTGAACTGCTGGTTGCTTCCGCCATTAAATCCCCATTGGTCGAACTGCGCTCCCTGTGTCGTGCCGCCGGGATTGTCAAGGACCAGTCCGCTATTGAGGTTGTAAAACGTCCAGGTCCCGTTAGCGTTCGCGACCGGCTTCCATTGGTCGCTGGCCTCGTTGCCGCCCGGCCACTGGTCGATCAACGCATTATACGAATACGAGTTGCCGGCCACGTTGAGCTGCTGGCCGCTGTTCACGTTGACGATCTCGTAGTAGCCCATGCTGGTCGGAACGAACGTCCATTGCTGGTTGCTGCCACCGCCATAGGGATACTGAATGACCGCCGCGCCATTGGTCTTGGAGCCGCCGGTGACATCCAGGCATTGATTGCTAGAGGCGGACTGGATCTGGTATGTGCCGCTAAAGCTGGTGACGGGCACGAACTCCCAGAGTTGGTTGGCGGCGCCGCTCGCGGGATACTGGATGATCGTGGTGCCGTTGGCCGTTCCATTCGCATTGTCGTCGAGAACCATGCCGCTGTTGACGTTCTGGATCTCGTACCAGCCGCCGCCCTCTGAGATCAGTTTGTACTCCAGCGTGGTATTGCCTACCGCGTAGGGCCAATCTACGACAGTCGCCAACGATTGGGTCGAGCCGCCGGCTATGGTGGCGGCCATGCCGGTTAGGCCGGAAATAAGCGCCGTGTTGCCATCCGGCGTCGTAATGACCGACCAGTCCTGGTTCGCGTCTCCGCCCGATGCCCCCCATTGTTCGATCGGGGCGTTGTTGGCTTCGTTGCCGCTGATCAGATCCATGGCCAAGCCGCTGTTCTTGTTGATGATCTGGTACTGCTGAGGCACGTTAAGCAACTGCCATATGCCCGCCGCGCTCGACATCTCCATCGCATCGGTAGGGGGAGAACTGGGATTCGTCGCCGCCGTCCACTGGTTCCAGGTCAGGTTCAGGCTGCATCGCTCCTGCCACGCCTGGTTGGCGTTCGCCAGCAAGTAGGGATAGTAGGTGGACCACTGGTTGTTGTCCGTGGCGAAGTCGCTCAATCCTTTGACAAAGAGGTAAGCATACTGTGAGCCGCCGCCTTCGCCCGTGTCACTGAGGGTCGGCTCGACGCTCTCGCGGTGACTGATGTCAAGGACCGCGTCGTTATAGTACATGGAGTTGCCGGTGATCTGGTAGAGGGCGTTCGCCGCTATCAGGAACGACCCGCTGTTGTACGCATGGTCGCCGGATTCCAACGTGTCGTTAACTTCTTCGCCCTGAACGAACGCGCCGGGCACTCCCACGGCATTGTTGGAGTTGGTCGGGTTGAAGAGATGCGTGCGCACCCACGCGTAGATGTTCTCGGCATCCGTCAGGTACGTGCTGTTGCCCGTGGCCTCATAGATCCAGACACCCTCCCAGGCGAAGTTATCGTTGCTCAGACAGCATTTGTCTCCTTTATTGGCCATGTTTTCATAGATGCCGCCCCCAAGCGTACTGTCCCATCCCCGGCTGTAGGCGGTGTTCCAGTTTTCTTCCGCGATGCTCAAATAGCTGGTGTTGCCGGTGATCTGGTAGCCGCGCAGGTACGCGTGGACCATCCAGCCCAGGTCGTCGTTCCAGGAATCCCCGGACCAGTCCGTTCCGGAAGAACTTTCAAAGGTGTTTAGCAAATTGCTGACCAGCGACTGCCCGGCTGGCGAGGGCGCCACGTCATAATTGTCCTCGGCGATGACGATGGTCAGAGCCTCGCCCCATCCGCCGGTGTCGTCTTGGCCGACGCTGTTCAGTTCGCTGTTGTAATAAGTGTTGCCGCCCGACTGCACCAGGAAGTTCTGGTTGAACGCGTTGTACGCCGCGGCGGCCTCGTAGGGTATGGCGACATTGTTCTGTGCATGGAGGGTTGTCGAAAGAAGCGTCCCGGCAACAAGGGCGGTGACGTGCGCGGCGAACCGCCGTTGAAATGTAATATAGGTCTTCAAAGCAAGTGTCTCCTTACTGTAATGCAATTACATCAATTAATATTATCAAGGATGCTCGGCGCCGATGTAGAACTTCTGGTTTGCGCCGTTGTTGGCTCCCCACTGGTCGAGTTGGGTGCCCTCGGTTGTGCTGCCGCCTGGGACGTCGAGAACAAGACCGCTGTTCCGGTTGTAGAGCACGTAGGAACCGTCGGACTGGCGCACAGGCATCCACTGATCGTTGCCCTGATTCCCGAATGGCCACTGTACGATGAGCGCGCCGTTGGCAGTTGAAGCGCCGGTTACGTTCAAATCCTGGGCGCTATATGCGTTCTTGATTTGATAGTAGCCGTTGCTGGTCGGGATGAAATTCCATAGTTGGTTGGAGCCGCCGCCGTATGGCCACTGTATGATCTGTGCTCCATTGGAGGTAGACCATCCCGAAACATCCAGAGCCAGGGCACTGTACTCGTTCTGGATCTCGAATACTCCGGCGAAATTGATATTTGCCACCCAACCGGAGGAGATCACCTGCTTCATACCGGCGTCCCAGTTGTCCGCCATCTTCTGATAGCCACCGTCGTTGGGATGCAGTCCGTCGCTAAGATCGGATGTCGTCAACGAACTCATGCTGACCATATAGACGTGCTTGCCGGCATTTGCACGAGCTTGCACGATTGCGGGGATCTGGTTGTTGTAGTTGACGATGTCGGTTTCGACCCAGGCGGTTGAGTTGCAGATCAGTTGCGCCACGAGGATAGTTACGCCGGGATCTGCGGCTAATATCTGGTCGATCAGCGACGCCAGACGCGCGGGAGCCGTTGACACCTCGTAATTCTGACCAAGATCATTGGTGCCTATGTGTAATAGAACGACATTTGGCTGATAGATTGCGAGCTCTCCGTTAATGAGACCGGCGATTTGGTCTATCCGGTAGCCGTAGTACCCTTCATTGTCCGGATCGAACATATTGCCGCTGCGCTGAGAACCAACGTAGTCTAAAGGGTCGCCTTGACCGGTTAGTTCAGTCCAAAGGGGTCCGCGATAGCCGTTCCCGGTTGAGCTTTGATAACCTGCCGTAATCGAGTCTCCAACGGGCATAAGCCGCAGACCGGCAGTCTGTGCGTGCGCGGGGGTTCCAGCCAAGATTGCTGCTATAGCCGCGAAACCTGCAGCAAGTGAACCCAACGTCTTATTTCGTGCGAATGATGCCATTATGTCTCCTGAGTTTAGCGCTTCTTTGGTACTTCCCCATGTCAATATTAGAGGCTGCTCCCATTTTTGGAGAGCAGCCCCTTGTTAATTGAGATTACTCAAGCAGCCAACGCTGCTGAGTGCCACCGTTCCATCCCCACTGGATTAGAGCGTAGCCGTTTGTCGTTGAGCTTGAACCATCCAGAGCGTCGCTGCTGTACTGGTTCCAGATCTTGTAGGTGCCGTCGGATTGCACGTCCACCCACCACTTCTGGTTGGAACCTCCGTTTGAGCCCCATTGGATCATCTGAGTGCCGTTTGTCGTCGAGTTGTTAGGATCGTCCAAATTCATTCCGCTATCAGCGTTTACAATGTTCCAGGACGTGTCCGAGTTTTGCGTGAAGTACCATTTCTGCGACGCACCGCCATTGGCTCCCCACTGTATAACCCCGGCGCCTTGCGTTGTGGAGCTGCCGTTGTCTACCGCCATGCCGGTTAGCTTGTTGACGATCAGGTGGCTGCCCCAGATCGTGTTATTGATCGGAGGGGTGAACTGCAGCATGGCTACCATACCGACGTCCCAGTTGGCAAGAATGTCTGTATTGGTAGGAGTCTGCGTGGTCCATTCATTCCAGGAGACATTGTAATCCGTTCGCCGGCATCCCCACGCTGCGTTCGCGTTGTTGGTCATGAACGTGTAGTAGGTGTTAAGCAGAGATGGATTCCAGCGAACGAGATGGCCGAGTCCTCGCGCAAACTCAGGAGCCCATGTATTAAGGTAAGTGGCGCCGTTGCTGCAGATACCATTTGACATCAGGTTGTTCTGCGAAAAGGTGACGGCGTTTTGAGCGTCACGCAAATAGTTGCTATTGCCTGTGAGTTTGTAGTACAGTGCAGCATAGTCGATAAAGCACCCCTGATTGTAGAGAGCGGTTCCGGTGTTCACGGTTCCGTTTTCGACAACCCCAGTATAGACCTGCCCCGTAGCAGGATTGAAGATAGTGTTCCATACCCAGTTGTAGATCTCGTTGGATTCGTTTAGATAGGTTGTGTTCCCGGTGCTCTGGTAGATCATCAGCGCTACCAGGCCCAAGCTGTCGTTAGAGAGAGCCTCTTTGTCGACAGTTTGTCCGGCCGGCGTCATATTGGGTTGCTGCTCCCAAATACCGCCGCCATTGTATTGCGTGTCCCATCCGCGGCTGAATGCAAAGTTGAAGCCAGATTCGGCTGCGTTAAGCAGCGCGGTATTGCCGGTTAGCTGATAGCCGCGGATAAGTATCAGGGAATCCCAGCCTATGTCGTCATTGTAGCCATCCCATGACCAAGGCGGAGGGTTAACTGCGATGAATGTAGTGCACAGATTGTTGACCAGCGTCTGGCTGGATGGAGTTCCAACCCTTTCGCAATAGTCTTCTGCGCCCTGGATGCTAAGCGCTTCGGTCCAGGTACCATCGTTTGACCTGTTGCTTAAGCTGTGGGTGTAGTAGGTTTGCCCACCGGAATTGACTAGATAGGCGGAATTGAAGGCGTTAAACGCCGTATCGGCGTCGCCTGCACCAATTGCGGAGGCCGACTGCTGCAGGGCACAGGGCAGCCCCATAAGCAGTGCCGCGAGGCCGGCCTGGGCAGCGACGCCCAGAATCGATAACTTCGATTTCTTCACGTTATTCATCTCCTAAAACTATGATCCAAAGCAGCTATGCTTTGCGTTTAAGCATTTACTGCTTTATCTAAACCTGTACTGCAATTGTATCTAAAATACTTATTACCCTTCTCGCTCCAATGGTCCCCTTTCATCTTCTACACTCTTAGCATAATGCAGCCTCACGAGTAAGATCCAGCTCTTTTCCCGGTTAATGTTCCCGGTTACACCTGTACTACTACTATTGCAACTGTACTATTGCTACCTGACTTGATAATGGCACCACACCCAGATAGTTACCGCGAATGTGCCATGATTGTATCACGATATGGACCCAGTGTCAAGATACAACTTTATTCATTTTGGTCCCTTTTTATGCCTTACTGGTATCAGTATAGATAATATTGCCGGCGAGAGGTTACGCCGGGCGGGAAACTCCACTTTGCAGACGGTTTCCTAGTTAGCGGGCGGCGCATGCTGCGGTTATTCTTTCGGGTGGTCTGAGGAAACGGTTCTGGTCGTTATCACCGCCAGCTAACGTTCTACGCGAGGCGCCGACACAGCACTGCACCACAACGACGATAAAAAAGAGCCGGTCAGCAACGACTAGCTCCAGTTCAGCGAAGATATGGCCCCAAAGTTACGGAGTGCTGGCCCTTATAATGAGCTTTGTGGGCAGCTTTACGGTAGATAACGGTGCGGAAGGATCTTTTATACGGCGTATCAGGAGTTCAACCGCTGAGCTCCCAATTTGCTCGTACGGCTGTGCTACGGTTGTGAGGCCGAGTCCATTTGGAAGAGTTGGAACGATGTCGTCAAATCCTGTTAGTTCTACATCTTCTGGAACGGATAGTCCAAGAAACATAAGTCGTTCTGCCACACTAACGGCTGTGTAATCGGCCATGCATATGGCCGCTGTGGGGCGGTCACCTTCAGGTAACCGGAAAATAGCGTCAAATACTATCCACTGTCGATCCGGTGCTCCGGCCGGAATTGTTAAAAGACTGTCGATAATATCTGGATCGTTAGCCCCACGGATAGCGTCGAGATATCCCTGCACGCGATCCTGAACGGAGTCGATAGGTTCCCAATTTGTAACATAGACAATGCGACGATGGCCTTTTGACAAGAGAAGCTGTGTGGTCTCGAACATCGCGTTGTGGTTTTCAATCCCAACGAAATCGCTCTCAAGCCCTTGAATCTTCCTATCTATCATGACGAGCGGGACGCTCTGCGCAACTTCCTTCGCCAGCTCCCGGTTATGGCGATAGGCGTAGGGATAAAAGACCGCGCCGCCAAAGTTCTGGTCAAGAACATATCTTAGATGAGCGGCTTCTCTGTCTGCAGTCTCGTCTTCCGTATCTGGATGGGCGCCTCCGAGGTCGAGGAAAACAGCGAGGTATCCGGCGTTGGTGAGCAGTTGATTCATGCCCCAGAATATGCGCTGCTGCGAGGTTCCGGCGTGCTCGAGAGGTCCACCGCCATGCCACATAATCAACGCTACGAGGTTTGAAGCAGATATGCGCGGGGAGCCGCTGCGGCTTGTGTCGACGCGATCGAGGTGTCTAGACGCCTCGGCTGCAGTTGGGCGACAATGGGGACGCCGATTTACAATGCCATCGTTTACCAGTTGATCGATCGCTGCTCGAACGACGCGCCTGTGAACGTGCAGATCATCCGCGAGAACCCTTTCGGTGGGCAGCATTTCTCCTGCTGCGTACTGGCCGGACCGTATGCGCTCACTCAGGATGCCCGCTACACGCTGAGCCGCAGGTAAACGCGCAACACGCGCCGACGACACCGTCTTGTCAGGATCCACAGTTAACATAACACTCCCAAGCCGCTTACTAGATTCTCTGCAATTTTGAGCTTACAATTGATTTATACATCTAGTTTACCACCGATTGCAAAAAATGGTACCTAGAACTGCCCCAATGTACCATTTAAGTGCCGCTGCAACATTAAATGGGCACCGTAGCCTACAGTGAAGGTCCCATCCTGACGATTGAGTCCCCAAAATCCTGGTTCCAAACTGGAGTTGTGGTGCGATTACTGCATAGTCGACTACCTTGTTCGCGCCGGTCTTCCAGAGTTAGCGAAATGGCCTTCGAATTTGGACTGAGTCTGTTTATTGAAGGCCTGGTGAAAAAAGATGAGCAGAGATCAACCAAAGAATGCTTGCTAAATTGAACCGAGACATTGGCGAAGGGCAATGGCGGTCAGAGTAAGTTGCAACGTGGGAAAAGTCTGTGCACAAAAGGAATTGAGCAGCCTTCGCAAATTTACGGTTTATAATTTTCATAAAAAAAACATAGTATAACCCAGTTTTTCAAGGTATAAGTAAACTACATGCTGGCTCAGCATTGACATAGTTTATATTTCCTGTATAATACGTAGTATGACTCCTGTTTCTATAACTAAAATAAACCATCTACTTCAAGGCTGGCCCACCGGGACAGTGGGGTTGGCGGTATGGTTAGGGCAGCAGGGAATATCCAACGACCTCCAGCACTATTACCGCCGTTCTGGTTGGATTGAAGCAGTCGGACATGGCGCATTTCAACGAGCGGGCGATACGCCCGACTGGCTAGGCGGACTATACGCCGTTCAGCAGCAAGCCCACTTGGATATCCATGTTGGCGGGCGCACAGCGTTAGGGTTGCAAGGCCAAGCGCATTATCTCGAAATGAATATGCAAGTAGCGCATCTCTTTGCCCCCCTGAAAACGAACATGCCAGCATGGTTTAAAAATCACGATTGGGATGTCAAACTAGAACTCCACAATACCGATTTTTTGCCACCTAATCTCGGCCTAGAGGATGTGGAACACAAACTCTTCAAAGTGAAAGCGTCCGGAGCAGCCCGCGCTGCAATGGAATGCATGTATCTAGCGCCAAACCATTTTGAGCTCGTAGAAGCCTACCAAATCATGGAGGGGTTAGCGACAGTCCGGCCATCAACGGTTCAAAAGTTGATGGAACAGTGCCGATCCGTCAAAGTCAAACGACTGTTTCTGTTCATGGCCGAAAAAGCCGGACATGCCTGGTTCAAACATCTTGATCTTTCGAGAATCGACATAGGGGCTGGGAAACGAGGCCTTGCCGACAGCGGCGTTTACGTTCCAAAATACCAGATCACCGTTCCGAAGGAACTGGTCATCTTACTGAGCGTTCTGAAATATAGAAACCAAGTCCGACTGCTTCAGCACGTGTTTCTGTGGCCTTTTTGCCAAATCTTTGGAGAAGCCATGAGTTTTGTCCAGCACGCTGCCGGATCAACACCTTGAATAATCCCAAAAAATCGGCCAACATGTAATTAACTGTAAATTGCCTGCTGGAGTAATCATGTTAGACACACGCCAGATACACTCTTTAAGCGACTTTGTGAGAAATTCGAAAGCACACGTAGCGCGACTGAAGGAAACCGGCACCCCTGAAGTATTAACAATCAATGGTCGGGCCGAGGTAGTGATGTTGGATACAGCAACTTATGAGAACTTGATGGAGCGGTTGCAGAACGCGGAATCGGTTGCCTCGTTGCGCGCTCATATGGCGCGAGCTAGAAAAAGCGCACCAACACGCGACCCGATCACGGAAGCGGAGAAAGCGCGCCGCCATAAAGTAATGGATGAACTGGTAGCGGAGACCGAGCGACTCGGCTTATACGAATGACCGTCGCCCTGTTGGACGCTTGCGTCCTCTATCCGCCTTCTTTGCGCGACCTACTAATGAGGCTTGCCGCAGATGAAGCATATTATCCGCGTTGGCCAAGTGAGATACAGTCGGAATGGGTCCGTAATGTTCTTGCAAATAAACCGGCCACGTCAGAAACGCAATTAGAGCGAACACGTCGTTTGATGGAGCAGGTGGACCCTGACTGTCTGGTTACAGGTTACGAGCCTCATATCTCTACGTTACTATTGCCCGACCCTAATGACCGTCATGTGCTTGCGGCAGCAATAGAATCCGATGCTGCCGTGATCGTCACCTACAATTTATCTGATTTCCCCGACACCGCGCTTCAAGCCTACGGTATCCGCGCGGCACATCCCGACTTGTTTCTTTCTGCCCTTTTTGACGATCAGTCCGATTTGTTCCTACACGTCGTGCAGAAGCACCGAGCCTCTTTGAAGAATCCTCCGAAGAGCGTTGAGGATTACATAACCACTCTTAGAATCAACCGCCTACACGACATTGCCCTCCGGTTAGAGACATGTCGCGGCGACATCTGATGATCCGCGTTTTTAGCTATAATTTGAGCAGCTCTTTCGTAAAGAGCTGGTCAGGCTAAAATCCTTCCCCCGACGCAATCCCAAAACCCAGTGTTTCAACGCAACAGAACGATTAACCCTCAATCCAGTCCGCCCACTAAGCGCTATAAATTAAATTCCACCTCACACAAACAATCGTTCGAAAACCCTTGACAACCGCAACGCTTTGCCGCATAATAAACAAACAAATGTTCATACGTTATGCGGCCGCAAGATCCGAAAAGACAATGCCCGCATAAACGGCCTCTGCAGATAGGAGATTCATCAAAATGCGGGCAAAATCGGACTCTTTCGCTTCGACAGCCGAAACGGCTTCCGCCGTTTCCATAGACGACGACAACTCCACAGAACCTGAAATTCTCTCGGAAAAGCAATGGACAGCCATCTCCTGCCTTATGCAGTGCGATACCCTTCAGTCCGCCGCCGACAGCGCAGGTGTCAACGTCAGAACCCTCCGGCGATGGCTGCATACTCCGGAGTTCCTCGCAGAATACAACCGTACCCGGCGCCAGCACCTGGATCACGTCGGCACGCACCTGCAGTCCGCCGCGTCTGACGCGGCTGCGACACTCATGCGCCTCCTTAAGTGCGGCGACCCACTCATCGAACTGCGCGCCGCAAGAACGATCCTCCAACTCTCACAAAAAGCCGCCGACACCGCGTCGCTCGAAGAGCGCATCGTAGACCTGGAAGCCGAAAACCTGACACAGGCAGCACAGATCGAGCAGCTAGAAGCCAAAAGCGAAACGAACCTCAAACAAGCCGAACATTTCGAAGATCAGCTCTACAAACTCGAACTAAGCCTCTCAAACGGCACCTATCGCACGCCACACTTAATGTCGAAAGAAATCTGGGACGGCATGTTCACCGGCTCTCTGTCAAATCACATTAAACGCTGACACGCTGTAACCGCATCTTGATTTCGACTCATTGAACCGCAACGTCTCCAGGCACATCGAATGCCCGGCAAGACATCTCCTGATCTTTGAAAATCTAATACCGAATTAAGTATCCCGACAGGATCGCAGAACCGCTTGCGATTCCGCGATCCTGTCGGTCATCTCAATATTTCTTGGTCTTATGGTAATTTTTCGGCAAAGGAATCGGATCCATAGGACTCGTTACCGGAGCGCGCTTCGTGTGGTTATGGGCAAACTTTCCCGGCTTGAAAAGCTTGAACTTAACCGGCACACTTGAATCACAGCGACCCAACGTAGGCGCCAGGGCGCTGCATGTAACCATGGCGGCAAGAACAATCATAACGGATAGACGAATGTTGCTTTTCATTAGTAGTGGTCTCCTGTGTTAGATATACCCATAGATTCGTTCGGCAAATACGCCCCCCCATACGCACAGGTTAGCCGCAGGCAAGTCCGGGTATATACACGGTAACTCATTGCTCGGCAATTCTCAACAGATAAGGTTCTTTTGCCTTTTGCCCCGCCATCAGTGTGGTTAGCGAAAGGAAATGCCCAGTGCCACTTGAGAATTTTTCGCAGGACATTGTCGACACAGTGCGCGAACCGCTACTGATCCTCGATACCACATTGCGCGTGCATTCTGCAAACCGGGCTTTCTATCAAACGTTTCAAGTCTCTCCCGAAGAAACCGAGCACCACCTCATTTATGAGCTCGGCAACGGACAGTGGGATATCCCCGATTTGCGCAGGCTGCTCGAAGGAGTCGTCCCCCAAAGCTCAGTCTTCAACGACTTTGAGCTCGCGCACACATTTCCTGTCATCGGACACCGCGTTATGCTCCTCAACGCACGCAAGCTCAAAGCGGGAAATCATGGCGAACTGCTCGTGCTCGCTATGGAAGATGTCACCGAGCGGCGTCGTGCCGAAGAAGAAGTAGCACGCGCAGCCGCCGATTTGAAGGCCATCGAAACCTTTTCACAGAACATCGTAGACACAGTCCGCGAACCCCTCTTAATGCTCGACACAACCTTGCGCGTCCACTCCGCAAACCGCGCCTTTTATCAGACCTTTCACGTTTCCCTGGAGGAAACTGAAAACCGTCTGATTTATGAGCTCGGCAACGGTCAGTGGGACATTCCCGATCTGCGTCGCCTGCTCGAGGATGTCGTTCCAAAGAGTTCTGTCTTTAGCGACTTTGAACTGGCGCACTCGTTTCCAGTCATTGGCCGCCGCGTTATGCTCCTCAACGCACGCAAGCTCAAAGCGGGAAATCACGGCGAACTGCTCGTGCTCGCCATGGAAGACGTCACCGAACGCCGCCGCGCCGAAGAAGAAGTGGCCAAGGCCAAAGAAACCGCGGAATCCGCCAACCGCACAAAAAGCCTCTTTCTGGCTAACATGAGCCACGAGTTGCGCACTCCGCTTAACGCCATCCTTGGCTACTCGGAAATGCTGCAGGAAGAAGCCCTCGATCAGGGTGTGCAGGGTTTTCTGCCCGACCTTGAAAAAATTCACGCCGCAGGAAAACATCTGCTGGCCCTCATCAACGACATTCTCGACCTGTCCAAGATTGAAGCCGGCAAAATGGAGCTCTACCTTGAAACGTTCAGTATCCCAAGTTTAATCGGCGAAGTCGTAGGAACGATCCGCCCCCTGGTGGAAGCAAACGCCAACACGCTGCGTGTGCAGTGTCCGGACGATCTGGGCACAATGAGAGCGGACATGACTAAAGTGCGCCAGGGCCTTTTCAATCTGCTGTCGAACGCGGCCAAGTTTACCAAAGAAGGCGCGATCTCCCTTGAAGTGTCCCGGCAGATCATGGAAGACCGCGAATGGATCTGGTTCCGGGTGTCCGACACAGGCATCGGCATCACTCCGAGCCAACTCGTAAAGCTCTTCCAGACATTCAGCCAGGCGGACACTTCCACCACGCGAAAATTCGGAGGATCGGGCCTCGGCCTGGCCCTCACACGCCGCTTCTGTCAATTAATGGGCGGTGATGTCACCGTGAACAGCGTCCCCGGCGAAAGCAGCACGTTCACAATCAAAGTGCCGGCCATTGTAAGCGAACCTGAACACCATGATCTGGATGCTGCAGAAGTCCTGGAATTCAAGATTCCAGCCACCAAAGCCGTCTTAACTCTAACAGACACCCTTCCCGCAATCGGATTAACCGTCCTGGTAATTGATGACGATGCTGCTCAGCGCGATCTCATGCGGCGCTTTCTCAGCGCGGAAGGCTACATCGTGCAGACCGCGAGTGACGGACAAGAAGGACTGAACCTGGCTCGCCGCCTCAGGCCGGTAGCAATTACTCTCGACGTCATGATGCCAGGCATCGACGGCTGGACCGTACTTTCCATGCTCAAGGCCGATCCGGCAGTCTGCGGTATTCCCGTCATCATGCTCACCATGGTGGATGATAAGCAGCGGGGTTACGCGCTGGGCGCGGCCAACTACCTTACCAAACCGACTAATCGCAAGCTTCTCGCACAGGTTCTAAAGAAATACAGTTGCCCAAACCCACCCTGCCCCGTTCTGCTGGTGGAAGACGATTCCACGACGCGCCATATGATGCGCTCTATGCTGGAGAAAGTCGGTTGGTCGGTCAGCGAAGCGGAAAACGGACTGGTTGCCCTGGAGCACATGGCAAAACAACGGCCTGCCCTAATTTTGCTCGACCTTATGATGCCCGAAATGGACGGATTTGAATTCGCGGCCGAACTGCACCGCAACAACGATTGGCGTTCAATACCAATCATCGTCCTCACAGCCAAAGACCTAACATCAGAAGAGCTGCGGCGATTAAACGGCAACGTCCACACGGTTCTAGACAAAGGAAAGAGTTCACGCGAAGAATTGATGCACCAGGTGCGCGACCTGATAGCAGGTTGGGCCCGGACAACAGGAAACACCCGGAAGGGAAACGACAATGACCAGGATTCTACTCGTCGAAGACAATGAAACTAACCGCGACATGCTCTCTCGCCGCCTCATGCGCCGAGGCTACGAAGTGATCCTCGCCGTCGACGGCGAAAGTGGCATTACGTTGGCAGGCAGCGAAACTCCAGATCTAATTCTGATGGACATGAGCCTTCCCCTTCTCGATGGCTGGGAAGCCACCCGACGCCTCAAAGCCGCTCCCGCCACCCAGCACATTCCCATCGTCGCCCTCACAGCGCACGCCATGTCCAGCGACCGAGACAAAGCCCTCGAAGCAGGATGCGACGACTACGACACCAAGCCCGTCGAACTGCCGCGCCTCCTCGATAAAATCGAAGCCCTTCTGCCCGCAGTCAGCGTAATTAAATAGACGACGCTTAGAAGCGTATACCGGCAGTAAGCCCCAGCCCCGAGAGATCGAAGCCTTCGACTCGGGCAATTTCGGTGTACCTTGCCTCCACGAAGCCTCTTTTGCCGATAGTCGTCCCAATAGAAGCAGAGCCTCCCCCCGTAAGCTGAATGTTGGGATGGACGTTGTCTTGTGGAGAACGAAGGTCCACTCCAACCAGGTCCGCTGAAAACCCAAAATAGGGAATGAACGTCTGTCCGCTCTTAACATCTGCGGCGTTGAAAGCTCGGCGGTACGACACACCCACCGGGGCAATGTAGGCGTAGTTACTGCCCGACGATTCTCCGCTCAAACCGATATCGAGCCCAAAACTCCCGCCGCCGGAAGGCATGACAACCTTACCTATACCAAGGCCAACTCCGGTCCATACACTCCCGAACCGATTACGCGTTTTCGCATCGGAAGGCACAAAAATCCCCAGATTGACACCAAGTTCAGGAACTTGAAACCCATGTTTGGAGGGAGGCGCTGAATTCGACGCGGGTGATGAAGGTGTACCTGCCTGCGGGGGTGCAGTCGACGGAGTAGCACCACTTGGCGCCGCTTGATCCGAGGACGGCGTCTGCGCATAAACCGGAAGTGCCAGCGCCGAGGACGCGAGCACAACAGAGAGTAAAAGATACTTTGTGGCGAATCTCAATGCAAATCTCCTTGCCAGACCCAATACTGACTTTATCAAGCGATATCTGTAGCCTGCCCCGTCGACAAAGATCTCAAACTAAGGATCCGACCACCATGTTCTGCGACCGAAAATTGTTCTTTCTAGCAACAGAACCGCTGTCAGGCAAAATTCATAGCCAAAGCGGCGTAGAACGCAGTGCCCGCGATAACCCCTAACAAAATGATGATCTGTACTACTCGCCATACAGGTCTGCGGACTTGCCCAAATATCACTCGACAGCCGAAGGCAAAGCCAAGAACAAGTGCCGCACCGAATAAAATGACAAAACCCCAGATCAGCCCACGAACTGATGGCCCTGTTATAATATATAGCTTCCAGAGCCAGAAAGGAATCATGGACGCAGCCGCAAACATAAGAACGCCGTGACCCAGGTATCTGCCTATCATTGCTTCACTCCAGTCCTCTGTGACGTGCCACACTCAATATTGATCGAGTATGGCCACAAATCCTGCCAGGGAAGGAAATACTCTAGGTCTCGGTGAACGTGCGACCTTATATATGTCCAATCTATCCATACCAAAGCGTCTCGGACTTCTCGGCCCACGGCTCATTAATCGAGAATGTCACGACTGGTCGGGTTGGAACTGCGGCTTCGCTGCTCACGCCGATTATGCAAGTAACCAGCCATTGGCCATAATCGCCTGCCGCACATCAGGGGACGTCAAAAAAGCCCTGAATTGGGCAGTGTCTAACAGCCTTCCTATCCGCCCCAGAGGAGGGCGCCACAACTACTGCGGCCACAGCTCCTGTGTTAAAGACGGCTGTATTATCGACACAAGCGGACTAAAAAAGTTCAAAGTTGACGTTAAACGCCAAACAGCCAGACTAGGCGCCGGACTAACCATGCTCGAGCTCACAGAAGGACTCAATCGATACAACTTCGGAATCCCCTACGCAACAGGGGCAAGCGTTGGCCTGGCAGGGTTTCTTCTAGGCGGCGGCGTCGGGGTGGAATCACGGATCTGGGGCCTCGGTTCGGATCATGTCCTGGGCTTTGAACTGATCGGCCCAAACACAGGAGGGCGCCCGCGTTGGATCGATCCCAAAACCGATCCCGATCTCTACTTCGCGTGCCTTGGTTCCGGCGGAGGCAACTTCGGGATTGTTACCGAGTTCGAAGTTCGCCTTCAACAGATTAAAACCGTTGCTCTCGTGCAGGCAAGCTGGGAGTGGGATCAGTTCGAATCGGTCGTCAATTCGTGGCAGCGCAACGCCCCAAAAGCAAACCCTCGACTCTCTACATTCCTGACCCTGTCAGCAGATAGAACCATTCGC
>Ga0302312_10000985_pt1 | contig 18211 bp, 14 predicted proteins | sample III_Palsa_N2_1_FD_200529 | JGI IMG/M metagenome (GOLD analysis project Ga0302312, IMG submission 200529) | Peat permafrost microbial communities from Stordalen Mire near Abisko, Sweden - III_Palsa_N2_1 | ecosystem: Environmental > Terrestrial > Soil > Palsa > Peat permafrost | place: Sweden... | reverse complement strand
CGCCAGAAATCATCCCCGTAGGTCTGGCGGCCATACGATACCAGCAGGTAGCCCAGCGGATACCAGTTGGGGACATAATCGCGGAGGGAGCCGTTACGCAGCTTCATCCACGAATAGCGTCTTCCGTCTGCTGACAGCGAGCGAAAACTGTTGAAGAAAAAGGGCAGCCGCCCCCTGCCCTGATCGCTGACCAGCGTCTCCTGGTAGACGGCATCCCCTTCCCAGAACCAGTCGGGGACAGCCAGGCTATTGGCCAGGGCCTGCCCGCCTTCACCAAACAGATAGTATAAGGCTGCGGAGGCGCCTACCCTGAAGTTGTTATACTGCTGAACATGACGGTATTCATGGATAGCCAGCATCTTTTGCCATGGAAGGCTGCCCAGGTCAAAGCTATTCTGTTCAGGCGTCAGCTGGAATTCGCTGCGAAAAGGGGCCAGCTGCACATATCCATTGGGAATAATGGTCTGGTTCTGCAGGACGATATTGATCTTCCGCTGCGAATGACCGATAGTAGGAAGCGTGGCGTGGCTGAGCGTATGCACGATGGCCGCTACCTGCTGGGCCTGTGAGTCCAGCCCGATGGGAAAGATGATACGCGCCGTATCCGTATTGATCTGCCGCCATTTCAGGGAAGGGGGATTACCGCCGAATTGCTGAGCGGACAGGCCTGTCGATATGAACAATAAGATGATCCCAAAAGGCAGGCGGAAAACGGTCATGGATGATTAGAATTTACAGAATCTGAAATTAGTCAAAGGAAACGAACAAAGGAAACGAAGTTTCCTCGCCCGAAGGGCAATCTTTAACACAACGGACAATTGGGTTAATTTATTCAGAAGCCCAATTGTCCGTCCAATAAACGAATCTCTTACTTTCGCGTATGATCATGCAGCGTAAAACCGGAACTACGTTCTCCCTGGGAAACAAGGACTCCCTTCTGGCGGCCATTGCAGGCTTCGGGCTTATCCAGCTTCTTTCCCGCCATGGGGGGATTGGTCTTTCCCCCGATTCTATCGTCTATCTCAGCACGGCCCAGAATATCCATGATCATGGCCTGATCAATGATTACACCAATCAGCCAATGATGGATTTTCCTGCTTTCTATCCTATCTTCCTCAGCGGGCTCATCTTCCTCACAGGTAAGAGCGTCGTAGCTTTCGGTCCCATCCTCGACGGCGTGTTGTTTGGAGCGGTGATCTGGCTCTGCGGATGGATGATGGACCGGTTTAGCCGGCCTTCCCGCTGGTACAAATGGACGGTACTGCTTTTTATCCTGCTAAGCCCCTGTCTGCTGGAAGTATACTCGATGATCTGGTCGGAAACGCTGTTCCTCCTGCTGTCCGTGTTGTTCATGATAGGTTGCCACCACTATTTTCAGCGCCATTCTATCACCACCTTGCTGCTGCTCGCGGTAATCGCCGGCCTGTCCTGCGTCACACGGTATGCGGGTGTCAGTATCATCGCCATGGGCGGCCTGCTGATGCTCTGCGACGGGCGGCTGCCATGGGTCCCTAAGATAGGGCGTATACTATTGTTTGGCGTGGTCGCCATTCTCTTCCCGGCGCTCAACCTATACCGCAATTGGCATGTCACCAATACATTGACCGGCTATCGGGAAAAAGCAATCCGGTCCCTGGGCGCCAACCTCCATGATTTCGGCATCGTATTGTGTGACTGGCTGCCTTTTTTCAACGGGCGCTATGCATGGGCTACGTGTATCGCCCTGCTCTTTATCCTCCTCATTACGGGAATCTTTCTTTTCCGGTTGGTGCGAAAACACAATTTTTTTTCCTATGATACCATTGGTATCAGCTACTTTGTCACTTATACCATCTTTATACTATTCACTGCCTCCGTTTCCCGGTTCCAGCAACTGGACAGCCGCTTATTATCGCCCTTGTGCATCCCCTGGCTGTGGGGCAGCACCTGCTGGATACCGGCTGTCGCCGGTCGTATACAGCTCCGGCGCCGGAAAATAGGCTGGGCCTTCGTTGTTTTATTGGCCGGCGGCTGCTTCTTCTATGGTGAATGCAGCGCCTTTCAATTCAACTGGAGTGGTATCAAATACGCCGGCATTCCGGGCTACACCGAAGATACCTGGCAGCAATCGGCCACGATGGCCTATGTCAAAGCGCATAAGGCAGAATTGGAGCACGGGGGGACGATCTATTCGAGCGCTACCGACGGATTATGGTTCCTGGCACAGATGCCCGCAGAGCTTATGCCGCACATGGAGACACAGGAAGACATCGACTATATGATGCGCGAGGACCATTTTACCGTCATCTGGTTCGATGACAGTGTCAATACAGACCTGATCGATGTCAATTTTATCCGCAAGTATAAACAGCTGGTCGGCGAGCTGCATTTCAATGACGGGGCCATTTATTTTTTCCGTAATGCCGGGGCAGCGCCGGTACATTGATATTTGAGCTATTTTTAAGGGATGTTTTTATTAGCTCTAGCCGTCGCACCGGGGATAGCGGTATGCCTGTTCATCTACTCCCTCAACAAATACGGGCGCGGATCGATGCGTTACCTGGTCCTTTCCTTCGTGCTGGGTATGGCAGCAACGCTGCCCGCACTGCTGTTGCAGATGCTGGCGGAAGATGTGCGCGACGAACCCTCCCGTCATTCCATCCTGTCCTATGCCTGGTATGCCTATATCGTCGTTGCCCTCAGCGAAGAAGGCAGCAAGTTCCTGGTATTACGCTGTTATGCCTACCCGAAAAAGAGCTTCGCCGGCCCCTTTGATGGAATTGTCTATTCGGTGATGATCGGCATGGGGTTCGCGACCATCGAGAATATAGAATACGTCCACCAGTTCGGGGCGGAGATAGGCTTTTCCCGGTTCTTCCTGGCAATCCCCGCACATGCTTCCTTCGCCGTCCTGATGGGTTATCCGGCCGGAAAGGCCAAATCCGACCGGCCGCATGCCTTCTGGCTGATGCTGCAGGGGTTACTGGTAGCCGTTCTGTTCCACGGCAGCTTCGACTTTTTCCTCTTCCTGCAGCAGAAGCGCGAGGCAACGAAATATTTTTCCACGGGAATTCTTTCTTTCGGCACTTTTGCCAGTTTTTATATAGCGGTACGGCTGGCGATGCGGGCTATCAGGAGGCATCGGTCTGATCCGGATGACCCCGATGCGGAAGAAGCCCCCGATAAACTGCCCGGAGAATGGAGTCAAAATACTAATTTCGGGCAGGAGGAATAATCATGAATGAAATTTTTACGATCCGGCGGGCGAGCGCAGACTCCAACGACATCAACGCGATCGGGTTCCTCGCCCAGCAGATCTGGCCGGATACTTATGGGGCAATCCTTTCCCCGGAACAGCTGAAATATATGTTGGACCTGTTCTATAATCCTGATGCCTTGTCACGGCAGATGCGGGAGGACAAACATCAGTTCATCATCGTAGAGCAGGGGGAAGAGGCTATTGGCTTTGCCGCCTGGGGCCCGGTGGAACCGGGAATGGCCAAGCTGCATAAGCTGTATGTGCTGCAAACCGGCCAGGGTAAAGGGTTAGGCCGGGCCATGCTGGATTTTATCTACGGCAACCTCCGGGAAGAAGGGGTCAGCAAGCTCCGGCTGAATGTCAACCGCCATAATAAGGCTCAGCGGTTCTATGAGAAGCTGGAATTCAAAATCATCGGCAGAGAAGATATCGATATCGGCAACGGCTACTACATGAATGACTTTATCATGGAGGCATCGGTTCCGCCCGGTGAATACGATGATAATATCTAGCCTGCGGCCGGTATCGTCCCCGGTGACTCTTCTTCCTGCAGGCCCATGGCTGCTCTCTTCATCTTATGGGCTGTTTCATGGCCTACATATTTTTCAATCCACCCTTCTATCAGGTAGATCATGGGCGTCAGCAGGATGGCGACGGTAGCCTTGTAAATATAATTCATCATCCCTATGGCCAGGATCTGCTGCCAGGTAAAATACTGGCTGAAAGCGATAAACAGTACGATATAACTGTCTACCAGCTGGGAGACCAGCGTCGAGCCGGTGGCTCTTAGCCAGAGATGCTTGTTGCCCGTCTTTTTCTTGATCTGATGGAACACGGTGACGTCGACGACCTGGCTGACAAGAAAAGCCACCACGCTTCCCACAATGATCAGTGAAGTCTGGCCGAAGATAGCGCTGAATGCAGCCTGGATATTGGGTACGCCCTGCTTGGCGCTGCTGGCGAGCCAAATATCTGCCGGCGGGATCAGGATCGCGAGATAATACATGAGGAAGGCATAGGCAATGAGGATAACGGCGGTGTAAGTGATCCGCCGAACGGCCCTGGGCCCATAAAATTCATTGATGATGTCGGTGATGACGAATTCCAGTGGCCACAACAGCACACCGCAGGTAAGGGTAAAGGCAAGGCCGCTCTGCCCGAAAAGGGTGAAATTGGCAGGGTGCGTACCGAATAGTTTCTCCAGCGAGAACAGCTTGGTGCCGATGGCATCGGCAATAAGGCCATTGCAACAGAAAAAGGCGGTAAATCCCAGTAAGAGTTTGGTAGGTCGGTCTTTAAGTATCGTGTGGATCATCTCTTGTTCAGTATTAACGTAAATAGCTCGATCACAAAGAATATAAAGTTCGCGGCAGGCAACCATACGGGGATACCGGAAGCCCGGAATTTGCCGGTGCCCAGCAGGATGGCCATCCAACCGCTGGTGATAAAATTGACGGGCAGCGCCACTACCGTTCCCGCAACGATCATCAGTGAGATCAGCACACCTTGCGGAGGGCTGGGCAACCATAACAACAATGATGAAAAGAGAAAGCAGATATTACAAATAAAAGCCACCCGTAAGAGAAGTCGTATTACCTGCATATTTGGTCAAAAATCTGTATTTCTGGGCAAAATACCATTATTTTGCCGGGAATAATTCTGCCATAAATCATGAATTCCACTTTCCTGAAAAAGGCGCTACCGCACATCATTGCCATAGCCGTATTCCTTATAGTCGCTGTTATTTATTGCCGCCCGACGTTGCAGGGAAAAGTCGTTTCCCAGTCTGATGTCCTGCAATATAAGGAAATGGCGCAGCAGTCATTCGAATACAAGGACAAATTCGGTCATTTCCCTTTATGGACCGAAAGTACTTTCAGCGGCATGCCTGCTTATACGATCGCCATGGACGCCACGTCCGGCTTTTCTTACGGCTATCTTGGCTACCTGCTGACGTTGGGGTTGCCGCAGCCTATCAGCTTTTTTTATATAGCGTGCGTTTGTTTTTATCTGTTGATGGTGGTATTGAAGGTGAACCCCTGGGTGGGGGTCCTCGCCTCGCTGGCCTATGCCTATTGTTCCTATGATCCGGTCATCATTGTGACCGGGCATATCACGAAAATGCAGGCGATTTCTTATGCGCCCGGGCTACTGGCCGCGCTGTTTTTATTATTTCAGCGACGCTATCTATGGGGGACTTTTCTACTGGCGCTTTTTGTCGCCTTCCAGTTGCAGACGGCGCATTTGCAGATCGTTTACTATACTTTCTTAAGCATGGGGCTGCTGACGGTCTTTTACCTGGCTAATGCCTTCCGTCTGGGCGAATGGCGGCCGGCCCTGATCGCGATAGGGTTGGCGGCGATTGCAGTGGTCATTGGCTATGGGACCAGCACGGTCAATACGATGCCGGTGCAGGAATATACACAGGAAACCATGCGGGGTGGACGGACGGAACTGAGCAATCGCAACAGCAAACTGGAAAGCAAGACTGGCCTCAGCATTGACTATGCTTTTCAGTGGAGTTATGGCGTCGGGGAAACGTTGACGCTGGTCGTGCCGGATATTTACGGCGGCGGTTCTGCCAATAACCTGGAGATCGGTGACAATTCCAAATTTGCCGAGCGGATGTCGGAAGAATTATCTGCTCCCGAAGACACGGGCATCCAGTTTGCCAATGGCTATGCCTACTGGGGTGCGTTGCCTTTCACCACCGGAACGGTCTATCTCGGCGCAGTGATCTGCTTTCTGGCCATTCTCGGGTTCGTTTTACTAAAGGACTGGACCCGCTGGTGGTTGCTCAGTGTGATCGTGCTGGGCATCCTGTTGTCCTGGGGTAAGAATTTTGCCGTCTTCAATAGCTTCCTGTTCGACCACTTACCGCTCTATAATAAATTTCGCGCACCCTCTACCGCATTGTTCATGCCACAACTGGCAGTTCCTATATTGGTGGCCCTGGGATTGAACTACCTGCTGGCGACCAAAGAAAATACGGCGGTGCTCTGGAAAAAATTCAAGACCGCCTCCATCGTTACTGGCGGCCTGCTGGTGGTACTGATAGGCTTTTATTTTATGGCCAGTTACCAGGGGGATGGCGATATCAGGCTGAAAGACAGGTTGATACAAATGAAAACCCAGCAACTGTCCCAGGGAAGACAGGGTGGCCAGGATACACAACAGCAGGCAATAGCGACAAGTAATTCGCTGATGAAAGGGTTACAGGCAGACCGGCAGACCATGTATGGATCTGATCTGCTGCGCACTATCGTACTGATCTTACTGGCAGGGGCACTCGTGGCTTTTTATCTGAAGGGGCGCATCAAGCAGCCTGTGTTGCTGGCGGGATTGTTAATACTTAGTTCCTATGACCTGCTGTCGGTTTCCGCCCGTTACCTCAACCAGGACAGTTATGTGGAACAGGCTGACTTCGATTCTTCCATTACGCCCAGCGCTGCGGATCAGCAGATCAAAAATGACCCTGACAAAAATTTTCGGGTGCTGGACGAATCCGGCGGCGATCCCTTCGCCGATGCAAAGGCTTCTTACTTTCACAATTCCGTTGGTGGTTATTCTCCCGCCAAGTTAGGTCTATACCAGGACCTTATCGACAATCAGCTGTCCAAAGGTAATATGCAGGTATACGACATGCTGAATACCAAATATTTTATTCAGCCGGATCAACGTACCGGACAGCCGGTAGCCCGGCTTAACCCCGGCGCTTTCGGCCCCTGCTGGCTGGTCCGGTCCATACACTACGTCAAAGACGGCGATGAAGAAATGAAGGCGCTGGATAGTGTCAATCTAAAGGATACGGCAATCATCCAGCAACGATTCGCTTCGTTGGTGAAGGAACTGCCTGCCCCTGACAGCACAGCCAGCATCAGGCTGGAAGAAAACCTGAATGATAAGATCATTTATAAGTCCTCTGCCAAAACCAACCAGTTCGCCGTCTTCAGCGAAATTTACTATGACAAGGGGTGGAATGTCTTTATCGATGGCCAGAAGGCGGATTATCTGCGGGTAGACTATGTTCTCCGGGGCATGTCCATACCTGCGGGCGAACACACCATAGAGTTCCGTTTCGAGCCGCAGTCCTATGTCACGGGCAACAGGGTCGCTGTATGGGCCAGCCTGCTGATCTACCTGCTGCTGATCGCAGTCATTGCTGTTGAATGGAAAAACAGGAACCGAAAAAAAACGGCCATTCCATCTTCCGCTGTATGAAGCCGCTAAGTTTCGTCATCATCACCTACAACCGGCCGGACGATATGTTGTCGCTGGCCGAAAACATCAGTGGGCTGGACGGATTGAGCGAATGGGTAGAAGAGGTAATCATTATCAATAACCGGTCTTCACTGTCCTATCGGCCGGTAGAAGAGTTTATCGCCGCCCATCCTGCCGTCCCTTTCCGGTATGTGGTCGCCCCTGAAAATCTCGGCGTTTCCCGGGGACGCAATTTCGCCGTACGGTTAAGTACTGCGTCCATCCTGGTCTTTCTCGATGATGACGCCCTGATCCGGAATGGTGATGCACTACAGGCAATAGTCGATATTTTCCGGGAAAACCCATCTGCCGGCATTGCCGCTTTTAAAGTCTACTATTATGCCACCCTGCAGCTGCAGGAGAATGCTTTCCCCCATAAACGATTTAATGAACGAAAGGATTGGCCGCATTTCGACACCGCCTATTTCTCCGGCGCCGCCCATGCAATCCGCCGTTCGGTTTTTGACGAGGCCGGTTTTTATCCGGAGAATTTTTTCTACGGCATGGAAGAGTATGATCTCAGCTATCGTGCGCTGGATAAGGGTTACTCGATACGCTATGATGACCGGGTGGTCATCTTACACAAAGAGTCGCCGGCTGGCCGCCTCCCACCACGGGAAAAGTTACGTGGAATGTGGGTGAACAAGAGCAAGGTAGCCTGGAAGTACCTGCCGCGACGCTATTTCTTTTCGACGGCGTTCTTATGGAGCCTGGAATATCTGAAAAAGAGCGGCTGGCACATCGGCGGCTTTGTCCGGGGCTGGCGGGAGGTTGTCCGAATCCCCGGAACCGAGAAGAAGACACCAGTAGGAGCAGCGGCAATGGCCTATCTGCGGCGGGTGAAAGCCCGGCTTACTTACTAGGCCTTCAGGACATAAAAAAACTCCTTGCAAAGCAAGGAGTTTTAGAATATTATCCGAAACGCATCGACTCGGTATTACCACTTATCAACCTCTTCTCCCGTCGTAGCGGTGGGAGTACTGGTCGGTGCGGCTGGGGTGTGTCTTACCTCTTGTCTTACCTCCTCGATAACATCATCGCTGACGGCGCCGCTTTCCTGATAACCCGGACCTTCCTGGTAGCCACCTTCATTTTCAGCCACGTTATCGTGGTTGTAGGCGTCGAAATCGAAGTCCGGCATCAAGTCGGTCTTAACATAATCCACCGCTTCAGTCAGTGCCTTCAGGAACTTGTTGAAATCTTCCTTGTACAGGAAGATCTTGTGCCTGTCATACCCGTCTTCATTGAATTTCTTCCGGCTTTCGGTAATAGTAAGATAATAATCGTTACTACGGGTAGCCCTTACATCGAAGAAATACGTCCTACGTTTCCCGGCCCTGATGCGTTTGCTATAAACGCTTTCCATTCTCTTGTCGTTGTTTTCGTACGCCACAATGATTTGTTTTGCAGTTGTAAATTTCTAATTAAGCAGTCACAAATATAGTATTGTTTTCGAATTAGCAAAATTTGCTGAAAGATTTGTCCCTCCTAAGTAAGGCCTTTTTAGCCGCATTGTTAACGGCGTTCATCCGGCGCTGGAAACCGGAGGTTAGGCAGGGCTGTTTTCTGCCTGCTGCTGCTCATAGAGATAGGTATAATAGCCGTTGAGGGCCATCAATTCCCGGTGAGTTCCTGATTCGACGATCTTTCCGTCTTCCAATACGACGATACGATCAAAATCGAACAGGGAAAAGATGCGATGGGTGATAATAATAGCAGTTTTATGCTGTAAATACTGGTACAGATTGCCCAGGATCTCTTTTTCGGTTTTGGCGTCGACGGCGCTAAGGCAATCATCGAAAACGATGATCTCCGGGTCTTTGATCAGGCCCCTGGCGATGGAAATACGTTGTTTCTGCCCCCCGCTGAGGGTGACGCCCCTTTCGCCTATCATGGTATCATAGCGATCGGCAAAGCCTTCGATCTCCTTTTCGACACTGGCATAGTAGGCCGCCTGGCGGACCTTTTCGGGATCGGCATGGTCCAGACCGAATTGAATATTACCCGTGACCGTGTCGCTGAAAAGGAATACATCCTGGGGTACGTAGCTGATCTGGCGCCGGATATCCTGCAAGTCGAAACGCCGAAGGTCGACGCCATCGAACAGGATCTTTCCCTGGTCGGGATCGTACATCCGCAATAGCAGTTGGGCAATCGTTGTTTTACCGCTGCCGGTCCTCCCGATGATCACCACCTTCTCCCCTTTCCGGATTTCCAGATTAAATTCTTTGAGTGCATGTATACCCGTATTTGGATAGGTGAAATCTACGTTCTGGAAACTTATGTTTCCATGTAGAGGGGTGGCAACCGGTTCGGGCGGGTTCCGGATAGTGGAGGCTGTATCCAGGAATTCATTCAGTCGTTTCTGTGAGGCGGAGGCACGCTGGACCATGCTGGCGACCCAGCCGATAGCGCTGACCGGAAAGGTCAGCATGGTGATATAGATGACGAATTCGGTGATGGTACCCAGGTCGGTATTATGCCGGCCGAAAATGACATAGATACCGCCGATCATGATAGCCATCAGGGTGCTGAGCCCGATCATCAGCCCCATGGAGGGGAAGTAGATGGATTCGATCTTAGCGAGCCCCACGGCATTCTTTCGGTATTCTTCGCTGTTGTGACTGAAGTAGCGGAGCATGGCATTCTCCTGCACAAACGATTTGATAACGCGGATGCCACTATAGGATTCCTGGGCGTTGGTCGTCAGGTTACTCAGGAGGGCCTGGATATGCTCGCTTCTTTTATGAATGATCGTGTTGACATAATAGATCGTGATGGCCAGGATGGGCAGCGGGGTGAGGACATAGAAGCTCAGCAGAGGGTCCTTACGGAGCATGAAGAAAAGGCTGAATCCTATTGTCACCAGGAGGTTGGCGAGGTACATCATGGCCGGCCCGGTGTACATGCGGACCCGGCTGACGTCTTCCGCCATGCGGCTCATGAGGTCGCCCGTACTATGTGTTTTATAAAAATTGGTATCCAGCTGTTGGTAGTGGGCATAGATCTCTTTCTTTTGATCGTATTCGATGTGCCGGCTCATGACGATGATAGTCTGTCGCATGAGGAAGAGGAAAAAGCCGCTGATAAGGGCCAATACGAGCAGGGTGATACCGCATGCAGCGACCTTATACCCGAAAGTGGAGTGCCGCGCGTCGAGAAGACGGATGATCTTCCGGACCAGGATATCATAGTTGACGGTATCGCGGGTGTTGGCGGCGTCTCCCGGAGGTACGGCCGCACCTGGTTTGACTGGGGAGGGTAAGCCGTTTATGGCGGTTGGGCCGGTCAGGTTGCCAGCGGCTGTCTTTTGGGCGGCGATGTTATCCCGTAGTTCCTTATTGACGGAATTCACGACATAGCCGGTGATCTGGGGCGTAAGGATGCGAAAGTAATTGGACAGGATAACGAACACCATTCCGAGCAGGAACCGCCAGCGATACTTCCAGAGATACTTATTTACTGCCTTAAGGTGCTTCAATCCAGAAATTTGGGTAAAGTTACGACACCGGAAGGAAAAAATTTGGCTGTTCAGCCGGAGACCCTAATTTTGCGCCCGGAGAGGTGGCAGAGTGGTCTATTGCGGCAGTCTTGAAAACTGTTGAAGGTTACACTTCCGGGGGTTCGAATCCCTCCCTCTCCGCAAACAAAAGAACAACTGTGCCTCCGGCTTTGCCGGGGGCATTTTTTATTTCGGGGAGTGTAAAGGAGCGAAGCGAATTTACGAACAAGGAGGGGCGTTCGAAGCAGCCCCGACGAAGTTCTAGCTTGCTCGCAAAAGCGGACCGGGGTAAAAAATGGCGCACGTAGTGCCAAAGAATACTTCTATCATCAACCGTAAGCTTATCAATATCAAACTTTTTGATGTTGGCGGAATTTGGCCAGCACGTTTCCTTATATTCTTTTATATCAATAGGAGGAACATTAACCTAGCTGCTGAAAGTAAACCCTTCGGCGAGAACGGAGTTCAACATGTTCCAATCTTTTTTCTCATAAGCGGTATAAACCGTTCTAACTATTTTTTCGTTAGACTGCTCACTACTCTGGGCAGTACAGTGGATGGTAAGCAAGAGCAGCGTAATCGCAAATAAGCACCCAACGCAGGGTCTTCTTCAAGAGACCCTGAGGGGACAGAAAAGATTAGTCAATTTCATATTTTTTGTTTTATTAGTATAAACAATTATAAAAGCCATTACCGGACATCATCTGCTTATTATTTTTTTCATGATGACGCCCGATACTCGCCAGAAGTCTTGTGGCTGGGTATATTACGACTAACCGGCATCGGCCGAGTATTACTTCAAAATATCCAGTGAAGGGGCAAAGAACAGGCTTCCGGTATATGCCTTGCTGAAATCCAGTATCCGGTCATAGTTGCCCGGGGGATCTCCAATAAACATCCGTTGTAACATTTTTTGCGTCGTAGTGAATGTGCTGGCATAAGCAATAAAATAGGTGCCCACTTCTCCTTTAGCCGGGTTCCCAAAGGGCATATTGTCCCTTACAATTTTCAACTCCGCGCCATTTTCGTCTTCAATACCGGCCAGGGCGCTGTGGGAATTGGCTGGCTTTAGGCCATCCGGCATTTCAATATCGCTGATTTTATAACGCCCGATCACTTTCTCCTGCTCTTCAGCAGGCAGCTTTGTCCATTCCTGCATATCATGCAGATATTTTTGCACAAAGACATAGCTGCCTCCCCTATACATCGGGTCCTCATCACCTACTACCGCATAATACTGCCGTTCGTTGCCAACAGGGTTCTCCGTACCGTCGACGAAGCCAAGTATTGAACGGCCGTCCCAATACCTGAAACCATGAATTTCTTCCAGACAGTCGGCCACGGGAGATAATACATCCGTAATGGCCGTGATCATATCAAAACATGCGGACATATCCGTCCCCCTCAGATGAAAAAGCAGGTCTCCGGGTGTAGCGACTGCAGTGTGCTTTGACCCTGTAATAGGTTCAAAGTTTTTTAATTCCCGGGGAAGCGGGCTGGGCAAAGAGAGTTTGGTCCATGCATCATGGCCGACTCTCATTACGCAAGTCGACCTTCCATCCAGCGTTCGTATGATGAAGGAATGGTTCAGGTTGTCAACCAAAGCACAAAGTCTTTCGAAAACAGCTTTAATCTTCATACCCTCCCTGAATGTCCAGACTGCAAATATGGTGTTGTTGTTTGGGTAGTCAGTGACGCTTTGAGATTCATGCACTGTCACGCTTTTCATATATGCCGGTTTATTTTTGTCCAAATTACAAATTAATTAGAAGCCCTCCTCACCGTAAAGACAAAACCGACTCCATACACATTATCTATGCTAACTGCTGTGGAACTGCTCAAATGCTTGCGGAGCCGGGAAATGAATACATCGAGGCTCCTCCCCAGGAAGTAGTCATTCTCGCCCCAAAGCTGGCTGAGGATATCCTCCCGTTTGAGCACCCGGTTCTCATGCCGGAAAAGGAAATCCAGTAGTTCGGCCTCCCGGGGCGTTAGCACGATCTCCTTTTTATCGCCAATCATCAGTTTGAAACAATCCTTTTCAAAAACGACGTCTTCTCTCCTGATGACCATCGCGGGACGGCCGGCCGTTACGCCGGCATTCCTTTTAATGATGTTCCGGATACGAAGCACCAGTTCATCGACATCAAAAGGTTTGCAGATATAATCGTCCGCCCCCAGTTTAAGCCCACGAAGCCGGTCCGATTTTTCATTGCGGGCCGTCAGGAACAGAAAGGGCAGCTTCATCCCCAACTGGACAATCTTGTCGGCCAGTTGAAACCCATCCATCTCGGGCATGGCCACGTCAATCAGCGCCAGATGATAGTGTACGGGGTCTCTCAGCAAACGGTCATAGGCCAGTCGGCCATTAGTCAGCCAGTCCACTTCAAAATCGGATATTTCCAGGTACTGTCGGACGACATTGCCCAGGTCCGTCTCGTCTTCAATCAGCAGAATTTTGGGTTTGGTCATATCTTCCATTGTATGCGGATAAGGTACATGTTCAAAAATGATGCTCAAAAAGGAATGCTGATAGTGAAGGTACTCCCCTCCCCTTCCACGCTGGTGATATCGATCTCCCAATTATGGGCCTCGATCGCCTTTTTCACATAGAACAACCCTAACCCTAAGCCCTTTATCGTTTCGCTTCCTGACCGTACATGCCGGTAAAATTTTTCAAACACATGCTTCTTTATTTCTGCCGTCATGCCCATCCCATTATCACGGATGATGACATATAAGGATTTCTTATCGTCAAAAATGGCCACTTTTATTTCTTTCCATTCATTGGTGTTATATTTTACCGCATTGTCAAGAATATTGAGGATGATCGTAGTGAACCAGAAACGGTCTGCACGAACGGAATCTCTTTCTGCATCCTTCTGAAGGCTGAGCTCCACATTGGTGCCTGTCAGTTTGAGCCGGTAATCAAGGAGGATCTCTTCCAACTGGTTGTGAACGGCAAATTCTTCCTTCGAGAGAGAGATCCTGTTCATCGTAGTGATGTCAAGGACCTGGCTGATCAGGATCTTCAACCTATCCGCCTGACGCTGGATCACTTCGGTGAGCGGCTGAACTTTTTCCCGCGTGCTGATCACTTTCTCATTCTGCATCGTCTTGTTGGCTACAATAATGGCCGACAACGGCGTATGAAATTCATGGGTGATACTATTGATGAAGTCGGATTTCATCTCCGACAGCTTTTTCTGGCGCAACCAGTTGCGGAAGGTAATGAAGAACAGCAGTACGACGGACAACACGGAAAACAGTGACAGCAGGAAGGTAGGCAGCATCAGCCATAAAATGGTCGCCTTCCGGTTGCGGATATCGACATGAAAGCTGAATTCAACGCGGGATGAATGACCCGCAGGGCTTCCTACACCGTAAAAACTGACCAGATTTCTGAAGGCTATCTCCTTTAGTGTACCGCCGATCCGGATGCCATTCTTTGACTGGATAACCGGATCGATCAGGGAATATTTTTTGCTCTTGTCATAAAGGTTAATGTACTTATTCGGCTCGAAGGCAATATCCACTCTTTCAACCAGCAATGCATATTCCAGGTCTCGCTGCAAGTGATTTTCTGCCACCCACCTGGCCAGCAGACTATCCATGTTATTGGCATTCTTCAAGGCGATAAAGGCGCTGTCGCAGATCTTTTGCACCAGGATATCGAAAGCCTTGTGGTCCCGGTTCCAGGTTTGTTCCATCAGTGCCATGTCGCCGGCCAGGTAACAGTCCATGATCCGCTGTCCCCCCGGCATGATCTTGTCGTTCGCCACCGCTTTAGTATAGGCATTGTTGAGGATACCCTGCTCTGCCAGATAAAAATGATCATCTTTCAATTCGTACGTATTGTACAGCAAAAAGAACTGGACAGATGACAGGATCAGGAAGCTTACAGTCGCTATGATCTTATGCGTAGTAGTAGAATACCTCACCATAAGCAGTTAAAGGTTAGCAATTTTGGTGCCCTTAAATTAAGCCTTTTAATGGGATGAAGCCTATTTGCGGCGACCCTTTAATTTCTGTTAACATTCTGTTTGAAGTCCATTGACAACATTCAGCACGGACTATAGATATCTTTATTTCGATCCATCCCTTGTCGACTATCCCATAAGATAACCAAAACACCAACTATAATGCGAATGCAGTTGACAGGATTGTTGATAATCCCTTTTGTAGTTTCCCTGTCTTTTACCGCAATGGCCGGCGACCGGCAACCATTTCCCGGCCCGGCGACAGTCCGGGATACGATCACCCGTGGAGGCTATACCCTATTGATTGTGAATAACGAGCCGGACTTCAACCCCCAAACACGTCAAAGATTGATCGACGCCTTTTTTACAGTTTATCCGGAAGAGGCGAACCGCTTCAACAAAAATACGCTGAAGCAAGTGACATTCTTTATCGATCCTACTTACAAAGGAGTAGCCGAAACCGGGAACGGTGTTGCCAGGTATAGCCCTGCATGGCTGAAGGACCATCCCGAAGATATCGACGTCGTGACCCATGAAGTGATGCATATCGTACAGGATTACCGGCATGACGGTCCGGGATGGCTGACGGAAGGAATTGCGGATTATGTCCGGTATGTATATGGCATTAATAATCTGAAAAGCAACTGGACCCTGCCTGATTATCGCCCCGGTCAGCACTATACGGATGCATACCGGGTGACGGCAAGGTTCCTGCTGTGGGTAGAAAAGAACAAAGACCCGCATATTGTGGATCAGCTGGATGCGGCGTTGCGGGATGGCCACTATCAGGCTAACCTGTGGGTAAAACTGACCGGCGGTACCGTCGACCAACTTTGGCAGCAGTATGCAGCATCACCGTCATTAGAGCTGAGTTACAGATAACCAAAACCAAACTTAAATTTATGAGAAAAAAAATGATGCGTGCCACGCCAGTGGCATTCAAAAGGCTTTTAGCCTGTCTGCTCCTCTTTTATCTCTTCTGCGTCTCTGCATTCGCTCAGGGGCCCGTCACCATTTCCGGTCTTGTCAAAGACAAGCTGAATAAACCGCTGGATGCGGTGAGCGTTCAGGTAGTAGGGACACAACGGGGCACATCTACCGACTCGCTCGGAAGATTCACGATCAAGCTGGACAATCCCAAACAGCAGCTGCATTTTTCACGCGTGGGTTATGTGGCGCAGACCATCGGCTCGACCAACAGTTTTTACATCGAGATCACCATGGATGCCGTGGAAGGCAGTGCGGATGAAGTGGTGGTCGTAGGTTATGGCCAGCAGAAAAAGATCAGCCTGGTAGGCGCCCAGTCGACTGTCAATGTCGAAGACCTGAAAGAACCGGTTGCCAATCTGAGCGCTTCACTGGCCGGCCGCCTGGCAGGGCTGGTGGGCGTACAGCGGACGGGCCTCCCCGGAACGAACGGCGCAGACCTCTGGATCCGCGGGATCTCGACGTTTGTCGGCAGCGGGAACGATGCGGGGCCCCTGGTCATTGTCGACGGCGTACAGGGACGAAACATAGATGCGTTCGACCCGGAAGATATCGCATCCTTTACCATCCTCAAGGACGCCTCTGCAACGGCCGTCTATGGCGTCGCGGGAGCCAATGGCGTTATCCTGATACAAACGAAGAAAGGAAAGATCGGCAAGCCGGTGCTGATGTTCAATTATAACGAAGGGGTCAATTCTTTCACCAAGACCCCGCACCTTACCAATGGCTACCAATACATGAACCTGCGTGACGAAGCCGAAGTAGCTTCCGGCTTCCAGCCCGATTATTCCCAGGCCTTTATCGACAGTACGGTAGCAGGCCATCAGCCCTATCTCTACCCGGACGTGAACTGGATGAAGACTTTGTTCAACACCCTGGCTAATAGCCGGCGGCTCAACTTCAGTGCAAGAGGCGGCACGGAGAATACAACGTACTATGTTTCGATGGCCTATTATGATGAGACCAGCCTGATGAAGACCGACGGGCTGGAGCAGTACAATGCGAATACGCGCTACCGCCGGTATAACTTCACTTCTAATATCGACATGAACTGGACGAAGACCACCAAGTTCGCGCTGGGTGTCCAGGGTTATATTTCAAATACCAATTACCCTGGTGTTCCGGCGGCAACTTTTTACCCCGGCTCAAACTCCTCTACCTCCAATGCTCCCCAGCAGATCTTTGCGGATGTCATGCAGACCAGCCCGGTCCTCTATCCGGTCATGTACCCAGGTGATATCGTACCTGGTGTCAGCTCAGCAGGTGCACAACCCAATCCCTATTCGGAGCTGACGCAGACTGGTTATCAAAGTGTCTTCAGCAGCCAGGTGTATACCAATGCGCGGATTACACAGGACTTCAGTCCGCTGGTGAAAGGACTGTCGGCCTATGCCATGTATGCCTTCGATGTGCTGGACAGTCAGACCGTCGCTAATACCCGTCAACGGAGCAGCTATCTCATCGATAAGACTACCCCTTATAATCCCGATGGCACCCTCAACCTCGATCTGATCTCGGAGGGATCGGACAACCTCAGCTTTAGCAATGCCAACGGGGGCAACCGGCAGAATTACCTGGAAGCCGCTGTTAATTATGACCGCAACCTGAATACCAAAAACCACGTTACCGGTTTGCTGTTGTATAATCAACGGTCTTATAATGCGGCATACCCAACGAGCCTTACGGCAGCGCTTCCCTACCGGAGCGAGGGGGTGGCGGGCAGGATCACCTATGGCTGGAGTGACCGCTACTTCGGGGAGTTCAACTTCGGCTATAATGGCAGCGAAAACCTCGCACCGCAAAACCAGTTCGGCTTTTTCCCATCGTTTGGTGCGGGCTGGGTGATCTCGAAAGAAAAGTTTTTCGAGCCGGTCAAAGATATCCTGCAATTCCTGAAGGTCCGGTACTCTAATGGATATGTCGGTTCGGGGGGAGTGTCGCAAAATAATGATGTCCGCCGCTTCGGCTTCCTGACGCTGGTGTCCAACCAGGCTTCCGGCTACACTTTCGGCAATGGGGTCAATAATACCGGCTATGGCGGGATTGCCATAACAGATTATGGGACAGACGTGAAATGGGCACGCTCCCACAAACAGGATCTGGGTCTTGAGCTGAAGACACTGAATTCCAAAGTTTCGCTGACGGTGGATTACTTCACGGAGCTTCGGACGGGTGTCTTTTTGCAACGGGCCAGCCTGGCGGCTTATGCCGGCTTTATCAACGATCCCTGGTCAAATCTGGGAG
>Ga0302312_10000974_pt1 | contig 18363 bp, 17 predicted proteins | sample III_Palsa_N2_1_FD_200529 | JGI IMG/M metagenome (GOLD analysis project Ga0302312, IMG submission 200529) | Peat permafrost microbial communities from Stordalen Mire near Abisko, Sweden - III_Palsa_N2_1 | ecosystem: Environmental > Terrestrial > Soil > Palsa > Peat permafrost | place: Sweden... | reverse complement strand
TCAACCTTTTATTCAATCTCCCCGGTTTGTACCGATCGCCTACCTTCTCCCGTTGTGGGAGAAGGTGGCGCGTAGCGCCGGATGAGGGGATTCTACCTTCCAATAATTTAAGATAAAAAACTCAGTGCAGTGGCTATTTAAATCCGCTATAATCCCCGTTATGGCCATACCGCTGTGTGACCACAGAACTCTGTTCGCATAAATAATTAGCTTGATAACTAATTATTATGAGGATTGGGTGTCATTATTAGATAAGTCTCAGGAGACATGTAATTATGCAAAATCAATTGTTCGTAGGTAATTTGGCTTTCTCGACAACCAAAGAAGAGTTAGAAGCTTCGTTTTCAACTTATGGTACTGTCATGGAAGTTAAAATTCCGATTGACCGTGATACCGGGCGAGTCCGTGGCTTTGCCTTTGTAACATTCGAAAATCAACAAGCTGCAGAAAAAGCGCTTGCCCTTGATGGTTCAGAATTAAATGGCCGTCAAATTCGAGTGAATGTTGCTCAGGAAAAGAAACCAGGCGGCACCGGTGGCGGCGCTAGTCGTGGTGGACGTCCAGGTGGCGGCGGTGGCGCTAGTCGTGGTGGACGCCCAGGTGGCGGCGGTGGCCATGGCGGTGGCAACGGCGGAAACAGAGAAGGCGGTTGGTGGTAATTCCCCATTCGCATAACGAATTGCTGGCATGCACAAACATGCCAGCAGTTTTTAACAGAAATGGATAGCATACTCAGTCAATTCAAACGGTTCATCGCTTTACTGCTGCTCATTGCGTTTTCTTTAGTTCCAACCCTTATTTCTCCAGTCTTTGCTTCAGACTATTCATCCGAAGAATCCATTTTCCTCCCTGTCGAAGATGCTTTTGTTTTAAAGGCACGCCTTGTTCAAGAAAATCACGTAGAGCTTTCTATTCAGATAGCCCCCCGATGTTTGCTCTATCGCGATCGATTAAAACTTAAAACATTAGAAGGAAAAACTATTTCGCTGCAGCACGAACATTTGCCACAAGCTAAGATCAAAAAAGACGAATTTCTAAATGAGGCCCATTTTGTCTACGCCAAAACACTTACCTTCAGACTCCCATTGCCACCCTCTAAAGGATTACGCATAGAATACCAAGGTTGCGTCGAAGACGGTTTTTGCTATAACGCTATTTCGAAAGAAATTGTTTTTTCAAGAAAAGGCACAGCTATTATCACCGAACTTTCACCTGATGAATTTAATCAGCCAGCATTATCTGAAAGCGATCACATCACTTCAAGCCTGCAATCAAACAATCTATTCTTCACTTTTGTGATCTTTCTCGGGATGGGTATTTTGCTAGCATTCACCCCTTGCGTATTACCAATGATCCCTATTTTAGCGAATATTTTGATGGGTGAAGAAAAAATGCCGTCAACCCGGCGTGCGTTTTTTTTAGCCAGTCTTTATGTTTTAAGTGTTGCTGTTTGTTATGCCATTGCTGGCGCATTTGCCGGCATAGCCGGTAATCACTTTCAGGTTGCGCTGCAAAAGCCCATTTTCTTAGCAATCTTAAGCTTTTTATTATTACTCTTTGCCTTAAGTCAATTTGATTTTATTCATATTCAACTTCCTCAAATTTTTAAGGACACACTACATCGATTACAACGAAAACAAAAAGCAGGATCTTTCATCGGCGCTATTGGCATGGGTGCTATTTCAGCTTTTATGGTTTCTCCTTGTGTGACACCTGCATTAATTGGCGCCTTAAGCTACATTAGCCAAACCGGTAATGCCCTATTAGGGGGTATCGCCTTATTTGCCTTAGCGCTCGGGATGGGCTTACCCCTGTTACTCGCAGCAACCCTTGGCAGTCATCTCTTACCTAAAACAGGTCGATGGATGAGAAAATTAAAAACACTCACTGGCATTTTACTGATTATTCTTTCCTATTCACTGCTAGATCGCGCGTTTCCCACACAAACAGTCCCAGCTGCTTTTCAAACAATAACAGCCCTGACAATTGATAATGAAGCCGCCTTCAATCAAGCATTAGAAAAGGCACATTTAGCCAAAAAACCATTGATCATCGATGTTTATGCCGACTGGTGTCTTGTTTGTCGTCAAATGGATCAAGATATTTTTAATAACGAACCCTTGTTATCCACGTTAGAAAGTGTGCATCTGGTACGATTAGATATCACACAGCAAACACCCGAGATCCTCAGCCTGCAAAAACGCCTCAAGATCATGGGCCCTCCGACGATTCTCTTTTTTGATGAAAATGGATCTGAACTTAAAAATTTACGACTAGTCGGAAAAATTAATTTTGCTGACTTCTCAAAACAAGTAGACAAAATCGTTCATCTCCGGCAAAATCCCCTTAATTAAAACCGCTTATAGAGTGATCGCCATGGACATTCGCAAAGTTCAAAAACTGATTAAGATGTTAGAAGAATCTGAAGTATCGGAAATTGAAATCCGAGAAGGGGAAGAATCCGTCAGAATTAGTCGACAAACTAAAATAGCCCCTGCACCTAATTATACTCACCTCGTTGCGACGCCAGAAGCGCCCTCTCTAACAGCCGCGACATCTTCCGTAGTGCCGCCTAAAGGCCAAAAAGAACCCTCGCTTTCTGCGAATGAAAAAATGATCACCACGCCCATGGTTGGCACCTTTTACCGCGCCTCCGGTCCTAGCGCTAAGCCTTTTGTAGAGATTGGCCAAACAGTTAAAGTCGGAACCGTTTTATGCCTAGTAGAAGCCATGAAAATGTTAAACCAAATTGAATCCGAATACGCCGGTGTGATTAAACAAGTATTGGTTGAAAATGGTCAACCCGTTGAATTTGGTCAACCCCTTTTTATTGTTAGCGACGAATAACATGTTAGATAAAGTCGTCATAGCCAACCGAGGCGAAATTGCGCTCAGAATTTTAAGAGCGTGTCGCGAGCTCGGGATTAAAACGGTGGCCGTTCATTCTACGGCCGATAGTCAACTCATGCATGTAAAATTGGCCGATGAATCCGTTTGTATTGGGCCACCCGCTTCTGCTTTAAGTTACCTGAACATTCCAGCCATTATTAGTGCTGCAGAAATTACCGATGCCGTTGCTATTCATCCCGGCTATGGTTTTTTATCTGAAAATGCCGATTTTGCCGATCGGGTTGAACAAAGTGGTTTTATTTTTATCGGACCTAAACCTGAAAACATTCGACAAATGGGCGATAAAGTATCGGCCATTCGCATGATGCAGAAAGCAAAAGTACCCTGTGTACCTGGATCTAATGGTGCTTTAACCGACGATTCAAAAGAAAATTTACGACTAGCGCGTGAGATTGGATATCCCATCATCATTAAAGCAGCTGGCGGTGGTGGTGGCCGCGGCATGCGTGTTGTGCACAGCGAAGCGGCTTTATTAAATGCGATTACCCTCACCAAAGCAGAAGCAAAAACGGCTTTTAATAATGATTCTGTTTATATGGAAAAATTTCTAGAACATCCCAGACACATTGAAATACAAGTGTTGTCGGATGGAAAAGGCAATGCGATTTCTTTAGGTGAACGCGATTGCTCAATGCAAAGACGCCATCAAAAAGTCGTTGAAGAAGCCCCAGCCCCTGGTATTACCGAAGGACAACGAAAAAAAATTGGGGAACGATGCGTCAACGCCTGCTTAGAAATGGGTTATCGAGGGGCAGGAACATTCGAATTTCTCTATGAAAATGGGGAATTTTATTTCATCGAAATGAATACCCGCGTTCAAGTAGAACATCCGGTCACCGAGCTCATCACTAATATTGATATTGTTAAAGAACAATTAAAAATTGCAGCCGGTGAACCCTTAAGCATTCGACAATCCGATGTTAAAATACTAGGGCATGCTGTTGAATGCCGCATCAATGCTGAAGATGCCAAAACTTTTATTCCATGCCCTGGGAAAATTCAGCAATTTCACGCGCCTGGTGGTCCTGGAGTTCGATGGGATTCACACATTTATAGCGGTTACAGTGTCCCTCCCTTCTATGATTCGCTCATTGGTAAACTTATTACATACGGACAAACACGCGATATCGCCATTGCCCGAATGAAAAACGCATTAGATGAAATTGTGATCGATGGTATTAAAACCAATATTGCTTTACATCAAGGCATTATGCGAGATGCTAATTTTCAACAAGGTGGAACCAATATTCATTACCTTGAACATAAGCTCGCGAATTAGTTTCTGCGATGGGATCATTAGAACTCACTTTTAATACAAGCGATGAAAACGCCTCTCTCTATTCAGATTATTTAAATCTCCTCGGGGCGACTTCTGTCACCTTGCAAGATAACGAAGCAGAACCACTCTATGAACCGCCGCTAAATACCACGCCAATTTGGAAAAAAACCCGTGTTTCTGCCTTGTTTTCTGCTGATACTGATATGAATATGATCCAAGATTTTTTAAAAAATAATTTAGATCTTGCCACTTTTAACACCTTAGCAATAACACCCCTGGCTGAAAAAAATTGGCTAGAAGCTTGGAAAGAACACTTTAAGCCCATGCGCTTTGGAAAAAATCTCATGGTGTTGCCGCATGATACACCCATCACCGATGCAGGTGTTATTCCGCTCTTTCTTGATCCTGGCATGGCCTTTGGAACCGGCACCCACCCAACGACTAGTTTATGTTTAGATTGGTTGGCGTCTCATCCTCTAAAAGATACTTTAGTGATCGATTATGGATCAGGTTCTGGCATCTTAGGGATTGCTGCTTTAAAGCTGGGTGCTTCTTTTGTGTATGCGATTGATCACGACCCTCAAGCGATTGTGAGTACAAAGCAGAATGCCGCCCGTAATGGCTATTTAAATGATCGCATCACTGCCCTACTACCTCATGAACTCGTGCTCCATAAAAAAGCGGATGTGATCTTGGCTAATATTTTATTAAATCCTTTAATAACCCTCGCTGAAACATTCGCAAAACAACTCGATCCGCAAGGCACTTTAATTATTTCTGGGATCTTAGCAGATCAGCAAATCACCTTAGCCAAACATTATGAGTGTTTCTTTTCCGTGCAATCTAGTGCAATAGAAGATGGTTGGGCTCGGATGACATTTATTCCTTTATTTTAAAGAAATAATCCGTCCTAGTATGTAATTCCTCCTTTCCCTGTCAATCTAGGGAACTTTAAAGAAAATATCTAAACTAAATGACAAGCAATCAGAAAATTAAGTGCTTGTTCACTGATAGTTAGTAAATTCCTTAGAGGAGAGTATGATGGCAAAAGATTTCAACCGCGCCCAGGAAGAACTGGTAAATATGGCAGACAGACGTATCTTAGCGCGTGGAGGAATTCAAACGACTAGTAGAGCAGGGAAAACCAGTGATGGAAGTGTAGGAGATATCAACAAGAGATTAGATGAACTTCGAGCGATCCGAGCGAATCTTTCTCATGACACTGATGCGCAAAAGATATTAAAAACCTGCAATATAATGGATTCCCAAGGACATATAGCAGACGAAGACTGGAATAAAATTGTAGAACTTGCAGGAAACGTAACAGTGCAGCAAGAACGAGAAAATGATACATACACAGCTAATATGCAACAGCCGAGAACTGGCAATATGTCCCCTAAAACTATACCGAATGGCAATAATAGACAAGGATCTTCTAATCGTTCTGGCGCCGTTGACCTGAACGCCAAACAGAATGAACAAAATTCTAAAACGCCTGCTCCTATGATATTTCGTCATCCAGGTGAAGATGATCCTAATCAAATTGCTGTGCCCAAAAAAGGGAAAGATGGAAAACCATTGCCTGGAATTGAATATAGATCAATAACAGAAGTCGAGGATAAACATCTAACAAAGTACATTAGTGACTATTCCAAGAGCTCTCTAAAGCCAACAACTTTGCAACAGCAACGATACACGAACGTAATAGCTGATCTTGAAAAGCGTCGTAAACAAGAGGATAAAGATAAACCTTGTGTCATATCGTAAAAAAGAAAATGGAAACGATTGCGCATCTGTTTCATGGGTATACTGAATGTTATCATAATGGCAAAAACCAGTATTTTTCCCACCGGAAAGTCGGTATGATGGTCTCATTCCTGAGTAATACTTGATGAATGAACCGTGCAAATTGGAACTTATAAGTTAGAAAATAATCTAATACTTGCCCCCATGGCTGGTGTTACCGACAGGCCTTTTCGCCAACTCTGTAAACAGTTAGGCGCCGGCATGGCGGTTTCAGAAATGGTTTCTTGTAATTCGCTCTTGCGAAAAAGTGCTAAAACCTTAAGACGTGCTAACCATGAAGGCGAAAGCCTACCGCGTTCTGTTCAAATTGCAGGCGCCGATCCTTTTATGATGGGAGAAGCTGCGCGCTTTAATGAAGCAAATGGTGCCCAAATTATCGACATTAATATGGGTTGTCCTGCCAAAAAAGTGTGTAACACTTTGGCCGGATCGGCCCTGCTAAAAGACGAACCCTTAGTGACTCGTATTTTAGAAGAAACTGTTAAATCCGTTTCTATTCCCGTTACTTTAAAGATCAGAACCGGTTGGGATCCTGATCATAAAAATGGGGTGGCGATTGCAAAAATTGCCGAACAAAGTGGCATCCAAGCTTTAGCCGTACATGGCAGAACACGCTCGTGTTTTTTTCGAGGAGAAGCTGAATACGAAACGATTGCCGCGATTAAAGCCGCTGTTCGAATCCCTGTCATTGCCAATGGCGATATCGAAACACCCGAACGCGCTAAAGAAGTCTTACAAATTACAAAAGCAGATGGATTGATGATTGGGCGCGCTGCACAAGGACGCCCTTGGATCTTCCGAGAAATAACGCATTATCTAGCGACTGGAGAATATTTACCCGAACCTTCTCCATCCGAAATCAAAGCTATTTTACTCGGCCATCTTGAAAATCTTTATGAATTTTATGGTGAAGGCATGGGAGCAATGATAGCGCGAAAACATGTTTCCTGGTACAGCAGAGGACAAACAGGTAGCGCGCGTTTTCGGGATCATTTTAATCGTTTGGAAAAGATCGATGAACAAAAAGACGCCATCGAAGAATTTTTTACGTAATCAAATCTTGTCGGCCTTACAAACATATTTTGCCGAACTTGATCATGCTTTACCTGCCGATCTTTATCAGCTTGTGTTAACAGAAGTAGAAGTTCCTTTATTAGAATTAGTGATGAAAAAAACCAACGGGAACCAAAGCGTTGCTGCCAAATGGCTAGGCATCAGTCGAGGCACACTCAGAAAACTACTGGCGAAACACAATCTCGCCTAATCCCGACGACAACCCCTTTTAAAGCGCTTTATTATCTGATATATCTTTAAGAAGAGAAGCTGTAATTGAGGATAGTTAGATGCAAGTCAGCCAAAAAATTAAGAAAGTTTTAAAACTTTTTCCTTGGATATTTGTTTTCGTTATTTCGCCCGTTTCTTACTCAGGCAGTCCGACACCAGAAGCGCCGCCACAAAGCATACCTATTTCTTCTCTTACCTTAAGCGCGCCTGTTTCTTACGCAGATGCGGTAGCCTTGGCTGCCCCTGCGGTGGTGAGCATTAAAACAACCAAAGAAATTGCAGTCGATCTAAACCCGCTCTATCAAGATCCTGTGTTTCGATACTTCTTTGGTTTTGATGATAATAACAATGCACAAGGCCCTACACAAAAAAATGCGCCTAACGCCAATGCACCGAAAGAGATCTCTCAAGGGCTTGGATCGGGCGTTATTATGAATGAAAAAGGCTATATCCTAACCAATAATCATGTGATCCGGGACACCGATAGTATGATTATTACCCTAGCCGATGGTCGCACTGTCGATGCAAAAGTTGTCGGGACCGATCCCGATACCGATCTTGCTGTTATTAAAATTAATTTAGATAAATTACCCGTCATTCCCATGGGTTCTTCTAAAAATCTGCGCGCAGGCGATGTCGTGCTCGCCATTGGAGATCCGTTTGGATTAGATAAAACCGTTACCCAAGGGATTGTCAGTGCTATTTCTCGTACAGCTAGAACAGAAATTGGTTTATTAGAAAATCTTATTCAAATAGATGCTGCGATTAACCCCGGTAATTCAGGCGGTGCATTGATCGATAGCTTTGGTCGCCTTGTTGGCATTAATACGGCTATTTACACGCGCAATGGCAGTAACCAAGGCATCAGTTTTGCTATTCCAATTGATCAAGCCACCGAAATCATGAATCAGCTCATTGCAGGCAAACCCATTGTCAGAGGGTATTTGGGTGTTGTCATGCAACCGCTCACCAAAGAAATACGGGAACAAATTCATTATGAGACAGGCGAAGGCGTTTACATCCGTGCAGTTATAGGCAGTAGTCCTGCGCAAAAAGCAGGTTTACTCCCTGGAGATGTGCTATTGAAAATAAATAATACCCCTGTTAAAGATAGCCAAGATGGATCGCGCCTGGTTTCTAATTTAGCCCCTGGAAAAAACTATTCTGTCGAAATCTTTCGCAAAGGAGATTTGATGACTTTTAGTGTTTTCTTAGGAGAACGTAAGCCTGGCGATCAAGCGAAGGTAAAAAATCTAACGGAATAATACTCGCATCGTCCCTCACCCGACGCTGCGTACCACCCTCTCTCGCAACATACCATAAAAAATGCAAGAAACTTTCTATTTTAGGAAGCTTCTTGCATTTTTCATAATGATTTATTCAAAATTACTGGTTAAAATTCAGTTTATCGCATTAATCCCGGTTAAATACTTGCCCACGATTAAATGGTGTATATTATCAGTCCCTTCATAAGTAAAAACAGATTCTAAATTTTCCATATGCCTTATGACCGGGTATTCAAGACTAATCCCATTTGCCCCTAATAAATTTCGGGCCATCCGTGCAATCTTTAAAGCCTCTTTACAAGCATTTAATTTCGCCAACGAGACCATCACATGCGTGCTTAGATCTTGATCCTTTAACTGGCCTAATCGGAAATTCATCCACTGTGCTTTTTGAATTTCTAGAAACATTTGAACTAAATCTTTTTGGACTAATTGAAAAGCTGCTATGGGTCGATTAAATTGTTGTCGCTCTTTGCAATAGGATAAAGCGGTTTCATAACAAGCCATTGCAGCTCCTATTGCTCCCCAAGCAATTCCATAGCGCGCTTGGGTTAAACACTGCAAAGGCGCTTCTAAACCAATACTGGAGCCCGGCAAATAATGATCATCTGGCACAAAGCATTGATCAAAAATAAGCTCACCTGTGTTAGAGGCTCGCAAAGACATTTTCTTCTGGATAGCGCGAGTGGAAAAACCGTCAAATTGTTTTTCGAGTATAAAACCTCGGATCCCATCTTCTGTTTTCGCCCAGACAATGGCGATATCTGCGACCGTCGCATTCGTGATCCAAAGCTTGGTGCCATTTAACACCCATCCACCAGCGACTTTTTTAGCGGTGGTTCTTAAGCTATTCGGATCAGAGCCCGCATCACATTCGGTTAAACCAAAACACCCAATGAATTCTCCTTGAATTAAAGCGGGTAAAAATTGTTTCTTTTGAGCTTCACTCCCGAATTGAAAGATCGGATAAAGACACAGTGAATTTTGAACAGATACAAAGCTTCTTAAACTGCTATCACCCCGCTCTAACTCTTGGCACACTAAGCCATACGTAATAGCGTTAGCGCCTGCTCCCCCGTATTCCATGGGTAAACTTAAGCCTAACAAGCCTAAACTTGAGAATTTTTTAACGAGTTCGATAGGAAATGTGGCTGTTTCGTAGGCCTCTGCCATGATCGGAATAACATCGTGTTCGACAAAGCGACGAACGTTATCTCGAATTAAACGTTCTTCGACACTCAACTGGTGATCGAGTAATAAAAAATCTTCCATGATTTTTTCCTGACTAATTTATTTTTTTTAATTGCGCCTCTGCCATTCTAGCAGCGGTGGAGCTTGGATAACGTTGTCTTAATTCGGTTAAATATTTTCGAGCAGCAACGGTATTGCTTTTTTCAATCTCGATTAGCCCTAATTTAAGCAATGAATCTGTCGCTCTCGGGTGTTTATCATGATGAGCCGCAATCGTTAAAAACGACCGCGTGGCCTCATCTAAAAAAGCGATTTTATCTTTATTAGACTGCCATTGTAGAAAATAAATTTCACCTACCCAATAATTGGCATTCGCCACTTGTTCACCAGCTGGAAAACTCGTGAGATACGACTGAAAGCCTGCTAATGCTTCGTCATAACGTTGATTAGCAATAAACTCAAAAGCTTTTTCGTAATGTGCTTTATCTGTCCCTGTCTCCACGTTCGCACTAGAATGCAGATCGGGCGGAGTTTCGAGTGTTTTCTCTGCTGGCACTAATGCAGGGGCCGGCAGCGGGACAACAACTGGTAAGGGTTCAGCGACTGCAGGGTCATTTTTTTTGAATTGCTGGATTTCATGCTCTTGCAGCTCTATCCGTCCTCTTAATTCACTGACCTCTTGCTGTAAGGCTTCAATTTTCTTTAAAAGAAGATGTAAAGCACGATCGTCTGCTGTCATGGTGCTGGTTGCAGCCTTGGCAGGTGTGCTGCTAGAGGAACTGCTTCTAGATTCCACAGCAGCTAATGCGCTTGCCCCTAAGGGCAAGCACATTAGAACGCCGCTGATAACACTAATTGTTCTTAAGTTCACGCCTGCTTAGTCCATTTCATAAACAATAACAGCACGACGATTTTGGCTCCAAGCGCTTTCATTATCGCCGGAAACGGATGGTTTTTCTTTACCATAGCTCACAACGCTAATTTGATCTTGGCCTGCGCCTTTTAACAATAAAATATTGGCAACAGCATTGGCACGACGTTCACCTAAAGCAATATTGTATTCGCGACTACCACGATTATCGGTATGACCTTCTACCCTGACTTTTGCCCGAGGTGTTGTGATCAATCGTTTAGCATGTGCATAAACAGATAGCGTATCTTCTTCATTTACATCGAAACGATCGTAACCAAAGTAATAACTTCGTTTTGCTAACAAATCTTTTTCCTGTTGAGGAGAAAGATCGGTCCCGTAAAACTGTGCAGTATCGCCAACACCATACATATCGCTAGAACGGCCGCCTTTTTTATTGGCGCAAGCCAATAAACTAACTGAAAGCGCTAAAATAACCCCTGTTTTGATCACATTTTTCATCATAACTCTCTCCCTTATTCACTTACTTAAACTAAAACTTTGAAAATGGAAACGGTGCCCAGGCAGGGCTTTGCACATTCCCCTCTCGCGCTGGTAAACGGATCTTGATCCGTCCGTCTAAAGAAACAGCGCCTAACACCCCTCTGCCGCTCTCTTCTATCCCATACAATACCATCATACCATTAGGAGCCACGCTAGGAGAATCGCTTAAACTAGAGCGTGTTAATAGCTTCAATTCTCCGCCTTGCAAAGGTTGTACCGCAATATTAAATAATCCATCATCCCCTCGATGCATCATCACCAGACGTTTGCCATCCGGTGTTAACGAAGGCTTGGCATTGTAATCTCCAGCAAAGGTTAAACGATCAATTTTGCGGGACCCGAGATCTATTTTATAGATCTGTGGTTTACCGCTCCGATTCGAGGTAAATACGACCGAACGGCCATCTGGCGTAAAACAAGGTTCGGTATCAATACTCGTGCCATCTGTTAATCGAGTGAGTTGTTTGCTCGCTAAGTCGGCGATATAAAGCTTTGGATTGCCTTCTTTCGATAAGACTAACGCTAAACTTCGATTATCGGGCGACCAGCTAGGCGCACTGTTAATCCCCGGAAATTGCGTAATTTTTTGAACCTTACCTGTATTTACATCGACCACGTTCACGCTCTGACGATCTTTATCAAAAGAAACAAACGCAATTTTCTTCGCATCCCAAGACCAAGCGGGTGACATTAACGGAAAAGAGGAGCGATATAACGATTTTGGATTGTGCCCATCCGAATCGGCAATTTCTAAGGTATGAATATCGCCTTTAGTCCCTGGAATCACCGAAATATAAGCAATGCGTGTTGAAAAAACACCACGGACCCCAATTAATTTTTCAAAGATTAAATCGCTAATGTGGTGCGCTAACGCTCGAAATTCATGCGCATGAACATCTTCAAATTGCATCGCTAATAAGGGAGCCGAACTTCCGTCATTCGCTTTTTGTTTAAACACATCTAGTAACTCAAAGTTCACCCGGAAACGCAAACTGCCTGTTTTTTGAATGCGGCCAATGATTAGATCATCTGCCCCTACCCCCTGCCAATAGGCATATTGAACCTGCGAGCCTTGCGTCGGAAATTGCTGCATCGTTTGAGTCGGAATCGCTGCAAATTGTCCGCTATTATTGAGATCCGATTGCACGACCCCTGCAATATCTTCGATATCGTGTTTATCAGCGCCCTCTAGAGAAAAAGGCACCACCGCAATGGGTATACCGGATGCCTGCCCACCACTCACTTCGACATGGATCTCAGCCGCTGCAGCTAAAATACAACCCCAGGTCATTAAAATAGTCAGTAAAAATTTATTCATTTTTTTCATATCTGCCTTCTAGTCTCTATTCTTAACAGTGACTGTAAAACTCTTTAATTCTTCCATAACTAAAGGATCTGAATGCACCGGATAAGGTTGATTTTTATAAGTCGCTTTCACACAAGCGTCATCGTATATGGCATTTCCACTGCTTTTTTCAACCCGAACGTCAATCTGTCCATTGGGCAACATTCGAACTCTTAACTTACATTCTGCATTCGCCGGAAGATTATCAAATCCACGTTTGTATTCCGGAATCCCTGAGCCCCAAAGTTTTGCGACTGCACTCGCTTTACTTTCGACAGCCGCTTTTCTAGCCCCGGCTGCCCGCCCTGCCTCTTCTAAAGCTCTTTGGGCAGCTAATTTTTTAGATTCTTCTGATTTTTTTTTGGTGGCGGTTTCTGCTGCTGCTTCTTTTTCTTCCGTTAACTTTAACTGCCGTACCCGTTCTTTTTCAACTTGACGTTCATCTTCTAAAGCCGCGATATCTTTTTTCTCTTTTTCTTTGGCTTTTTGTAAGACTTCTAATTGTTTCTTCTCTTTTTCTTTTTCAATCTTAATTTCGGCTAATTTAGATTCTTCTTCGGCTTTGGCTTTTGCCATGTCTCGTTTTAATTGATCTAGTTTAACTAATTCTCTTTCGCGCTCTTTTAATTGTTCGGTTTTCTTAATCAATTGCCGTTGTTGCTCTTCGCTCGCTTGCTTTTGTTGTTGATCAGCCGCTTGCAAACGCTCGACCTCTGTGTTTATTTTTTCTTCATCGACCGCAATCGCTTCTACAATATCAACCGGTTTAGAACCCCCATCTCCCCGATGAACAGCAGGGTCGCCTCCCAAACTAAAAATTAAAAATCCTAAAAATACAGCATGCACTAAGAGCGAAGCGCTTAAATATCGATGATATGCCAATAAGACCGCTTTTAACATTTAGCCTCTACTCTTCATAGTGTTGGGTCATTAATCCTACCTTGGAAACACCGGCTCTTTTCAGTAACACCATCGCTCCCATCACTTTCCCATAATCCACGTTCTTATCGCCGCGAATTAAGACGGTTCGTTTAGGATCCAGACGCAATTCTGCTTGTAAACGAACCGCTAAATTTTCCGGAGAAAACGCTTCTTTTGTTTGATCTAAAAAAAGATCGCCTTTTGCATCCACCGAAACCACCAACGGGGGTTTATCTTCTTGCGGAATCGCTTCTGTTGTCGCCATAGGTAAATGCACTTCGACGCCTTGTGTCAACAAAGGGGCCGTCACCATAAAAATCACTAATAAAACCAACATGACGTCTACATACGGAACAATATTAATTTCGGCGACTAATTTTCGCCTTTCGTAGCGACGCCTATTCATGGTTGTCGTCCCTGGAATAACGATCTTCTACCCGAGTCGCACTGCCCGGCTGCGCATACGCTTGCCGATGTAAAATACTCGTAAATTCTTCTGAAAAAGCTTCATAGCGATTCACTAAACCCTGCAAACGGTTCGAATAACGATTATAGGCAATCACGGCCGGAATAGCGGCAAACAAACCCATCGCCGTTGCAACCAATGCCTCAGAAATACCCGGGGCCACCATCGACAATGTGGCTTGCTGCACAGTCCCTAGTGCTCTAAACGAATTCATAATCCCCCACACCGTTCCAAATAAACCAACATAGGGACTAACCGATCCCACCGTTGCTAAAAAAGGCAAATGGGTTTCTAAACGCTCAACTTCTCGCGACATTGCCACTCGCATCGCTCTTTGTGCGCCTTCCATCACGGCTGCAGCTTGAATGGGTGATTGTTTACGCAACCGCACAAATTCTTTAAACCCTGCTAAAAAAATCTCGCTCGATCCACCGATCTCGCTGCGCTTTTCAGAAAAATTTTGATAGAGCTTATTCATGTCCAACCCAGACCAAAAGGTATTTTCAAATTCATCGACCGTTTGCTTGGCGCTGTTAAATAAATGCCAACGCTGAAAAATAACCGTCCAAGAAATGACCGAAGCAGTTAATAGCATCATCATCACGAGCTGCACGAGCAGGCTTGCGTTAGTAAACAAACCAATTAATGAGAGATCAGTTGTCACGACTTTTTAACTCCTTCACTAAAAATATAGAGATTGATCGCTCTTTAAGCGAGCGGTTCGCTCTCCTCAATCCCATCAACCCCGTCAATTGCTTCGATCAATGCCTCATCGACTTCATCAACCCGCTGGATCCCAACAAGTTTTTCGCCCTCAACGAGATTAATCAACCGAACCCCTTGTGTGTTTCTACCCACAATCGAAATTTCTTCAACCCGCGTTCGAACCAAAGTTCCCGCATCGCTGATGAGCATTAATTCATCGTTGTCTTGCACTTGAACCGCCCCAACGACTTGACCATTTCTTTCGCTGGTTTGGATAGCAATCACACCCTGCCCACCTCTGCCTTGGGCCATAAATTCTGAGAGTTCTGTGCGCTTACCATATCCATTTTGGGTGGTAGTCAAGATTTTTCCATCCGGTTGTAAGACAATCAGAGAAATCATTCGTTGTCCTGATCGCAGTCTAATGCCGCGCACCCCTTTCGCAGTCCGCCCCATGGTTCTCACGTCTTCTTCTGAAAACCGCACCGCTTTACCCGTATTGCTAAACAACATGACATCTTGCTGTCCCGTCGTGATATCAACCCCGACCAAGCTATCGCCTTCTTCTAGTTCTAAAGCAATAATGCCATTCGAACGAGGGCGCATAAAATCGGTTAAAACCACTTTTTTCACAGTTCCATTCGATGTTGCCATAAAGATCGCTTTATCGGCTGTATATTCGCGAACGGGTAACATCGCGCTGATGCGTTCGTTTTCTTGCAAGGGTAATAAATTCACAATGGGCCGCCCTTGAGAGGTTCGGCTTGCAACTGGAATTTCGTATACTTTTAGCCAATACACTTTGCCTAAACTCGAAAAACATAAAACCGTATCATGCGTGCTCGCAATTAATAAGCGCACAATATAATCTTCTTCTTTGACTTTCGTCGCAGCTTTCCCTTTGCCACCACGTCTTTGAGATTGATAGCTCGTTAAGGGTTGTGCTTTCACATAACCGCCGTGCGATAAAGTAACGACGCGATCCTCTTCGTTAATTAAATCTTCTGTCGAGAGGTCTTGTAGATCACTTAAAATTTCAGTGCGTCTGGCATCGCCAAATTCTGCTTTAATCGCGACTAATTCATCTCGGATCACCTGCATTAACCGCTGTTGATTCCCTAAGATATCTAAGAGATCTTGGATCACCAAAATAATGCTCTTAAATTCCTCAATAATTTTATCTTGCTCTAGTCCGGTTAAACGATGTAAACGCAAATCTAAAATTGCTTGCGCCTGAGCAGGAGATAATGCATACCCAGCACTTTGTAATCCGTATTGTTTTTCGAGTTGTTCGGGGCGACACACATCAGCGCCTGCTCTTTGCAACATATCGGCGACCAAGCCAGGAGCCCAGCGTTTTTCAATTAAGGCGACCTTCGCGTCTGCTGGTGTCGAAGATGCTTTAATCAGTGCAATCACTGGATCGATATTCGCTAAAGCAATCCCTAAACCTTCTAAAACATGCGCACGCTCTCTTGATTTACGTAACTCAAATGCGGTGCGGCGAGAAACCACTTGACGTCGATGTTTTAAAAATTCAACCAAAAAGTCTTTCAACGTTAAGATGCGCGGCTGGCCATCGACCAACGCCACCATATTAACCCCAAAGGAAACTTGCAATTGGGTTTGGGAATACAGATTATTTAAGATGACTTCGGCAGATTCTCCTCGGCGAAGTTCAATCGCAACGCGCATGCCGTCCTTATCAGATTCATCACGAAGCCCTGTGATCCCTTCGATTTTTTTCTCTTTAACCAGCTCGGCAATTCTCTCGATCATCCGAGCTTTATTGACCTGATAAGGCAACTCTGTGACGATAATCGACTGCTTCGTCGATTTTTCATCGCTTTCAAAATGTGTCCGCGCCCGAACCAACACACGACCGCGCCCCGTTCGATACCCTTCTATAATCCCTGCCCGACCATTAATAATGCCTGCCGTTGGAAAATCAGGACCTGGAATAAACTGCATGAGTTCGTCAATCGTTAAGGCTGGGTTTTCAATCAACGCCAAGCAAGCATTAATGACTTCTGAAAGATTGTGAGGAGGGATGTTAGTTGCCATCCCTACTGCAATCCCCGTGGCACCATTGATCAATAAATTAGGGATAGCCGCTGGTAAAACAGCCGGCTGTATTTCGGATTCGTCATAATTAGGCACAAAATCGACCGTTTCTTTATCGAGATCGGCCAATAAGCTATGGGCAATTTTTGCCATGCGAACTTCGGTATACCGCATGGCGGCCGGAGAATCGCCATCGACGGAGCCAAAATTCCCCTGTCCATCGACCAGCATGTATCGCATCGAAAACGGCTGCGCCATTCGGACAATACTGTCGTAAACAGCCACATCTCCGTGCGGATGGTATTTACCAATCACATCGCCAACCACGCGCGCAGATTTTTTATAAGGCTTATTCCAGTCGTTTCCAAGTACTCGCATTGCATATAATACCCGACGATGCACAGGCTTTAAGCCATCGCGCACGTCTGGCAACGCTCTGCCAACGATAATGCTCATTGCATAATCGAGGTACGATTGTTTTAGTTCATTTTCAATGCTGACGGGACTAATTTCTTTGGCGAGACTTGCCATTAAAACACTTCTCCTAACGACCTGGTGATACCATCTTTCAAGTCCGTCATTTTACCATAGATTCCCTAAAAGCTCACTGTTCTCTTCTTGACTTAAGTTTGTCATCCGTGGTAGGATACTTTTCTAACTTTAATTGGGGTTTTCAGCTAAATGAACTTTTCAGCGCTCATTAAGCAACACTGTGCAATAGCACTCGAAAAGACATACCCCGCGCACAGTACGCTCGACTCATCCCTGCTAGAAGTTACTGAATCAACTCAAGAAAAATTTGGCCACTATCAGCTAAACAGCGCCATGAAGCTTGCAAAACAAATGGGGGTTCCTCCCCGCACCGTTGCCGAGGCGCTGGTTTCCAGTTTGCAGCACCTCCCAGAATCCAAAGATTATTTTCAATTGATTGAGATTGCCGGACCTGGTTTTATCAACTTCAGTTTAAACCCACGCTTTATCGAAAAAACCTTAAGCGCCCAAATGAACGATCCTAAACTTGGTGTAGAACCCCCTGCTAAATCTTTGAAAGTGATTGTCGATTTTTCCTCTCCCAATATTGCCAAAGAAATGCATGTAGGGCACCTTCGCTCTACCATTATTGGCGATTGTCTCAGTAAAATACTGTCTTTTTTAGGACATGATGTGCTACGTCTAAACCATGTAGGTGATTGGGGAACGCAGTTTGGCATGTTGATTGCGTATCTCAAAATAACCATTCCCTCACTGGGAGAGAGTAATGCCCCAAGCTTACAACTCAATGAATTAGTCACTCATTATCAAGCCGCCAAAAAACGTTTTGATGAAGATCCTAATTTTAAACAAAGCGCTCAATTAGAAGTCGTCGCTTTGCAAAGCGGTGGCGAAAAAGAACGTCGTATTTGGCAGAATATTTGCCAGATTTCACGTGACGCCTATCAAGTGATCTATGATTTACTCGATGTGCACTTAGTTGAACGCGGTGAATCTTTTTACAATCCTTTATTGGCGCCTGTCATTGCAACCTTAGCACAAACAGGACTCATCACGCTTTCCGAGGGCGCTAAATGTATTTTTTTAGAAGGCTTCACCAATCGCGAGGGAGAAATGCTCCCGCTCATTTTACAAAAAAGTGATGGTGGCTATAACTATGCAACAACCGATCTGGCAGCGTTACAGCACCGTATCCAGGTA
>Ga0302312_10000969_pt1 | contig 18400 bp, 13 predicted proteins | sample III_Palsa_N2_1_FD_200529 | JGI IMG/M metagenome (GOLD analysis project Ga0302312, IMG submission 200529) | Peat permafrost microbial communities from Stordalen Mire near Abisko, Sweden - III_Palsa_N2_1 | ecosystem: Environmental > Terrestrial > Soil > Palsa > Peat permafrost | place: Sweden... | reverse complement strand
AGGAAGTACCTGCTCAACTGGGTGCAAAAGCGTCTTTTACAGGACTACGCCAACCCGGACGGAAGTACCCAATACCAGTTGAGCGCCCATACGGAAAAGGTCTTTCAGTGGTTGCAGACCCTGGAAAAGAGGCATTTTGTGGGGACAGAAAGCAGGTTTAAAATGTTGTTTTCCTCTCTGAGGGATATGGTGGAAAAAACGGAAGATGACAGGACCCGGAGGCTGGAAGAGTTAAAGAACAGGAAAGCGGAGATAGACAAGGAGATCAAAGGCCTGGAAGCGGGGGCACCTGTGGAGGTCTATAGCAATTCCCAGGTCCGGGAAAGGATGGAGTTATTCACACGTCTTTGTTACGACCTGATGAGTGATTTCAGGGAAGTGGAGGACAATTTCAAGCAGATACACCGCAATATTGTAGAGCAGCACACCAGGGCGGAACTAAATAAGGGCGCTATCCTGGGATACGCTTTCGAAGCCTATGATTCGCTGCGCTATAGCGATCAGGGCAAAAGCTTCTACGCCTTTTGGGAGTTCCTCATTTCCAGGGCGGGCCAGGAAGAATGGCGCAAGCTCACCGAACAACTATTACAACTCCTGGAGGACCGGGATATGTTATCTGATAAGCCCTTCCTGCAGAATATCAAATCCATGCTCTTACAACAGGGTAGGGTGGTATATGAGGCCAATGATAAAATGGCGGAGAAGCTGAGCCGTATTATCAGTGAGAAAGAAATAGCCCGTCACCGTCGCTTGCGGCAGCAGATAGGACATATCAAAGAACTCGTCCTGGGCTTTATGGATGCAGATGGAATTCCCTGCGGCATCCTAACGGAAGAGACTTTGGATATCAGGATGGTCATGGATCGCCGACTGCTTACGGAGCAAAAAAAACCGGCTGCCCTGCTCAAACAACCAACGACAGCTCTCGAAAAAGTGGAGGACATGGAGCGATTCAGCCGCATGCTCAATGTCACTTATATCGATAAAAAGAAATTGTGGTTAAAGGTCGCAGGGATATTGGATATCAAGCAGACCGCCACCCTGAAAGAAATTCTGGAATTGGACGATGTCGACCATGGGATCGCTGAGATAGTCTCTTACTTCAGCTTCCTCAAGGATAAGCCGAAACATACACAGGTCCTGGATGCTATGACGGAGCATATACCCATCAACAGAGAGGCGACTAAATTCATCGAGGTCCCCTACCTCCTTTTCAGCAAATAACAGATCAAAAACAGCACATGGCAGTAACGAACCATAGAATATTACCCTACACGTCCGTCTTTATCAAATTATTGAAAGGTCCCGTCGAGTATATGGAGCGGACCACCTGGGAAAAATTACTTCAGTATAAAACGGAACTCATTCAGTTCTTACAGCAGTTGGGTCTTTCGCTGGTATTGGACGAAGAAGACGGGTATGCTTACTTGACGCATGCGATATCGGAAGAAGAGGAGGAAGCGGGTGTCAATTGGACCATTCGCCGTGCCTTTACCTATGACGAAAGTGTATTGCTGGTGCTACTCCGGGATATGATGTCAGAATTTGAAGTGGGAGAATGTACGACCAGGGAATTGATCAGAAAGAGGAGAGAGATCAAGGAATACGCTGAATTGTTTTTTAAGGAAAATGCCAGCAGGGTCAAGTTTTTAAAGGAACTGGACCGGCTGATCGACAGGGCCGAAGAAAATGGGTTCCTGGATCTTGTAGAAAATAATGACCTGCCGGACGAGCAAAAATTCAGGATCCCAAAGATCATTAAGGCGAAAGTAGACAGCGAAGTATTGGATCAATTTAAACAGCAATTACAAGAGCATGCAACTAGGAGTCTTCAGCACGGATGAACACAAGTCGGGATTTCGCCTGCAATATATAGAAGTGTATAACTGGGGCACATTTGACGAATATGTCCATACCATAAAACCGGGAGGGGAAACTTCATTGCTCACCGGCGCCAACGGAAGTGGGAAGACCACCTTCGTGGACGCTTTGCTGACGCTGATTGTCCCCGAAAAAAAGTACAGGTTTTATAACCAGTCTTCAGGAAGTGAAAAGAAAGGGGACAGGACGGAAGAGAGCTATGTGATGGGAGGATACGGTACCCTGCACAGCGAAGGAAGCGGGTCCACCAGGACATTATACCTGAGAGAAAACAAGGATGAAGCATATAGTATACTCCTGGCACATTTCTCCAATGAAACGGGTCAAGTCGTCACGCTCTTCCAGGTCAGGTATTTCAGCAGCGGGGACATGAAACGGGTTTTTGCGGTAGCCCATATTCCCCTGCATATCGAAGAGCATTTCCGCCCCTTCGACGCAAGCGGAAACTGGAGGAAACGGCTGGATGTGCAATTCAGCACAAACGGAAGGAAACAGATCGAGTGGTTTGACGGCGCCGGCAAATACGCCCAGCGGCTGGTGGAAGTGCTGGGGATGCAGAGCATACAAGCCCTCAGCCTGTTTAACCAGACAGTGGGTATCAAAGTGCTGGGTAACCTGGATGAATTCATCCGGATGCACATGCTGGAGCCCCGCAATATGGAAGCGGAGTTCCTGGAATTGAAACAGCACCTGGGAACTTTGCTGGATGCTCAGAGGAATATTGAAAAGGCGGAAGAGCAGATCCGCTTACTGCAGCCTATAGAAAAGGCCTATAAGGAATATACTTCTCTAAAAGAAGAATCCGACCGGTTACGGAACGAATCGGAAACCGCCACCATTTGGAGCCGCTTTACTAAAAACAACCTGCTGGGGACCGCCTACCAGGGTGTGAGGGAGGCATTTGTCACGTTATCTCAGGAACTGGAATCGGGTAAACAGCAGATAGAAGAATGGATCGAGGCAGAGCGGAACACTAAAAACCAGATAGAACAAAACCAGGCCGGTCAGCGCCTGAAACAGTTGGAACAAACATCGGATGAACTGAAAGAGACGTTACGTCAGGCAGGGAACAACCTCTCACAGTTTATTGAATGGTGTAATACCCTGCAGCTACCGGAGCCGGAAGCAGGGGATGAAGCCGCCTATAAAAGGCTTATTGGGGATAGCCGGAAAGCCCGTTTGCGCATTGAGAGAGAACAAAGGCTGAATGGGGACGACGAGTTCGATGCCCGCAACGTGATGAAGTCTGCGGGCGCAGACAAGGAGGCCATTGAATCGGAATTAAATCTCTTGTTGCATAGCAGGAACAATATACCTACCCACCTGGTCAACCTACGGAAGGAAATATGTCATGAATTAAAAATTGATCTGGGTGAATTGCCCTTTGCAGGAGAATTGATGCAGATACATGGGGACGAACTCGCCTGGGAGCCAGCCCTGGAGAAGCTGCTGCATAGCTTTGCCCTACGCCTGTTGGTTTCTGAAAAGCACTACAAAAAAGTCAACCGTTACGTTAACAATACCAACCTTCGTTCCCGGCTGGTATATAGCAGGGTCCACGATGTTGCCCTGGAACGCATCGCCGAAGAGGATACTGTATTCTATAAGCTGGAATTTAACGAAGAGCATCCATTGTCGGGCTGGGTCCGTCAGCAGGTGATCCACCAGTTCAATTATGTTTGCCTGGAGAGTGAGAAGTCAATGGACAAATATGATAAGGCCATTACCGTCAGCGGTCTGATAAAAAATGGAGACCGGCATGAAAAGGATGACCGACCGGAACGCAGCGATGCCGGCAGGTATGTGATGGGTTGGAACAATGAAAAGAAAAAGGAAAATTTTATTAAAAGGAGAGAAGGGTTGGTGGATAAGCTGTCTTCAGCAGCCGATGCCCTGGAAAGGACTAAAAGGAAAGCGGAGAAACTCCAGAAACAGGCCTATGCCTTGCACAACATCGAGCAGCATGAGGGCTTTGCAGCCATTAACACGGCCGAGATCCAACGGAAGATCCATGTGGTACAGAACCAGATGGAAGCTTTAAAAGAAAGCAGCGACCAACTCAAGGAGCTCACCGGGCAACTGACCGATATCCAGCAGAACAGGGCCCGGGTGGAAAGAGAAAGAGAGTCGCAGTTACAGAGGAAGGGAGTGGAAGAAGGCCTGATGGAGAAAATGCGCATGGAACAGGAATCCCTGGCCGGCCTGTTGCAATACATTACGGAAGCAGATAAAGACCAGTTGTTGTTGTTCCAGCAGAAATATACCGAGGCGCTTTCCCCTTTGTCTTTGGATTCGCTTGATGAAAAATATGCAGGGTTGAAACGCAGTATTGACGAGTCTGTCCGCAAGGTGCAGGAAAAATCCCAGCAGCAGGAAACGCAGATAACCAGGAGCATTCATCGTATCAAGAACCCCACATTGGAGATCCAGCAGCGTTTCCCCGATTGGAATGGAGATGTGCAGGGCTTTCCGGAAGAAACGATCCATGCAGCCGAATACCTGGAATGGCTGGAAAAGCTTACTGAAGAGAACCTCCCCAGGTATAAGAAGGATTTTGAGAACTACATTAACATCACCATTACCTATAAGATCGGAGGTTTGAATGAAGAGGTAGAGAAATGGGAAAGAGAGATCCGGAGCAGTGTCCTCCGGTTGAACCAATCACTTGCCGGGATCAATTTCAACAGGCTTCCTGACACCTATATACAACTGGGAATCCGGCATGCGGTTGATACAACCATCAAAGCCTTCCGGAATAACCTGTTGGAAGCCCTACCCCAGGCAGCCAACTGGCAGCAAAGTCCTTTTGAAGAGAAGTCGGTTCATTTCCGGGAAAAAGTGCTTCCCCTGATCGTAAGCCTGGAAGAAAACGAGGCATTCCGAAACCGGGTGCTGGATGTGAGGAACTGGTTTGAATTTTGGGCGGATGAGAAATTCAGGGAAACGGATGAATTGAAAAAAACATATAGGCAGATGGGCCAGTTGTCAGGTGGGGAGAAGGCCCAGCTTACTTATACCATTTTGTGCAGCGCCATTGCCTATCAGTTCGGCATCACCAGGGAAGGAAAGAATGAGCGGAGCCTCCGTTTCATTGCTGTAGATGAGAGCTTCTCGAACCAGGACGAAGAGAAGGCAACCTACCTGATGGAGCTTTGCAAGCAACTGCACCTGCAGCTACTGGTGGTGACCCCCAGCGACAAGATCCAGATTGTGCAGGATTTTATCGCCCACGTGCACCTGGTCCAGCGCGTGAACAATCGGCACAGCGTGCTCCTGAATATGACGCTGAAGGAGTTGAAGGACAAGATTACGGACGCGGCGGCCGGGTCCTGACGCGCATAATGGATTCCGTGCCTGACGGCCGCCGCGCGCGCTCTATTCCATCCTCAAACTCTTCACGGGATTGGCAAGGGCTGCTTTTATCGCCTGGAAGCTGATGGTGATCATGGTGATGACCAGGGCTCCCGCACCGGCCAGAACAAACACCGTGGGGCTGATGGTGATCCGGTAATCATATTTCAGCAACCAGTTTTGCAGGAAATAGAAGGCGATGGGGGAGGCGATGACACAACTGATGAATACCAGGGCAATGAAGTCTTTTGACAACATCACCCATACCTGGGGAATGGACGCGCCCAGCACCTTGCGGATGCCGATCTCCTTCGTCCTTTGTTCTGCTACATAGGCTGCCAATCCAAACAGGCCCAGGCAGGATATGAATATGGCCAGGGCGGCAAATATGCCGGCCAGCTTTCCGATCAATACCTCCATGTTAAATTTGCCCGCGTAGCTTTTATCTGCAAATTCATAGATATAAGGATAGGCCGGATCATACTTGTTGAATACCTCCGTGAGCCGGGCTATGGCGTCGGCGGTCGTTATACGGGGTGACAGCCGGTACATCACGATGCTCTGGGGATCTGTACTGTAGAGGAACATGGTGGGTTCCGCGGGGGAAAAGGGAGAAGTCATGAGGGCGTTTTTCGCTACTCCAACTATCCTGAATACCTGACCGCTCCAGGTAATGAGCTGATTAATGGGTTGTTTGATCCTCATTCGTTCAATGGCCGCCTCGTTGAATATGACATTAGTCGTATCTGCACTACCGGTATAGTCCCGACCCTCCCCGATGGACATACCCAGGGTTTTAAAATAATCTGCGGATACAATGATGGTGCCCATTTCTATGGTCTCCCCAGCATTTTTGCCAGGCCATTGGGGGACATCGGAGTGCCAGTAAATATTTGTGGCAGGACTGGAAGCGGCAGTGACATAATCGACGATCCCCTTTTGTATCAATTCATTCTTGAGCGCGGTGAAGTTGCGGGCCAGGTCATCATTCATGTCCGTCATCATGAGCCGGTCCATATTGTAGCCGTTCGGCCTGTTTCGAGCGTATTGCAATTGTTGGTAAACAATGATGGTGCTGATGATCAAAGCGACCGAACACGTGAATTGCACCACCACCAGTATTTTACGTGGCAGGGACGCGGTTTTGCCCTGATGCATGGCTCCCTTCAGGACTTTTACCGGATTAAAGGAAGAGAGGTAAAAGGCCGGCCGGCTGCCTGCCGCAAAGGCGGTCATAAAAAGAGCGCCCAGTATACACATCCAGAAGAAAGGATTGGCGTAGGGTATCGCGACGCTATCGCCCGTCAACGCATTGAAAAAGGGCAGCGCAATTTGTACCAATAAGAGGGAGAAAATAAAGGCCATACAGGTGAGGAGGAAGGACTCCATGAGGAATTGGATAACCAGGTCCTTTCTCTGGGAACCTATGGCTTTCCGTACCCCTACTTCCCTAGCCCTTTTCTCAGAACGGGCGGTGGTAAGGTTGATAAAGTTTATACAGGCGATCATCAGCACGAGAATACCTATGATGGCGAACATTCGGACGTAATCGATGAACCCTCCGGCTACCTTTCCATTTTTATAATCGCTATATAAGTGCCATTCGGACAGGGGCTGCAAAATGACACTTGAATTCATTGCATTGGTGCTGGTCGTTTCCGTTCGTTCAAGGTCTTTGATCTTGGGAGCCACCTGGGCATAGGAGACGCCTGGTTTCAGGCGGACGAATATCTGGTAGGCGTTTTGATCGAACCCCCCGGTAGTCCGTTGGGACCTTACCCCAGGGTTCCTTTGTTCATAAAAACTGAAAGGGACAAGGAACTTGAATTGGAAGGTCGAGTTCGCAGGTAAATCTTTCAGGATACCTGTCACCTTCAAATCATTCTTATTGTCAAACCGGACGGTTTTCCCCATGGGGTCATCCTCTCCAAACAGCGCCCTGGCGGTGGATTGGGTGAGTACAATGGAATAAGGGTCTCTTAATACGCTGCCGGCATTCCCTTTCAGCAACGGGAATTGAAACATTTCCAGGAAATGGCCTTCCGACTGACCTCCCCCGTAATAGAATTTCTTCGTCCCCACCATCAGGCCGTGAGGACCCATCTCATCGGACTCTGCCACGTTCTGGAATTCAGGAATAGTTCTCAGTGCATCCGCCAGTTTTAAAGAAGTGGACTGGAATGTGAGTGTGTCCCCGTTACTATTGAAATTACGGGCCACCTGGTATAATTGCCCGTAATCCGGGAGGAATTTATCATACGAATATTCATAATACACCCACAGGCCGATTATCAGCGCCACTCCTATACCGGTTGCCAGGCCGGAGATATTTAAGACAGTGTATCCTTTGCCTCGAACAATATTACGCCAGGCGGTCTTGAGGTAGTTTCTGAACATGGGAAGTGTTTGCCAATGCAATCAAAAATACAACCAATATCGTATTGCATTGATTTACATGTGTTTATGCGTCAACTACCCAGGCAAAACGTCTTATTTCAGAACATCGGGTGTCCGGTTTTAATACAACGACTGCTTAACTTCCCTGTTTCTTGTCGTAGGCATCTTTTGCATCCTGGGCTTTTTTGAAATGCAGGACTACGCCGTTGATGCAGAAGCGCAGGTGGGTCGGCGCGGGACCGTCATTGAAAACGTGGCCCAGATGGGAATGGCAACGGCCGCACATGACTTCAGTCCGGTCCATGCCATAGGTTGAATCGGGGGCGTAAATGATACTGCTCTTGCTGATGGGCTCATAGAAACTGGGCCAGCCGCAACCCGACTCAAACTTAGCGTCGCTTTTAAACAAGGGATTGCCGCAGACGGCGCAGTAAAAAGTGCCGATCTCTTTGGAGTTCTCGAAAGGACTGGTAAAGGGCCTTTCGGTTCCTTTCTGGCGGGCTACCTCATAGACCTGGGAAGGGAGGATCTGCTTCCATTGGTCCTCGGGGAGATTGACCTTTGCCGTATCCGTTTGAGAATAAACCGGATTATTGGCCTTCAATGAATCGCTCATAATGGGGTGGTTATTATTTCCTGAGTATGCCTGGCAGCCGGAGATTAAAAAAGGTATATAGATAAGTTTCACTATTTGCTTCAACATAACCCAGGCGTGTTAGAAAGCAAAATTACACCTTTAAAGCATCCGGCTGAACCGTCATAGCCTATGAAAAGGCAAACATTAATTATTTTAATAAAATGCCCGATTCCCGGTTAAAATTGAGTTTTGTGGGGGTGTTGTCTGAAATTTTAGAAAGCATCCAGTATATTTGTTGGCTCGAACGTAAAGTGAGACCATAAAGATGTTTAATCTGATTCTTTTCGGCCCTCCAGGAGTTGGCAAGGGTACACAGTCGAATAAGTTGATTGAGAAATACGGATGGATACATTTGTCCACCGGGGACCTGTTACGCGCAGAGATGGGCAAGAGGACCCCATTGGGAGTGGAAGCCAGGCATTTCATCGATAAGGGACAATTGGTCCCGGACGAAGTGGTGATCGGAATGATCAGTTCGGCATTGGATGAACATTCCAAGGCGAATGGCTTCCTGTTTGATGGTTTTCCCCGCACAGTAGCCCAGGCTGAAGCCCTTGATAAGTTATTGACCTTGAAAAGAAGTGCCATCAACCTGGTACTGGCCCTTGAAGTCAGTGAAGAGGAACTTGTAAAGCGCCTGCTGAACAGGGGGAAAACCAGTGGTCGCAGCGATGATTCCGATGAACAGATCGTAAGGTCCAGGATACGGGAATATGAAAATAAAACGGCGGCCGTTGCCGACTATTACGCCACTTTCGGCAAAGTAGCCCACGTACCGGGGGAAGGTACTATCGATGACATTTTCAAAGCACTCAGTAAGGAAATAGACGGAAAGGTGGAAAAGGCGGCGTGAGCCCCCGAATGAAGGCCTTTTAGGGGCTGCGCGCGAGGCGCGTTTTTTTGCAATAGGGCGCCATCGGCGTCCTTTGTTGTTTTCGCCACAGGGATGTATCTTTACCTCAAACTAACAATCGTTTGTTGCCATGGAAAAACTGGAGAATTATATACACGGCCGCTGGGTGGCAGGAGACGGGGACGGGCAGGTATTGTACGACGCCGTCACAGGAGATGCCTTTTCACGGGCCAGTACACTGGGACTGGATTTCAAAGAGATATTATCCTATGCCAGGAATGTGGGAAATCCGGCCTTGCGCAGGATGACTTTCCACCAGCGGGGGAGGATGCTAAAAGCCCTGGCCCTGCATCTGGCTTCAAAAAAAGAACAATTTTATACCCTTAGCTACCGGTCCGGGGCTACCCGGGCGGACAGTTGGATCGATATTGAAGGAGGCATAGGGAACCTGTTTGCCTATGCGAGTTTGCGGAGGAAATTTCCTGATGAAACCTTTTGCCTGGATGGCGAGGTCCATTCCCTAAGCAAGGGAGGGTCATTTATCGGGCAGCACCTGTTGGTGCCAAAGGAGGGAACGGCCATTCATATCAATGCCTTTAACTTTCCCGTTTGGGGGATGCTGGAAAAGATAGCGGTAAACCTGCTTGCCGGCATACCCGCAGTCGTCAAGCCTGCTACTATTACTTCCTATCTTACGGAGGCCGTAGTCCGGGAGATTGCGGCGTCAGGCATTTTACCGGATGGAGCCCTGCAGCTCATTTGTGGGAGCGCAGGAGACTTGCTGGACTATGTGGGTTCCCAGGATGTCGTGACCTTTACCGGCTCTGCCGTCACAGGTTTAAAGCTGAAGACCCATCCTGTCGTTCTACGGGAGAATGTTCCCTTTACGATGGAGGCGGATTCTTTAAATAGCATTGTGCTGGGGGCCGATGTCGATCCGGGGATGCCGGAATGGGACATTTTTATCAAAGAGATCAAACGGGAAATGACCGTGAAGGCCGGGCAAAAATGTACGGCGATCCGGCGCATCTTTGTCCCTTCTTCGAAGCTGGCAGCGGTGAGGGATGCCCTTATAAAGGCCCTGTCACAAACCATCATCGGAAATCCTGCCCACGAAAAGGTGCGTATGGGTTCCCTGGCAGGGCTTACTCAAAGGGAAGAGGTGAAGGCCCAGGTAAGGAAATTGCTGGCAGTCAGCCAATTAGTATATGGCAGCCTGGACAGCACCCAGGTAGTGGACGCCGATGATCAAAAGGGCGCTTTCCTAAGTCCCCTGCTCCTGCTGAATGAATCGCCCCTTGTAGCCGACGCGATACATTCCGTGGAAGCATTTGGACCCGTCAGTACCCTCATGCCTTATAAAGACCTGGATGAAGCAGTGAAACTCACCAAAATGGGAAAAGGGTCCCTGGTTTGTTCTATTGTTACCGCCCGCCCGGGTGTTGCCCGGGATTTTGTATTGCAGGCGGCGACGCACCATGGGCGCATACTTGTGTTGAATGCAGCCTGCGCGAAAGAAAGTACGGGTCACGGGTCTCCTTTACCTTTGCTGGTCCATGGGGGGCCGGGCCGGGCCGGGGGAGGAGAAGAAATGGGAGGGATCAGGGGAGTCAAGCATTATATGCAACGGGTGGCTGTCCAGGGTGATCCTACGACCCTGACTGCGATTACAGGAGTATACCAACCCATGGGGGCTCAGGAATTGTCCCCCATTCATCCGTTTCGTAAGTACTTTGAAGAGTTGGCCGTAGGAGACACCGTTGTCACTCATAAGCGGACGGTCACGACTGCAGACATTGTCAATTTCGCGGGTGTTAGCTGGGACCATTTTTACGCTCATACCGATCATACTTCCCTGGAAGGAACGCCATTTGAAAAGCCGGTGGCCCATGGCTACTTTATACTCAGCGCTGCGGCCGGGCTATTTGTAGACCCGGGCAAGGGCCCCGTCCTGCTCAATTACGGATTGGATGAATGCCGATTCCTGAAGCCGGTTTATGCAGGATCAACCATAGGGGTAAGGCTCACCTGCAAGGAGAAAACGCCCCAGGAACTGAAAGAAGAAGGGGATATTCCCAAGGGAATCGTAAAATGGCTCGTAGATGTGTACGATGAGACAGGGGAAAGCGTGGCTATAGCTACCATCCTTACAATGGTAAGATGTCTTCCTGAAATATTAACGAAGCTATAACGGGATTTTTTTTAATTTGTATGGGCGTTCGCGCGTCAAACCAGTATCCTATAACCAAAATGATTGTCAAGACTCAGGAGGTCTGATTATTATGATTCACGAAATTCAAGAGGGGTATGTGAAGGTCGAAAAAGAGCACGGCATCACTACAATCGAATTTTATCACCCTCAAAGCAATTCCCTCCCGGGGAAGCTGTTACATGAACTAGCCCAGGAAATCCGCAGCGTAGGCATGGACCCTCAAACGAAAGTAATTATTCTTCGTTCTTCGGGAGATCGTGCATTTTGTGCGGGAGCTTCTTTCGAAGAACTTCAGCAAATTCACACCGAGGCTGAAGGCCACAAATTCTTCAATGGTTTCGCGGAAGTCATCAATTCCATGCGCAAGTGTCCCAAGCTCATTATTGGCCGTATCCAGGGAAAATGTGTCGGAGGTGGAGTCGGAATAGCTGCCGCGGTGGACTATTGTATTGCCTGGGAAAAAGCAGAAGTGAAATTGAGCGAATTGGCCTTGGGCATAGGTCCCTTCGTCGTTGGCCCCGCGGTAGAAAGAAAAATCGGGGTGTCTTCATTCAGCCAACTGGCAATGGATGCTACTCTATGGAGGAATGCAGATTGGGCTAAGAAGAAGGGGTTGTTTGCTGAAGTACATGAGAGCATTGAAAACATGGATCACTCCATAAACCGCCTGGCGACTACGCTTGCACATTCCAGTCCCGAAGCTATGCGGGAATTAAAAAAGACCTTCTGGAAAGGAACGGAAAACTGGGATGAGTTGCTCAATGAAAGGGCTATCATAAGCGGGCGGTTGGTGCTGGGTGATTACACCAAGCAGGCCATCGCCAAGTTCAAAAAATCGAAGGAAACGCAGAAAGCGCCCGCGTAGCGGGGAGGCCTCCTCTGGAATATTCAAAGCGGGCGAAGCCCGCTTGGCCGAAGGCCCATCATTAGACGATTTCGGGCAGTCGGCTAAATTCTTAAAAGAGCCGACTGCCCGAAATCACAAGTCGTCGTACTCAAACAGGGGGTCTATAGGCGTTCGAGGGTCGATATCCAGGATGGGCTTGATGTAACCGTCCTTGAGCCCGTATGCCCATCCGTGCAGGTGAGGCCTGTTTTCGTGTTTCCAGGCTTTCTGAATGGTGGACATCTTGGCCAGGTTCATAACCTGTTCGTGTACATTGAGTTCCACCAGCCGGTCCGTTCTCTGGTCCATGTCGTCTATGGCGTCCAATTCGTCCCGATAAATGCGGTATACGTCTTTAATATTGCGGAGCCACTTATTAAGGATGGGTTTATAATCGTGTCTCGTCATTGCCGCCTTCACCCCTCCGCATCCATAGTGTCCGCAGACAATGATGTGCTTGACTTTTAGGTGGTTAACAGCGTAATCCAGCACACTGCTCAGGTTTACGTCCGTATGGACTACTACATTGGCAATATTGCGGTGTACGAAAATCTCCCCCGGTTGGGTATCCGTGATCTGATTGGCAGGAACGCGACTGTCGCTGCAACCGATCCAGAGGAATTCCGGAGATTGGAGGGCGGCCAGCCTTTCAAAGAATTGAGGGTCTTCTTTGACCCTTGCTTTAGCCCAGGCTACGTTGTTTTCCAACAATTTCTCAAAAGCTTGCATAGTCTCTCAAGTTTTAAATGACCACTTGCTAAATATTTAGTCCGCCACAGACACTTAATACCTGTCCTGTGATATAAGAACTCATATCAGACGCCAGGAACAAAGAGGCGTTTGCAATCTCTTCGGTTGTTCCGAAACGTCCTAGGGGTATTTTTTTGATGAATTCAGCCGCACCATGCCCCTTTTTTAAGTAATGAGTCATGTCTGTTTCAATAAAGCCGGGGGCGATGGCATTACAGCGTACGTTGCGGCTACCCAGTTCCAGGGCGATCGACTTGGTAAATCCGATGATCCCGGCTTTAGAGGCGGCATAACTGGCTTGCCCGGCATTGCCCCTTACGCCAACTATTGAACTCATATTGATAATACTCCCCTTCTTAGCCTTCATCATGGGCCGTAAAACCAGCTTGGTCATATTATAGATGCTGTTCAGGTTGGTATCTATGACTTCACTCCATTGCTCCGGCGTCAAGCGCAGCAACAGATTATCTTTAGAGATACCCGCATTGTTCACGCAGATATCCACTGTTCCGAATTCCTTTAATACATCACCCACGAATACTTCACATTCCGAAAACACCGCAGCATTGCTCTGATAAGCCTTGGCTTTTACGCCCATTGTCCACAGTTTTTCTTCCAGGGCTCTTGCCTTCGGAGCGCTGCTGTCGCTTACGAAAGTGAACGCTACGTGAGCTCCCTGTTCCGCAAATTTGAGTACGATACCTTCTCCGATTCCACGGGCAGCCCCCGTGACAATCGCTACTTTGTTCTTCAATAATTGCATAAGCTTTTATCTATTCGGGACGCAAGATAAGACAAACCGTCTATTTACGGCGCGGCCCGTTGGCTGATAAGGGCGAGGATCTCGTCCATGTGTTTTCGATCGTTACTAAGGCGGGGCACCTTGTGCTGACCTCCCAGTTTCCCTTTTCCTTTCAGCCAGGCATTGAATATGCCTTTTTCTACGGAATGGACCAGCGGAAGCCTGAGCGCAATGTCTTTGTATCTTTTGGCCTCATAGTCGCTGTTGATCCCTTGCAGTGCCTTATCCAGCTCTAGTGTAAAACGGGCCATATCCGCGGGCTCCTGTTCGAATTCGATGACCCATTCATGGGCCCCATTTCCCAATTCACTGAAATAGATGGGGGCGGCGGTATAATCATTCACGACAACGTTTACTATTTCGGAGGCTATTGCGATGGCCTTGTCGGTATTGTCTATAATGACTTCTTCTCCGAAGGCGTTGATAAAGTGTTTCAACCGTCCGCTCACTTTGACCCTGAACGGGTTCAGTGAAGTAAACTCTATCGTGTCTCCCAACAAATAGCGCCAAAGGCCCCCATTCGTGGAGATCACCATGGCGTATTGTTTATTCAGCTCCACGTCCAGGAGACCTATGGTCTGGGGATTCGGTTTCCCGTATTCTGCTATAGGCATGAACTCATAAAAGATGCCATGGTCCAGGAAGAGTAGCATACCCTCTTCATGGGGATGGTCCTGGGCCGCAAAGAAACCTTCACTGGCATTATATATTTCCAGGTAGCTGATGTCCTTTCCAAGTACCCTGGCGAATTGCTCCCGGTAGGGAGTGAATGAAACGCCTCCATGTATATATAATTCCAGGTTGGGCCAGACGTCGCTGATATGGTTTTTGCCGGTAATATCCAGGATCCTTTTGAGCAACAGAAGTGTCCAAGTGGGTACGCCCGACAGTGAAGTCACGTTTTCCCTGATGGTGGATGCGGCCAGTTTTTCAATTTTTGTCTCCCATTCGTCCATTAGGGCGATCGCCAGTTCAGGGGTGCGGACCCATTGGCCGTAAAAAGGGGCATTCTGGAGTAAAACGGCGCTCAGGTCTCCATAATGGATCTCGTCGTTCAACTTGTTGATCTGGTGGCTTCCTCCGACAACAAGCCCTTTTCCCGTCAGGAGGTCTGAATCGGGAAAGTTGGCGTAGTATAAGGTTAAAATGTCCCGGGCTGCTTTATAGTGGCCATCTTTAAGACTCTCTTCGCTTACGGGAATGAATTTACTCCTGTCGCTGGTGGTCCCGCTGCTTTTAGCGAACCAGTTGATGGGGGTGTTCCACAACACATTGGGCTCCCCCTGCATCATTCTTTCGATATAAGGTTTGAGATCCTCATATTCGTGGATAGGGATGCGTTGCTTGAATTCCTTCACGGAAAATAGGTGGGATAGCCCATACTGGCGACCAATCTCGGTATATTGGGCCATAGTCACTAAATCCTGTAGTACCTCTCGCTGTGCTTCACGGGGGTGTTCGGACCATTGCTGGACCTTCCAATAGCGCAACCGCGCCAGTCTTGATATTGCAGGACTGAGAAGCTTCATTTTTTTATAGCAAGAGTCGTTCTATCGAAGATGTTGTAAAACGATTGCTGTAAAATAGGACTTTCAGAGCAAACTGGCGTCTTTGAGCAGGTAATCCTTGCGCTTCAATACGAAATTTCTTCCCAGGTAAAGGTTTCTAACCTGTTCGTCGTCCGCCAGATCTTCCGCTGACCCATGTTTGAATATTTTCCCCTCGATCAGCAGGTAGGCCCGGTCACAAATCGAAAGGGTTTCATTGACATTATGGTCTGTGATCAGAATGCCTATATTCCTGTATTTCAGCCTGGCCACTACCGCCTGGATATCTTCCACGGCGATAGGGTCCACCCCCGCGAACGGCTCATCCAGCAGGATAAACTTCGGATCTACCGCCAGGGCCCTGGCAATTTCAGTACGACGCCTTTCTCCTCCACTCAACGAATCCCCGTTATTTTTTCTAACATGCTGAAGATGAAACTCTTCCAGCAATGTTTCCAGTTTTTCCTTTTGCTCTTTTTTGTTCAATTTGGTCATTTCCAATACCGCGGCAATATTATCTTCGACACTCAGCTTCCTGAAGACGGAGGCTTCCTGGGGCAGGTAGCCTATACCCATCTGGGCCCTTTTGTACATGGGCATCTTTGTAATATCATCGTTATTCAGGAATACGGCTCCTTCATCAGGTCGTACGAATCCGACGACCATATAGAAGGTCGTCGTCTTGCCTGCCCCGTTAGGGCCTAACAGTCCTACGATTTCTCCCTGCTGCACCTGTACACTCACGTGATTTACGACAGTCCTGTTGTGGTATCGTTTCACGAGTTCCTGGGTATGAATGGTTGATAGTTCCAAGTAGTCCGATTTAGAAGCAAAAATATCGTTTTCGCCGGGGTGGAAATGGTAAAATTTACGTTTATACTGATTTTTGTACCTTGCCGGGGTTTTATCTGAAAATCTAGAAACCCGGTTCGCCTATCATGCAAGTAACTTCCCACATTAAAGACGCTAAGGACACACTGGTCTCTTTTGAAATTTTACCTCCCCTTAAGGGAAAGACGATCCAGTCGATTTTTGAAAACCTGGACCCTTTAATGGAATTCAAGCCAGCATTTATTAATGTTACTTATCATAGAAGCGAACATCTGTATAAAAAACGGTCTGACGGGACCTTTGAAAAGGTGGAGGTCCGTAAGCGCCCGGGGACGGTGGGGATTTGTGCCGCTATTATGAACCGGTACAGGATAGACGCTGTTCCTCACCTGATCTGCGGCGGTTTCAGCAGGCAGGAGACGGAAGACGCCTTGATTGACCTGGCTTTTTTAGGGGTAGATAATGTATTGGTGCTTAGGGGAGATGCCGCAAGAAATGAGTCTTCCTTCGAACCGGAGCCGGATGGTAACCGCTACGCTATTGATTTGTTGAAACAGGTAGTGCATTTGAATAACGGGCAATACCTCGAGGATGATATTCGTAATGGAGGAAGGACCAACTTTTGCATTGGGGTCGCCGGTTACCCGGAGAAGCATTCTGAAGCGCCCAACCTGGAATCGGACATTACATATCTAAAGGCCAAAGTGGATGCCGGGGCCGAATATATCACGACCCAGATGTTCTTCGATAACCAAAAGTATTTTGAATTTGTTAAAAGGTGCCGGGAGGCGGGGATCACGGTTCCCATCATTCCGGGGCTCAAACCGCTTACTTCAAAGAAGCAACTCAATGTGCTTCCCCGTACATTTCATGTAGACATCCCGACCGAATTGTCCGTTGAGATCAACAAAACCAAAACGGATGAATCCTGTGAACAGGTGGGCGCGGAATGGCTGTTGAAACAATCAAAGGAATTAAAGGCGGCGGGTGTTCCTGTCCTCCACTATTATACCTTGGGGAAGCCCAAGGTCATTTACAATGTGGTAAAGCAACTATGACGCTCTTAGGGGAATAATGAAAAAGGGCCGCCCATTTATGGAGGCCCTTTTTTATATATAAGATTGCCTGATTGTTCGGATTACAAACGGAAAGCAAGATTAAGACTCCATACCCGATTCTTATCATTGTCATTGTTGTTATTGGCGTCCGATGCCAGCTTCGTCAGGCCCATACCGTAGTTGACGGATATCTGGGCGGGCCCCAATTCAACCCCACCCAGGAAATTCAGGCCAAAGTCGTAGCGCCTTAAAACGCCGGCTCCTGATCCGTCTTCCGATCCTGTGGTAATATCCCCCGAATCAGTCCATTTAATGTTTTGAGTGCTGGTTCCACTGCCTGCCACGCTGGTCGCTTCCGTTTCATACTTGCCGGCTACTCCTATGGCGCCATAGCCACCTGCACCCAACGTAATGGCAGCGCCCGGCGCGATCGGGATTTTTACCACCAGGTTTACGGGAACTTCCACATAGTAAGGCCGGAACGTATACATTCCAGAATAAAAGCTGGAATTGTATTGGGCTTTAGATCCCTTTCCGGTAAATTCGGCGCCGATCTGCAATGATAAAACGTTGGCCAGGGGAATGTCTCCCATAAGACCTGCATTAAAACTGGCGCGCGTCTTAGCACTGTTGACGCTTCCGTCAGAACTGGTGGAAACGTTGGCGAGATTCAGCCCTCCCTTTACATACAATCCCCCGGTATTGGTAAAAGATCCCCCTTCTGTAGAAGCGGTAGTCGTAGTTTCCTGGGCCATTACACCTGTACATGCAAGTACGGCAAGCGCGGAAATAAGCATTTTCTTCCTCATGATGTCAATAGGTTAATGATTGAAAAATTTGTCTTTCTTCAAATAGGTGTGTTATAATGTCACCATTACGAATACTATGCCAATTTGGAAAATAATCAATGGGAATTCTGCGGAGAACTGGACTGGTAAATAGTTACAGGATATTTTTTGCGTAGGGAGGAAACCCATTTCTGCTCAAGGGTAGTTTGGTAATCACCCAAAACAAGTCCCTTTGCTTCCTCAAAATTGCGGGCAGCGGCGGGTGGATAGATTTGGGCTAAAAAGTAGAAGTGCCAGTTATTGTCTGTCTGTAGGGCGGGAGTTGTGATCATACCAGCGTGGGTGTAAGCGGAATCCAGGGAGAGTGCGCTTAATTCAAAATGTGCCGAGTCCGCTATGATATTGAT
>Ga0302312_10000966_pt1 | contig 18428 bp, 14 predicted proteins | sample III_Palsa_N2_1_FD_200529 | JGI IMG/M metagenome (GOLD analysis project Ga0302312, IMG submission 200529) | Peat permafrost microbial communities from Stordalen Mire near Abisko, Sweden - III_Palsa_N2_1 | ecosystem: Environmental > Terrestrial > Soil > Palsa > Peat permafrost | place: Sweden... | reverse complement strand
GGCATTGCTGAAGGCGATCAGGCTTTCGTGCTTACTGCGGTAATGCCACAGTAAATGATAGGAAGGCATGGAAAGCGCCAGACAATCATCCAATATGCTTTCCAAATCCTCCTGTTCCACATTTTCCTCGTCAAAATTATTGGTCGAAAAAAAGCTGGTGGGCGGCATTTGCTTAGGATCGCCCACCACGATAACGCTGGTACCCCGCGCAATTGCGCCGACAGCCTCGCAGGTTGGCATTTGCGAAGCTTCATCAAAAACCACCAGGTCAAACTTGGCCGCGCTGGCGTCGAAATATTGCGCGACCGATATCGGGCTCATCAGCATACATGGCGTCAGCCTCGGCAATACATTGGGGATGAGATCGAAAAGTTTCCGGATAGGCATTGCCCTGCCATTGTTTCGCAAGGTGCGCTGGAGCAGCCCGATCTCCGAGCTTTGCGCCGCTTCCTGTGTAAAGGAAGGCGTTCTTGCAGCGAGCCTGGCAAATAATTCCTCGCGGGTCAGTTTTTCGAAGGCATCGCTCAATTCCCTGAATTTCCGGATCTTGCCTTCGAACAGTTGCCCGTGAAAACCCGAAAGCGTAGGATTTTGTTCAATAAGCTGGTCAGCAATGACTTTATACAATCCTTTTTTATAGCTATTAAAGAGCTGGCCATCTTTTATTTCTCCCTCTTCAAAAGCGTTAACCAGCGGGCTCAATCCACCTGTGGTTAAAAGTTGCCGGGTAGTGGTGTAAGCATACCAGTCTTTTAGCAAATCCAGGTGGGCCAGCCAGCGTTCGCATTGTTCCTGCAGGTCGACTATACTTGCCCCTAAAAGCAATTGGATCTTCTCACGATAAATTTTCAACTGGCCGGTCAGCGTAACAAAACTCCTGAAATCCATTTCGTGTTCGCGCAGGTAGGCGCCACTTCCTTCAGCGAGGCGGCCGGCAAGGTTATCCCTCCAATTTTTTAAGCTTTCCAGGCCGGTGACTTTACAAGCGGCGCGGTTTAAAGCGATATATGCATTACTGATCTGGACCAGGTTATCCCAGTCCGGTCCGCCGTTTTTCCATAAAAATCCCGTTAACGCCGGTAAATAGGTCGCGCCGTCGATGATTCCCTGCTCCATCTGATAACTGGTTATTTTTTTTAGTATACCGGGAATTTCCTCGTTAACAAAGTTCCCTGCCAAAGATTTGGATCTTAACGATTTGACAATAGCGCGTTGGGTCATCCATTTGGGAAGAAACCATTTTTGATCAGCGATCTCCCAGTTGGCCAAAACCTGTTCGGCAGGAAATTCTAAAATGGTTTTATTAAAAGTTTGCAAAAGGTCCGAACGTAAAGCGTCTCTTTGTTTGCCGTGCCCCGCGATTCCGATCAGCTGCGCGAGCGTTTGCTCCAATGCATCCGCAGCGATGAACGATGAGGGCGAATCGGGGATTTGCAAGATGATCCCGATGATTTCTCCAAGAACATCTGTTTCCTGCCGTAAATTTCCGGTAAAGCCTAATGCCCCGGCAACGGTGTTTACTGTTTTTTCCAATTTGGATGAAACCGATAATATTTGTTCCATCAGTTGCCGGGCATCGGTCTTCAACTGCTGGCTGTACTGCGCCACATATACATCCTTTAAGGGATGGTGCGCCGGATCGGTAACAATGGTTGCGATCGTTTCCATCTCTGTCGCCAGGTCATCCATTGCGGTGATGGCCGCGGGTGTTAGGCTGCCTACCTGTTCGCCGGTAAAATAAACCCCATGCTGGGTTGACGCTAATTCGGTATAATTACAGAAAAGCTCAAAAAGCGAATACCCCGCCGCCTGTTTTTGGTGAAGAGCTTCCACGTAAACATTTAACTCGTTTCGGACCGCTAAAAGGCGGTCCGCCGTTACGAGGAAATTTTCCGGGCTGTTTTGTTTAACGACTTCCGTGGCCTTTTTCAACTGGCTCAACACATCCGATTTCTTCGACTTATTGGAGTGCAATTCTAAACAGAAGTCACCGATACCGATGGCCTGGAGCCGCTTCTGAACAACCTCGAGCGCCGCTTTTTTCGCGGAAACAAACAGCACTTTTTTACCGGCATACAACGCGTTGGCAATGATATTGGTGATGGTTTGCGATTTACCGGTGCCCGGCGGCCCATGCAGCACAAAACTTTCGCCTTTGCCCGAACTGATGATGGCTTGTAATTGTGATGAATCCGTGCTGATCGGCAGCGCCAATTCGCCCGGGTTGAGATTCAGATCATTTAATTGCGGCAGCGCATCTAATTGCAATTTGCCCGAGATCAAACTCGCGACTACTTTGTTTTTTGCCAGCTCGGCGGAATTGTTATGAATATCGTTCCACAAAATAAATTTGTTGAAAGAAAAAGTGCCTAACAGCGCCTGGTCTTCCACATCCCAGCGGGCCTGCGACATAATGGCCTGCCGGACCGTATTTAAAATCCCCCGGACATCCACACCACTATCATCTTTAGGCAGAGTTTCCAGCCCGCCAATGCTGATGCCAAAATCCTGCCGCATCATTTCCAACAACGTAATGTTAAGGATCGTTTCTTCTTCCCTTGAGCGTATCACATAACCCTTTTGAGCCGACTTGCGAATGATCTCTACCGGGAGTAATAAGATAGGTGCGAACCTCGGCCTTTCGCTTACGGGCGTTTCGTACCACTTCAACAACCCGATACCTACGTACAGCGTATTCGCGCCATTTTCTTCCAGCGATAATCGCGAAGAACGAAAAATGTTAGTCAGGTTAACGTTAAGTTCCGTTTCCGTCAAATAAGTCCTTAGCCGCTGATGGCCCAATTCATTGTTGACAAGATCAGCGATAGGATCGGAAGCGTTAACCGCCTGGTAAATACCGGCATCCCGCAGCGAATTGCTCCAATCGGCCGGTTTGGCCAAAATCTGGAATTCCTTTCCTTCCGCTAAAGCATCCTCCAATTTACCAGAATTGATTGTAATGAACTGGATAACACTCTTGGTCATACGGGTATTTAGGAGCGTGTTACGAAGCGTAAGGTCCAGTAGTTTGCGTTCCCATAATTGCTGTTTGGATACACCTATTTTATCGGTATAGATTGGCTTCTGATCCAAAATAATGTCTTCAGGTGAGGTGGTCGGGACTGACGCTGATTCGTCATATTTTATCTCGAAGCCATAGAAGCCAGGAATACGGAGCGGCAAGGGTCTTACTCCGCCAAACCGGGCACGCTTGATGTCGGCAAAAAGTAGAAAATTATTGGTATTCAACATTTTAGCGTCTGCAGATTTCACCGCGTCGTCAAAAGAAGCATGGTTCCCTGCGTTCATGCAGGTTGATTCTAAAACTACGATATCGTTGATGCCGGCGGCCGTTCTTTTGGTTATCAGCGAAGGGTCGTCATTGACCGCATCTGGAAAAGATTCATCTACCAGCCAGGCACCCGCAAACGCGTGGCCTTTGATCATCACGATAAGCGGATTAATACTAACGGCCTCCAGGCATGCTGCATAAAGCAGGGACAGGTCAAGGCAATTGGCCAGCTTTTGCGAGAGGATTGCATCACTCAAACGGATACGCTGGCCGGTTTCCTCAAAACTGGCGGGTACTGCACAATAAATAAGATTAAGATTTGCAATGGCTTCATATATAGCCGCCATTTGCTTTTTTACCCGATCCGGGTTGCGGCTTTGGTAAGCATTAAAAGAAGGATCACCGGTCCAGGTCGCCAGTAATGCCGATGCGGCACGAATGATATTTGGAATTTCCGGGTGATTAGGTGTGATGAAAGCTGCAATGAGTTCGGGTACTGATCCCGCGCCGTTCCATTCGTCATAAGCCAATAAATCGATATCGTAAGCCGTCTCTTGTAAAATAACGTCACCCGAACTGGCCTTCAATAACAAGCGCGCGCTCATGCGTTCGGTAAGTTCCGCTAAAAATTTTGCGGATAAGCTTAGCGGAACGGCACCAAATGAATGACTTTCACCAGGATTAAGCTGATCGATTTGCGAGCTCCAGGTAATCGCAAAGTCAGGCTCAGAGCTTATTTGGACGATAATGTTTTCAAGCGGTGCTTCTCCATTATTGGTCAAAATCAATTGTTTTACAACAGGAACATGGTTCTGCTGCATCGCAAAATTGATAACCGGTGAAAGGATGATATCTAACGCTATTTTTGACAAGGTTTCAGTATTCATAATTGGAGTTTAAATTAGCAATAAAATACTAATTCATGGCATTACCGGCAATTTACCGGTACATCGTGGATAATTGACACAACCATAGAATTCACTAAAGATACCTCGACGCTTTACCATAATGCCATTGCATTCCGGGCACCTCTTTTGTTGTAGAATTGCCTGATTAGATTCAAGCATTAGCAATTCTTCCACGAATTTACTCGGGTTCGATTGGTCATATAGCAGGTAATTTTGATGGCGGGCCCTGGTCGTAGCCACATAAAATAAGCGGCGCTCCTCGGCATTGTCAAATTTATCCCCTTCATGCAAAACGGCATTCAAAATCGGATCGTCGGCAATTTCTGAAGGGAAACCGTATACGCCTGAATCGATATCCAGCAAGATGGAAAAATCAGCGGTCAAACCCTTAACGCTATGGGCGGTGTAAAATGTCAACTTTAAAGTTGGAAAATCTTTTTTTATTTGCGGTAGCGTATCAGGACAATTACCGTGGTAGCGGCCAATAAGAAAAACAAGGGCGTCGTTTTGTTTGGCTTGGATGGTTTCCAGGATGTGCTTAATACATTCGTGCTTGATGGCTCTTTTCCTCGGGAGAAACTGGCCCGCTAGATCAAGGCCGTGGAATACAAAAGAAGGTTCTTGGGCAACACTAATCGCAGATAGTGTCTTTTTGAGTTGGGAGGGATTTTTTTGGATGAAGTCGCTGGTGGTCTTAAGTATTTCATCATTAAAACGGTAGGTCTTCAAAATGGCTGACTGGCTGGTATAGCCAAAATGCGATGCAAACTCCGTAATGATGGAAATGTCGCTGCCTGAAAAACGAAAAATCGATTGCCAGTCATCGCCAACCGCGTATAGTTTGGATTCGGGGTTTCGCTTGCGCAAACTCTTCAAGAGTTCATAGCGCCCGAGCGACATATCCTGGAACTCGTCGACCAGGATATATTTGTAGGGTTTGGTATAATGGCCATTTGTAATGTGTTCGCTGGCCAGGTTGATCATGTCGTTGAAATCGATGGCATTTTGTTTTTTCAGTTCCCGCTGGTATTCGTTGTAGAGTGGGGTAAACACCTCCATAAAGACTCTTAGCCGTTTATCTGTTAGTGGCACTCTGATGTCTTCAGGCTGCTTGCCATTGGATTTTAATAGCCCTAAGAACGTATATACCAGGCCAATAAAATCCTCGAAATCCCTTGAAGATGCGATGATTTCCTGTAGCTCTTCCGGTGTCCTTTCTTTGAATTCAACGCCCAATTCTTCCAGCCTTTTCTTGAGATTTTGCAATAAGGTATTTTCCTTGTTTTCGTAGGAGTAGGTTTTGATTAGCTTAGTGCCATATTTTTGATGGATTGCCTCTTTCCATAAGATGCCGGCGTGGTAGGTTTCCCGGCCCGTTTTGTGCGGATGCTTGGCCGTGAACCATTTGGGAACGTCCCCGTTGCGGTCAATGCCATAGTGTTCATGCCATATTTCGTATGCAGGAAAGTAGAAATCGGGCTGGTAACTGGCATAATTGGCGTTCCGGTCTTCAGGCTGCAAGGGATAATGCTTTTGATATTCGTAATCAATTTTGAAGAGGCAAAGGAAGTTGCAGATCTGTAATTCTTCCTTGCTGTTGACGACCTTTCCGTCTAAGGTTTCGTTTTCAAAGCTTCTTTCGTATTTGAGAAACTCGTTCTTGTCTTCAAAATCAAATTCGTCCCGTTCCGGCCGGCTGAAGAAGGCGATAAAATTGATGGCTTTTTTTTGAAAATCAGGATCATTTATAAATAACTCGCTAAAGGCTTTTTGCAGGAAAACTTTGGTGGGCGTGTCTTTGCCGTCGAATGCCAGTAAAACCTCCCGTGAAGAACACATCCTGGTGACAAAATAGCCGAAACTATTGAATGTCCTGACTTCTAAGTTTTCCGCGCCCGGAATATCCTTGCAAAATTCCGTACAACGTTTATACATCTCCTTCACCGCGTTATTAGTGAATGAAATAATTAACAGGTCTTCCGGCCTGGCGAGACCCTTTGTTAACAGGTAGGCAACTTTGGCGCTAATGGTGGTCGTTTTACCGGTTCCTGCACCCGCGATCACTAAATTATTATCTTCATCCCTCACGATGGCCTCAACCTGATCTCGCGACAGGGGGTAGGCTTCAAGGGTGTTAAATAAATGGGCATACTTTTCGGATTCGGTTTTTACAAAAAGTTCGTTGTAAGTGGCCCTGTCGCTGGCTGTATTTTTATAAATACTTAGGAATTTCGAAATGGCGGCACTGTCAGCTTTACCTAAACCTATTTTGTTATAATAGTTGGGGATAGCATTGAAAGTAGCCGAATTGGCCTGAAAAAATTGTTGTTCCTGGAAATTAGAAAAATAGTTATCGTAATTAGTGAGCAGTTGGTAGTTATGAACGGCAATGCGCATTTCCGGCATTAGCACCTTCAGCCGCTCTTTTGCCTTTTCATTTCTGATCCAGCGTTTCCAGCTGTAAAACAGGCCCACCAAAAAAATGCAAATTAGAATAACAGTTAAAGGATTGATTCCATTCAAGTTATCGGCTTGCATTTTTGGGAATAGGGTTTATCCGTTGAAATTAAAACAAATATCCGGAATATGAAAACGCGAGGCCAAACGGATATAGACGTTTTTAAGCGCGTAAAACAATTTCGTCGTTATCTACCACCTCTAATAATTAACGATGCTAAATTAGCAGCGCATGACACCAGATGAATTAATCACTAAGAAAGACCTGGAGCAATTTAAGCAGGAATTGTTCGCCATGTTGCAACCCTTTAAAGATGCGCAGGCACCCACCGGCCAAAAATGGCTTAAGAACGAAGATGTCAAAAAGATTTTAAACGTATCGAACGGGACGATCCAGAACCTGCGGGTGAACGGCTCCTTGCCCTTCACCAAAATCGGCGGGCTATATTTTTACAAGCAGGAAGACATTGAGAAAATGTTAAGTGGCCCTGAAAAAAAAAGCCCATCGAAACGACCGGCCCAGCGCAAAAACAAACTTTTAACGTAAACTTCTACCTCAGGCCATCCAGGACAAAGGACAAACCCGAATCTCAAATCTATATCCGCGTCACGGTCAACGGCCAACGCGAGGAATTCTCGAGCCAGCGCCAATGCCTCCCACAAGAGTGGGACAGCAGCACGCAGCGCATGCGCGGAACGCGGGAAACGCCGCGGTCAGTTAACACCTGGCTCGATACACTTTCCGGCAGGGCCTATGAAGCCCGGCAGCAACTTTATTCGACCGGCAAAGCCTTTACCGCGACGGACGTCCGCAAACTCATGCAAGGGGAGGAGCTATACCCGGTCAAAAAACTATCCGATATTTTTGATTATCAAACCGAGTTTATCTCTTCGCTAATCGGCCACAATTATACGTATGGCACGCTCCGAAAATACCGCAGCACCTACCGCTCCCTAAAACGTTATATGATAAAAACCTACGGCGTTGATGATATGCGTTTGGATCAGCTTGATTTTAAGTTTATCCGCGATTATGAGGCGTTCTTGCGCACCGAATACAAATGGGTTCATAATACCATAACCTCTACCGTGCGCCGCGTTAAGACGGTCATCCGGCTGGCGATGGACCTGGGCTGGCTGAACCGCAATCCTTTTATCGCCATGAAACTCAAGGTAGTAGAGGTCTACCGTGATTTCCTGACCAGTGAAGAACTGAGCAGGATAGCGGCTAAAAACTTTAAGGTCAGGCGCCTGAGTACGGTGCGTGACTTATTTGTTTTTAGTTGCTTTACAGGTTTGTCCTACGCGGATACGGTCAAGCTGGAACTGGATGATATTGTTACCGGCGAAGACGGGGAGCAATGGCTGCAAACGCACCGTAGTAAAAATAATAACCGGGTCCGGGTACCCTTGTTGCCGCCGGCGCTAAAGTTGATCAGGCTATATCATGATGACCCCAGGCGCCAGGAAAAGAAACTGTTTCCATCGATCAGCAACCAAAAGGCCAATGCTTACTTAAAAGATATCGCCAAGGCGGTTAGTTTAAAAAAGAAACTGACCTACCATGTGGCCCGGCACACTTTTGCGACAACCGTTACCCTGACGAATGGGGTCCCAATCGAAACGGTCGGGCAGATGCTGGGTCATAAGAGCATTAAATCAACACAGCTGTACGCGCGGGTGACGGATACCAAAGTAAGGATAGACATGGGGCCGCTGAAAGCGCGCTATGAAGCGCAGGAATTGAGTTTAGAGAGTGAGTTTGATTAAGCGTCAACAAAAACAACGCGCCGTTGTTAAAAAAATACATGGACCCGTTGACCCACCTGACCCTCGGCGCCTGCACCGGCGAACTCTTGCTCGGCCGCGGGTTCGGCAAGAAAGCAATGCTCTTTGGTGCGCTGGCGGCGAATTTGCCGGACATCGATACCGTTTTCGGTTTGTTCGTACCAGGCGACCAGGCGCTGTTATTGCACCGCGGCTTTACCCATTCCATTTGCTTCGCGCTATTAGCAGGCCTGTTGCTGGCCTGGCTGTTTCATAAATGGTTTACAAAGGTCAGTTTTGGCGCATTTGCCTTGTTCTTTTGCGTCGAGCTTTGTTTACATGACCTGCTGGACACCTGCACCAGTTATGGCACCGGCCTCCTGGAACCTTTTAACCATACCCGGCTTTCCTTTCATTTGCTGTTTGTAGTCGATCCGATGTTTACCCTATCGTTGCTGGTGGCAACAATCGTATTGTTGAGCACCAATAGCTCGCGACAGCATTGGGCGGCCGGTGGTATGATCGTTTCCCTGCTGTATCTCTGTTCCGCTGTGTATTGCAAATCCAGGTTGGACCCGGCGGCTGCGATGACGACACCTGCACCATTTAATACGCTGCTATGGTATGTCATTAAGAAAACAGACTCTGGCTACTATACGGGCTACCAGTCGGTGTTTGATAAAAGCCCGGTCAACTATGAATATCATCCGCAAAATAGCAAACTTTTAAAGCTGGGTGAACCGTACCTGACATGTTTCGCGGACGGCTATTATACCATATCGGGATCGAATGGACACACTTATTTTAATGTGATCCGCTTCGGCCAGATACAGGGCTGGCAAACAAAAGACGCGCCTTTTGTATTAAGCTATCCACTAAAGGATAAGGGCAACGAAAACATGATCATACAAAAAGGAAGACTGGCCGGCTGGAACGGCCGCTCGGTCAGGGCCTACCTGGAAAGGATCGCCGGCCGGTGAACTGGTACCTGTTAATTGGTTTAGCCTATGCAGCACTCGTGATTTTCGTTTGCCTGCGGATTCTGTATGATATTAATTCGACCAGTAAGGCTTTTGCTTATTTATTGGTGGCCTTGCTGCTGCCGGGTATAGGAATCATTATTTACTTTGCCGTGGGCGCGAACTATCGCAAAAACAAACTCTATTCTAAGAAGATCATATCCGATAATCAACTGCTGGAAGAGATACGGGCAAAAATTGTGCACGAATCTGAAAAGACCTGGGAAAGCGGCGAACCTGAAGTCAAAAGTCATAAAGAACTCGCCCGCCTGCTTCTGCACGACAACAGCCCGCTGACCGGCAACAACGAAGTCCGCCTGCTGCTTAATGGCGAAGAGAAATTTCCGCAGGTACTCGCCGCGCTCGAAGCCGCGCAACACCATATCCACATGGAATATTACATCTTCGAGAATGACGGTATAGGCAACCAGATCAAAGACATCTTGATTAGAAAGGTTGCCCAGGGAATAAAGGTCAGGTTTATTTACGACGATTTTGGCAGCCGCGGCATCCGGCGAAAATTTGTTGATGAACTTATCGCCGGTGGCGTTGAAGCATTCCCGTTCTATAAGATCTGGTTCATCGCCTTGTCCAACCGCACCAATTACCGTAACCACCGCAAGATCATTATCATCGACGCCTGCACGGCTTTTGTGGGTGGGATCAATGTCAGCGACCGCTATATCAACCCGGCCAAGCCTTACTGGCGGGATACGCATTTGATGATCAAAGGCCCCGGCGCCTACTACCTGCAATACCTTTTCATTTGCGACTGGAACTTCTCTTCGGGCAGCAAGCTCGCGGTCGTGTCCGAATACTTCTGCTCCACAAAAACCAAGTCCAAAGCCATCGTCCAGATCGCGGCGAGCGGGCCGGATTCGGATACCCCGGTGATCATGTACGCGCTGCTGCAAACGATCAGCCTGGCCAAGGAGGAACTGCTGATCACTTCGCCGTATTTTATCCCCGGGCAGACCATCCTCGACGCCATTTGTGCCTCGGCAATGAGCGGCGTGAAGATCAAATTATTAGTTCCTTACAAATCTGATTCGGCCCTCGTCAACGCCGCTGCCAAATCTTATTATAATGAAATAATCGAAGCTGGGGTAGAGGTCTATTTATACAAAAAAGGCTTCGTTCATGCCAAAACGCTGGTCGCTGACGGGCAACTGGCCATTATCGGAACCGCCAATATGGACCACCGCAGTTTCGAATTGAACTTCGAGGTCAATGCCATGGTTTACGATACGGCCCTGGCAAAGGAATTAAAAAAAGCCTTTGAAGCTGATTTGAAGCACTCAGTTAAGATCAATGCAAAGGATTGGGCAAAGCGGACGTTATTTAGACAATTGCCGGAGAAGATCTGCAGGTTGTTTTCACCGTTGTTATAAATAAAAGTGCCGCTATTACCACTTCAATCAAAACCGGTCAACAAAATGCCGGTCACGCTGTTAACCTGTAACCATGAAAGACGAGACCCTGAAAACAGTCGCCCGCATCGCCTTAGGCGGCGCACTGATCTTTGCCGGCATCAGCCATTTAAGCTTTTCCCGCCGTGATTTCCGTGCGCAGGTACCCGATTGGGTACCATTAAAGAAAGATGATACAGTGGTATATTCAGGCATCGTGGAGATTGCTTTGGGCAGCGCCATCGCGCTGGCACCTAAAAAACAACGCGAAACGGTTGGCAATATCGCCGCGCTATTCTTCACCGCCGTCTTTCCAGGAAATATCGCGCAATTCACCCATCGCCGTTCCGCTTTTGGCTTGAATACCGATGAGAAACGGTTTGCAAGATTGTTATTTCAGCCGGCGCTGGTTTGGTGGGCCTGGAAGAGCACGCGAAAATAAGCTAAGTATTGGCTACGACCACCGCTTGTCCGACATAAGCGCTGTCCGCTAATTGATCAACCAGCCACACCGCCAGATCAGCCCTGGTGATCGAATGTCCCGTTTCGCTCTGCGACAATACATGCACTTTACCCGTCGCTGCTCCATCCTTTAATATCGGCGGTCTTGCGATCACCAAATCCAGTTTACTACCCCGCGCAATCGACTCCATCGCCGATTTGTCCGCTGTTGACCCACGCAAAAAAGTGGGCACTACGAGGAACTTGTACCACCACGGAGATTGCCTGGTACTCTCGCCTACACCCATCGCGGACACTACCACTAGCCGCTTCGTTTCCGAATCTTCCATTGCTTTAACAATGTTCCGCATCACGTCACGCTCCAAGGTCTGTTTTTTCCACGGCTTTGTCCCGCCGATACATTCCACAACGGCATCCTGTTTATCGGTGGCTTTAATCACATCTTCAGGTTTCTGCGCGTCGCCAATGATCACCCGCACACCTTTAGGGTAGGACCCACCGGCACGACGCACCAGCACGCTCACCTCATGGCCCGCCGCAATAGCCTGGTTTACCACCAAGCTGCCGGTTTTGCCGTTTGCACCAAGTACGAGAACTTTCATGTTGAGTCTCCTTTTATATATAGAGAGAATGATTTTTAATCCGGTTTGTTTGATTTAGCTTTTATGCGCTTTCTTTTACAAGTTTGATTACATTAACTTTGCAGCATGGCAGTTGATGGCGTAGCAGAAATTCCGGGAATAAATATGGAGGACCTGAAACTGAAAGGTTTTAAGGTACACGAGTTGCCGGCATCTGTAAATATCCCGGTTTCCCAAGGCAGGCGTGACTTTTATAAAATGGGCCTGGTCACCGGGGATATGACCGTTAATTATGGCGATAAGCTATTAGAACTCAATAATACCGTTCTGTTCTTCGTCAATCCCAATGTACGCCATTCGGTTGTTCGCCGTGGTAAAAAAATAAGCGGCTATGCCTGTCTTTTCACCGAAACGTTTATGACTAATAGCGAACGGACCGGTATCCTGAAAAACGCTCCGCTATTTCATACCGGCGATACACCTGTAATAAAACTTAACACCGAACAGGCCGCGTTCATGGCTGCCATTTTTCAGAAGATGTTAGCTGTACACAACGGCGATTATGTTTACAAAGGTGAACTGATCAGGAACTGCATAGCACTGATCATTCACGAAGCGTTAAGGATCCAGCCATCGCAAAACGTAACGCAGTTTCAAAACGCAGCAAGCCGCATCACTAATTTATTTATGGATCTCCTGGAAAGACAATTCCCTATAGAACGCAGCGCCGAACCGCTCAAGCTAAGAACCGCGCAGGACTTTGCCCTCGGCCTCTCGGTACACGTCAACTACCTCAACCGATCGGTAAAGGCATGTACCGGCAAGCCTACATCGGTGCATGTAGCAGAGCGTATAATTGCCGAAGCAAAAGCCCTTTTGCAGCACAGCGACTGGAGTGTCGCAGACATTGCTTATGCCCTCGGCTTCGAGTATCCTACGTACTTCAATAACTATTTCAAGCGGGTGACCGGTACTAACCCCAAGTCCCTTAGAAAACAAAAGGTTTGAAAATCATATTTACTGGTTTGATTATCGTTAACGGCATAGCCTGTTTACTCCGAACTTTGTGCCATAACTTAAAATAATAACTATATGAAAATTTTAGTTACAGGCGCTACCGGAAAGGTAGGCAGCAGGTTTGTTCCGCGTATGTTAGCAAAGGGTTATGAAGTTAGTATACTTGTTCGTGATGCTGCGAAAGCATCTGCATTAGCAGCGCTTGGCGTCAAATTAGTTGTGGGCGATCTGTTTAGTCCTGATACTTTGCCACCCGCCGTAGCAGGCATAGATGCAGTTATACACCTTGCCGCACTTTTCCGGACCTTTACGGATAATGAAGGTATTATCAAAACAAACCATGCAGGAACAGTAGCGCTTGCAGACGCAGCACTTGCAGCTGGTGTGAAAAGATTTGTTTTTGTGAGCACCGGCAATGTATACGGTTCGGGCTATAAACATCCTGCGAAGGAAAATGATATAGTCAACATTAATGACCCAAGAGCGTATTCGTCAAGCAAGATCGCTGCGGAGCAGGAACTCCTATCGCTGCATAAAAACAATGGTTTTGATGTACGTGTACTGCGTTTAGGTTTTGTATACGGTGATAGAGATCCGCATATAGAAGAGATCATACCGCTGCTGAAAAAAATGAAACGCCATTCCGGGTCAAGAATGCACATGGTGCATCACCTGGATGTGGCCCAGGCTTTGAATTTACTTCTCCTTATGGACGGACTAAACGGAGAAATATTCAACGTGGTAGATGATGCACCTATTACTTTGTATGAGCTTGCTGATTCTGTTGGAAAGGCGGCTGATGCTTTTGACCCGGCAGAGGGGCCGTTAAACGATCCGTTTGAAGGTATTTTGGACACTTCAAAACTCAGGAACAAGACGGGCTTCAGGCCATTGGTACCAAGTTATTATGTAGCGCGTGATCTGGATATTTTGTAATAAATTCTTTTGTTGATTTCCCAGTTCTCCCGTTAGCGACAAGTATTAATGTTTTGTCGGACACGGTTTTAAAGCATTTTCAAAGTGATCCCGACAAGGCCGGTGAACTTTTCGAGGTAATATTGGATGGTCTTCAGCTTAAAATCGTCCCAATAGGGAGCCATTGGCTCCAGCGTGTCATTTTGGTTCAATACTACATCCAACACAAATCCCTGCATGTCCTGTTGTTTTTCCGTGGCAATTCGTAGTTTATCCTCATGAATAACGCCGGGGAATTTTGACAGGAACAATAGCTGCACCGCAACTTTGTCCTGTACATTTAGCCGCGGGATTTCCACGATTTGCGAAACCGTCGAGTTAATGTCAGCCATTCTTTTTCCAATATCAACGGCTAAGGGGTCGATCAGCGGCAGGTCGACCATATCGAATAGTCCGGATGGTTTGGCCGTAATGAATTTTTTAGTTTGCCCATCAAAATAATAGGTTTCCTCAGCTATTGCCGGCGCGGTCATGGCGTGGCAAAGCCAAAAAAGATTAAAACGCTCAATGTCTGTCATGCTGTGCTAAGATAGTTAAACAGGCTATTTTTTCCAACCGAGTGCAGGGGCAACATGCTCCAAAATGGCGGAAAGCACATGGATATTGTAATCAACGCCCAAAGTGTTCGGTATGGTCAGGAGCAAGGTATCCGCTTCCTGTATAGCCTCATCGCCGGCTAACTGTTTGATCAATTCGTCTGGTTCGGCTGCATAAATCTTTCCGAAAACCGCCCGTTTATCCGCTTCAATGTAACCAAAGCTATCGGCCCCTTTTCCTTGCTGTCCAAAATACATTCTGTCCGTGTCATTCATCAATGCGAAAATGGAACGGCTAACTGAAACCCTCGGCTCGCGTTGGTGCCCGGCTTTTTTCCAGGCTCCTTTATATAACCTGATCTGTTCGGCCTGCTGGATATGGAAAGGTTTGCCGCTTTCGTCAAATTTCAAGGTGGAGCTTTGCAGGTTCATTCCTTGTTCAGCCGCCCAAACTGCGGTTGCGTTAGAGGCCGCTCCCCACCAGATGCGCTCGCGCAATCCCTCCGAATGCGGCTCCAGGCGTAACAAGCCCGGCGGATTCGGAAACATCGGATTTGGATTTGGCCGGGCGAATCCTTTACCATTTAATTTGTCTAAAAAATCCAAAGCTTTCCTGCGTCCCATCTCGGCATCGGTTTCGCCTTCTTTAGGTTCATAGCCGAAGTAGCGCCAGCCCTCAATTACTTGCTCCGGCGAACCCCGGCTAATGCCCAATTGTAAACGTCCACCAGAGATCAGGTCGGCAGCGCCGACGTCTTCGACCATATACATGGGATTTTCATAGCGCATATCGATGACACCCGTCCCAATTTCTATCTTGCTCGTTTTCGCGCCAATGGCTGAAAGCAGGGGAAATGGAGATGCCAATTGGCGTGCAAAATGATGGACCCGGAAATAAGCACCGTCCAAACCTATTTCCTCCGCGGCAACGGCCAAATCAATGGACTGCAGCAAGGTATCGCTTGCGGTGCGGGTTTGATAGGCGGGATGATTAGACCAATGCCCGAATGATAAAAAGCCTATTTTCTTCATCTTTAGCTCAATTCTTTATCAGCAAATGTAACGATTCAGTTGATCCGCAGAGGTCACGGTTTGGTAATAATGACTTAGGTTCAGTGAGTGGGCTTGCCCTTGACGGCCTTTTCAAATTCGGCGGCTCCACCTTCAACTCCACAGCCAAAACATTTAAAGAACTCTTTGGAGGGATAGACCATGAAGGAACCTGAGCTGTCGTCATAAAACGGGCAATTGCCTTTCATTATTTTGCGACCCTCATGGAGTCGGACATAGGTGGCGATCAATTGAATGAATTCGTTTTGGGGCGTTAGTGGCACGTTAATTAGATAGGGTAGGTAAATATACAAAAGCGCAGTCAGTACCCGGCTACTGTTGAAAAAACGGGGATTGTGCAGAAAAGAAACTAAATTTACAGGAGCAATGAGCGACCCGTCGAAATTCCTGTACGCACTGACCCACCTGAACCGGGCGCCGACCAAATTCGGAAAGGCCCCGCATAAGCCGGTGCTGCTCATTACGTTGCTCGAATTGATGGAGAGCGGTTATGCGAGTGATAATCGTTTTTACCCGGATACGGAACTGGTAGGCGTGTTCCAGGAGAACTGGCGGTTATTGGTCGATACGGCCAATAACCCGGATTTCACGCAGCCGTTTTATTATTTGCAGAGTGAGAAAGTCGATGGCTCAGCTTATTGGCAATTGGTCGCCATGCCCGGCTGCCAAGTCAACGCGCACATCAAGAGTATCAACAAATTGATCTCGGTAGTCAATTATGGTCGGTTTAATGATGAACTGTTTTTATACCTGAGCGATCCTTCAAACCGAGCTTATGTCCGGCAATTATTGATCAATACTTATTTTCCCACTAAGGCAGGCGAGTTTGCGAAGCGTAAAAATAGCGGCGAGGGCTATTTCCATGACCTGGAGGCTTATATCTTAAATGCGCCGGAAGCCCGCAAAAAGATTATTAAAATTGAAACTGAGGAAGAAGTTTATGTGCGCAGCGGTTTGTTTAAGCGTTTGGTACCACAGGTTTACCAGCAGACCTGCGCCATCTCAGGGATGCAACTCGGCAGCACTTTCGGCCATACCTTCGTGGACGCTTGCCATATTGTGCCCTTCAGCGTTTCTCACGATGACCGGGTAACGAACGGGCTGGCGCTATGTCCGAATATCCACCGTGCTTTCGACCGGGGATTAATTGCAATAGCTGATGATTATACCGTGCTGTTGTCATCGCATATCCGTGAAAAGTCGGAACACGCGTATAGTTTGAACAAATTCGAGGGGGAGAAGATGTTGCTACCTGAACTTCAGTCGGCATGGCCGGATGTCGGGTTGTTGCGGTGGCATAGAAAAGAAGTTTTCAGAAGTTAGTAGGTTATCTACCACTTTAAAATAGCGTTGCCATTAACTTAGTAAAAGTATTTTTACTAAAGATATGGCAATTGAACTGAAGCTATATTTACTGGAGCTGATTGGCTACAAATATTATGTGGGTCAGTCGGATGATCCTAAGTTTCGGTTCAGCGAACATTTGGGAAGTAAAGGCGCGAAATGGACGAGGCACTACAAGCCGCTTCGTATAGCAAAAATCCAGACGCTGACAGTGGAGACCGCAAAAGAAGCCATGCTTTACGAAAATTGGATGACACTCCAGGCCATGGAACGGTATGGTTGGGAGAATGTCAGGGGCGGGGATTTTTTAGTAGTCGAAACCTACCTGCTCAAAGAAAGGCTGGAACATATTTATGACATCACAGCGAACAAGATCAAGTATTATGTTCCGCGCAATCGCTACCTGTTTGGTTCAACCGATGACTGGCACGTATTTGTGTTAGAGCTGGAGAACAATTGTTTTTATGTTGGCAGTTGCCAACGCCTTGGAAAATCACTTGACGAACATTTTAGCGGGAAAGGGATCGCCTGGACGCGGGACAACCGGGTGGTTAAGGTTTTGGAATTGGTGACAATTCCATCGGGGGGAGAAAGTTATCTTAAGTTAAAGAGTCGGTTGGTTTACGATTATACAGAACGGTATGGTTGGGAAAATGTGTGGGGAGGACAGCGGCTACCGAAAATGTAATCTTATTAAAAATATTTGAGGTCGCCAACCTCTTTGCAACCTTTCATATTTTAGATCAATTCAGATTATTGTTCCCCCTACGGAACTTTAATGAACAGACGAATTGACGGAAAGAGAAACATCACAGCGAGCAAAGCGATTGAAACTTTGCGACGCTACGGAACGAAAATTTCTGAAGAAGATGCTGAAATTATCTTGGATTTCATGTATAAAATGAGTAAATTGACAGTAGAAAATTTCAATAAATCTAAAGTCAAACCGGGTTCTTCAACCCCAGAACAAAAGGATAAAACATGAAAACTGCGCATCTTTACATCCGTGTCAGCACCGATGAACAGGCAGACCGGGGCTTCTCCCAGCGCGACCAGGACGAACGCCTCAAGATTTACTGCCAAAGAAACAACATTAAAATAAGCAAGGTAATTTTCGAGGATTATTCAGCCAAGACGTTCAATCGCCCGGAATGGAAAAGCTTATTGGCAGACCTTAAAAAAACTAAAGGCCGAAACATCGACTACATTATATTTACGAAGTGGGACCGCTTTAGCAGGAACACCGCCGATGCCTATGGCATGATCAAAATATTAAATGGTTTCGGCGTTGAGCCGGTCGCCATCGATCAGCCATTGGATATTTCTGTTCCTGAAAGTAAAGTGATGCTGGCGGTCTATTTGGCGATGCCGGAAGTAGATAATGACAGGCGGGCCTTGAACGTGTTCTACGGGATGCGCAGGGGTAGGAAAGAGGGCAGGTGGATGGGCAGGGCGCTGCCGGGCTATATTAATCGCACAAGAGAGGATGGCAGCAAGTATATCGGTTTAAATGAGCCGGAGGCCTCCCACATGAAATGGGCTTTTGAGATGATCGCTGAGGGCAGATATGCCACTGAACAGGTATGGGAG